>Ga0063231_10000371_pt1 | contig 12565 bp, 8 predicted proteins | sample LauGreSu1BDMLBSD_2_FD_56231 | JGI IMG/M metagenome (GOLD analysis project Ga0063231, IMG submission 56231) | Freshwater lake microbial communities from Lake Michigan, USA - Su13.BD.MLB.SD v2 (version 2) | ecosystem: Environmental > Aquatic > Freshwater > Lake | place: Lake Michigan, USA...
AGAGAATTGATAAATTCTCCAACATGGGCAGGTGGGAAGAAATTACCAATCAAGTACCATAATCATTTACGATGACCAAGCACCCATTTTCGGGCACCGGTGTCGCCATAGTGACACCATTTTTAGAAAACGGAGATATCGATCAGTCAGGACTCGAGCGTTTGGTCGAACATCTTGTCAATGGCAAGGTGGATTACCTGGTGGCACTTGGAACAACAGGTGAAAATGCCACCTTGAACAAGGAAGAGAAACAACTTGTTTTCACGCTGGTAAACCAATTCAACAAAGGAAGGGTAAAGCTTGTGGCCGGGATAGGTGGAAATGATACCAGGGCTGTGATAGAGGCTTTCTCATCATTTGACCTTACTGGCTACAGTGCAATTCTTTCTGTAAGCCCTTACTATAACAAGCCCAATGCAGAGGGAATTTTTCAACACTACAAGGCCCTCAGCGACGCAGCCCCCCTGCCATTGATCATGTACAATGTGCCCGGAAGAACAGGGATGAATGTAAGCACAGCCACTACCCTTCGCATTGCCAATGCCTGCAAAAACATCATCGCCACTAAAGAAGCGTCAGGCAACATGGAGCAAATCATGCAGATCATCAAAGACAAACCTGATGGATTTGAGGTGATCAGCGGAGATGATGGCATCACCCTCCCACTCATCGCCTGCGGTGCCATTGGTGTGATATCTGTTTTGGCAAATGCATACCCCAAGGAGTTTTCTACTATGGTCAATCTCTGTCTCGATGGTAAGTTTGCGGAAGCCCGTCCTGCACATGAAAAAATGCTTCCTGTTATTCAGTCTATGTTTGCTGAAGGAAGCCCCAGCGGCGTGAAAGCCTATCTTGGAGAACTTGGAGTCGTCAAAGAGACATTCCGTCTACCTGTAGTGGGTGTCAGTGCACAACACAAGGAAACCATCAAAACCATCATGAAAGGCCTCTAAGCCTTTATCATTTCAAAATCCACTCTTTGTAGCGGTGCATGGCTTCCAGGAAGTAATAGTCTCCGTATGTCAACGGCTGATCAACTTCTGAGTTGGCATTGAAAAATCCAACCCCATGTTTCAAGAGAAATCCTCCATTTTCACCTGGCTTTGCAAGGTATTCGTCTGATGCCAGTTTCACAATGATTTGCCTTGCTGCATCAACATAATTGCTGCTTTCCTTTCCTTTGGTATACCTGGACAGCTCCAGCAAACCGGAAGCAATGATAGAAGCAGCTGATGCATCCCTCAATGCGTTCGGAATAGTGGGGGCATTAAAATCCCAGTATGGGATTTTATCCGTTGGCATATTCGGATGGTTCAAGAGGAATTGTGCAATATCACGCGCCTGCTGCAGGTATTTCTCATCTTTCACAAACCTGTACATCATGGTGAACCCATAAAAGCCCCACGCCTGTCCGCGGGACCAGGCAGAAGCATCATTGTATCCCTGGTGATTTTTGCCAATGAATTTTCCGGTTTCCAGGTTATAATCCAATACATGAAAAGCACTGTGATCAGGCCTGTAATGGTTGGTCAAAGTGCTGTTGGCATGGTTGATGGCCACTTCACGGAAGCGCTGGTCTCCCCCATTTTGGGATACCCACAACAACAGTTCAAGGTTCATCATGTTGTCAATGATCACCGGACAATTGAAGTTCTGGTTCTTGTTCCAGCTTTGGATCGACTTGATCTGTGGCCTGTAGCGTGTAGTCAGTGAAGCTGCTGCAGTATCGATAGTAGCTTTATCGCCAGGCTTCTTAAACAACCGATATGCATTGCCAAAACTGCAATACATCATGAAACCAAGATCGTGGTTTCCAGTATAGTGCTTTTCCTTTTCCTGAATGGCCAGTCGTTTTTGTGCAATCTTCAAAACCTCTTGGTCGTTGGTATGCTCATAAATGTAAAGAAGACTGCCGGGGAAAAATCCACTGCACCACCATTTGGTATTGCTTGATTCCACTTTGCCTGTATTCTTGTTCACCGTCTTNGGCATCATGGAATCCGGAACATTTTTTTCNAGGATTTTATACTGACCGGCAGCCAGTTTGAACTGCTGATCAATCATCTGTTCCATTTCTTTTTTGCTGGACTGTGCATATGACAGGCTGCAGAAAAAAGAAATGAATAAGGCAAGTACTAACTTACTGAAAATGGGCTTTTTCATCTGCACTAATTGATATGATTAATTTACTATTCACTAAGGTAATGAATGAGCCGTTAATTAATTCATTGCTGAACTAAAATATTGCCAGGCTATTTAACCCTGTATTCAATCACGCGGTCTGCCACATGGATAGGGCCACTGTTGCTGATGATTCCGCCTGTTCTAATCAAGGTAAAGCGCTGTGTCGTATAAGAGATGGTTTCAGGAAAATCATTGACCCTGATCTTTGAATCCCTGTCATTGACCACCCGCAATACCATCAACCCCTCAGGATTCAATGGATCAATATTTTTGGGCATAAGGGTTTGCATGGCTTTGTTGTCTGGCGTCAATGTTTCAAAAGTATACTGTCCCTCAGAAATAAGGTAGAGAAAATAGTTCTTCACAAAAGAAACAGGATAATCAGACCACTTCGTTACTGTTTTGCCGGGAATTGTATACCTGCCAAAAAAACAATCCGCAGTTGGTCTTCCAGCTGAAATTCTCCTGATGGCATCATTGTGTAAAAAAATAAATGTCCGGTTTGTTTTTGCGTACTCCATTGAATCAATACCTGCATACCTAAGTCCNTGGTACATCAGGTTAAAGATTGTATCGGAAGAACTTTTATAGCTCCTGTCCTGGAGATATTCNAGTGCAGTCTTGTTGATNCGGGGATCAAGTGTTGAGGTGACGTGATCAACACTCTGTTGCAATTTTAGTCCAAGCATTTTCTTACAACCGGTGTTTGCTATCAGTAAAAACCCTGAGAGAAACAAAGTGATCAAGATTGAAAATCTTGGTTGATGTATATTTTTCATTCAATACAATTTTAAACCGTTAAGAATTATTCTGAGTATGGCGCATTTTGAGTGAGAAGAGAATTACGGGTTAGGGCATCCCTTGAAATGGGCCATAGGATTTTTCTAGGATCAGTAAAGCCTGTTTCAATCAACCTGAGATAACGCTGCCTTTTTCTTATCAGCGGATCCATGGCAGAGATTACTTTGCCTGTTCTGACAAGATCAAACCAACGCCTGCTTTCAGCAAATAATTCCATTTGCCTTTCATCCAAAATTGCATTTTCAACAGATTCTACCGTTGTGAATGCCGCTGGAACCAGCGGCTTTGCTTTGCGCAATGTCCGGATTTTGTTGAGGATTGCAAAAGCACCTGCCTTGTCTCCTGTCTTGTTGAGTGCTTCAGCCCTGAGCAACAAAACATCTGCAGTGCGGTATAATGGTAATTTTGCATTACTCTCCGCTCTGATAGGATATTTGGGTTTTGCTGTGATNGGATCCAAATCATAAAACTTCCAAATCTGTGTAANATCATTNAACGCATTGACAACATTGGTATCATAAGCTACCGCCCTTCTGATNTCATTTCTGTCTGCCTCAAACTTTAAAAANGCAACACTGTCAATCTCATAATTGGAGGTATTCCCACTGCTGCCAATTCTCAATGCAATTTCATTTCCCCCGTCTTTAACATAGTCCCAATTGAGTGCCCACACAGCCTCTTTGCTTGTAGCAGGATTGGTAAAGATATTTCTGTAATCCAAATGTGTTGCAGCTGTAACATCATACTTGTATGGCAATGCACTGAATTGTGCAGAGGAAGTGATCGCTGCAGCATAATCTTTTTTCCACATGTGAACATCAGTCAGCATGGCAAGAATTCCACCCTGGTTAATTTCGTAAACCAAGTTGATATTTTTATTAACAAGGGTCAAGGCCTTTGTTAGATCAGGAATGATTACACCGTTGATGACAGAATCTGCAGGTGAACGTGGCTTTTTAGGATCATCGTTGACATTCTCATAGGGTGTAAGCCAGACCGGGACGGCTCCCCATAGTCGAACAGCATAAAAATACATATAGGCTCTTATGGCATGGGCTTGAGCAAGATAATGATCCCTGTCGATGATAGAAAGTGTCTTGACGTTAGGCAGGTTTTTAATTGAAGCGTTGGCCCGCGAAATGGTTGTATAAAGATCATTCCAATTTGCAGTAGTGGTAAGTGAAGTAAGGCCATTCATCGTAACCAGGATTTGGTAATCCCCTGTCCCACTATAAGTAAAATTATCTGACCGCGCATCGCCCCAATCAATATAACTATCACTGAGTGTTTTTTGCAATGCATCATAAATTGCAGCATTACCCAAGCGCGCATCTTCATTGGTTTTCCAAAAGAGTTCATTTGAAAGGGATGAGATGGGTTGCTGATCCAGAAACTTTTCGCAGCTTGCCATGGCCAATACCAGAGGCATGATAAATATGAATATTTTTTTCATCGGATTCTGTTTAAAGATTAATATTGATTCCTCCGCCAAATTCCCTGTTCCTTGGATAACGGCCATTGTCTACTCCCATTTCCAATGGATTGTTGAAATCAATTTCAGGGTCATACCATGAGTAATTTGTCCACGTGAGTAAATTGTTTCCGTAGGCAAAAGCATTGATTGACTTCAATTTGATTCTTTTGACCCAGTTTCCAGGCAATGCATAACTGAGTCGCAGGTTCCTCAAACGGATGAAAGAAGCATCTTCCAGATAAAGGCTGCTCAATTCTCTTGAATTTCCCATCCCATTGTTTTGTGCCATGTACCATTGCGTAACATCTCCCTGATTGAACCAAGCACCGCGTATATAATCCGGACTGGGCGTAACGTTGACCGTAACAACCCTGTTCATGTCTGCTTTTGCCTTGTTGTACAATTTTGCACCCCAGCTTACGTAAAAATTGAACGATAAGGTAAGACCTTTGTATGTAAATGAGTTCGATAGGCCTGCGATAAATTTGGGTTGGGCATTGCCAAGACCGATACGGTCATTATCATCTATTACGCTATCAGCCACAGTATTTTGCCAGATCATATCACCTCCCTTCAATAGATTTCCTTGTGTATACAAACGGTTTACTTTTCCTGAATAGGGTTTTCCGCCGTAAGTATATGCACCCGTTGGCAAGTTATTGGCACCAATCACAGGTGTCAACATCTGCCAGCGCTCATCGTATGCATTTGATGCATCATAAGGATAAACACCCAACGCTTTCCAACCATAAAAATTTCCCAACAGTCCACCAGGCTCAGTTATCCAATAAGCGGATCGAAGGGTTATGTTGTTGTAGAGACTTTTAACAGTAGCCCGATTGAAAGACATGTTATAAATGATGTTCCATTGCAGATTTTTCTTTCTTACTGGGGTTGCATTGACAGAAAACTCAAGACCTTTATTTTGAATAGAACCTACGTTTACATTGACATTGTTGAAGCCAGTTTCAGTAGGCAAAGGTGCACGGTACAATAACTTATCAGTGACCTTGTTGTAATAGTCAAACGTAAATTGCAGTCTGTTGGCAAGAAAAGAAAGATCTAGTCCTACGTTGATTTGACTTGTAGATTCCCAACTCAACCTGCTGTTGCCGAAAATATTAAAAGGGGCAACGCCTGAGGCACCATTATAATAATTATCTCCAAAAGTATAGCGCTGGATGGCATCATAAGCACCTATCCTGTCATTACCTGTCTGTCCATAACTGGCCCTTATTTTTCCCTCGCCAAGAAACTTTTCAGCCCACTGCATGAAAGACTCATCAGAGAATCGCCATCCAACCGAAGCGGATGGGAAAAAGCCCCACGATTGTCCTTGCCAAATTTGGAGGATGCATCAGTCCTGAAATTGCTGTTAAAGAGATATTTGCCTTTGTAACTATACCCCAGTCTACCAAAACCAGACACAGATGTACTCCGTTGTTCACTACTGGTTGCTTCAGTAATAACCTGTGCAGAGTTGAATGTCAAGACTGTTTCAGAAACATAATTGCTTCCAGACAAACTGGAAGAGCGCCAGAAATCATTGTCTGCACTTGTACCCATGACTGCGGTGATTGAATGGTTCTTCCCAATCTTTTTGCTGTAATTGAAAAAAGCCTGGGTCATCCAATAGGTTTTCATGTCATTGTTGATTGACCCATTGTTATCCAATCCTGTGGTGCTAAGGATCCTGGGGCTGAACCTTAGGTTTTCTGTACTGTTGATGCGAATATTTGCATCAACAGTCAACTTGAGGTCTTTTGTAAAGTTATAATTGGCGTATGTATAGAGGTTTGTGGAAATGATTTCATAATTGTTCTTTCTGTACAAGGCTTCTGCAACGGGATTTCTTCTTCCGCCGATATTAGGTGCCAGACTACCGTCGGGGAAATATACCCGGAAAGTAGGTGGACGTTGAATGGCCTGGTTCAGTGTCAGTCCATCGTCAATCCTGTTTTCGGTTTGGTAGGAAACCTGCAAGCGATTGCCTGCTGAAAATTTGCTGTTTGGCTTAAAATCCATGTTAAACCTTCCACGCAAGACCTTTGCGTAGCTGTTGATGATGATTCCCTCATCACTCAAATATCCGATCCCGCCATAATAATTCAGGCCTTTGTTACCACCACTAACGTTTAAATCAATCTGTTGCCTCAATGCAGTTCTAGCAAGCAAATCTTGGTAATCATTGTCGGCATTGTAAGATGGATTGAGTGTATCATTTTGTGTCAGGTTTCTGCGAAGTTTCAAATCATACAATCTTCTGTCTGCAGCATTGGCCTGGGGTATTTTATAAGAGAGCTCACTGGCGCTGGTAAGATATCTCAGGTCCACTGCAGGCTTTCCCTCCTTTCCTTTTTTGGTGGTGATAATGATGACACCATTCGCAGAGCGAGATCCATAAATGGCAGCAGATGCAGCATCCTTCAAAATTTCAACAGACTCAATATCGTTCGGATTAAGTCCAGCGATGTCCACTCCTTGTGCACCATCAACAATATACAATGGATCGGCACCACCCTGAAGCGTACCGATACCACGAATTCTGACAGAATTGTCTGCACCTGGCCTCCCGGATGATTGTCCAATTTGCAAACCAGGAACCTGACCCTGTAATGCATCAAGCAAATCCTTTGGTTGCCTTTGGGTAATCTGGGCACTACTGACAGACGCAATCGCTCCGGTAACATCCCGCTTTTTTTGGGTGCCATACCCGATCACGACAACATCTTCCAAGTTTGAATTTCCTGCATTCATCACAGGACTAATTGTTTTGCGGGCACCAACCAGTTCCTGCAAATCTGTAAATCCAATAGAAGAAAAAACCAAGATTGTTTTGGCATCAATTGCGGTAATGGTATACTTCCCTTTTTCATCTGTCAGTGTACCTGTAGCTGTTCCTTTAACGGTAACACTGACTCCCTCAAGAACAGCCCCTGAGGCGTCCCTGACTGTTCCTGTAACTTTGATTCCCTGCCCTAACAAGTTGGCAGCCGTTAACAGTGTTAATCCAATGAACAGCACCAGAATCCGGATTCCCGAAAACCCTTGCCGCTGATGAATGATTGATTTGAATTGTTTTTTCATGTGGCTTACTTTTCGATTTCAGTTAAAATAGAATGATAATTATGGTTTTTTCGATAGATAAGTATTGATCTTGGATTTCATGAGGCCAAGCACTTCAGCATAGCTTGCATCCGTGGCAAGATTTATTTTCTCGAGTGGATCTTTCTCATAATCGTACAATTCCACTGCGATGACTTCACTGCCCTGGTGAACGGCCTGTTTCCTGAAATTTTCTTTGTACCAGATAACACAACGGTAACGGTCGGAACGAAGGGCGTATCCCATGGTTTGATCACCCCGGGGATATTGAGACTGTGCAATGTCTTTGACTTTTGTCTGAGGATTTTTCAAGACCGGAGCCAGGCTTGTACCAGTCAACCCTGAGGGTTTGGGCAAACCAGACAATTCACAGAGTGTGGGGAAAACATCTACAAACTCAGAGAGTCCTGCTGCGTGCTGGCCGCCTTTGAATCCAGGTGCTGAAATGATCAATGGTGCCCTTGTGGCCTGTTCAAAATTGGTATGTTTGTTCCAGATACCATGATCACCCAAATGCCATCCATGATCACCCCATAAAACCACAATTGTATTGTTGTCTAGGCCCAATTGCTTCAATTGTTCCAGCAGGTAACCAACCTGTGCATCGGTATAACTCACGGCTGCATAATATCCGTGAATCAACATGCGTTGGGCATCTTCGGTTTGCAAGGCATAATCAGCATTGAAACGGGATCCATCAGGTAGTGCATAATTGTTAACCAACTCAGCAGATGGCTGAAAAGCATACTGTGGCGCTCCTTTGGTGAGTTGCTGAAAAGCCGCCAACTCAATGGAGTTTCTGTCGTATTTGTCCCAATATTTTTTAGGAGANACAAANGGCAAATGTGGTTTGCTGAATCCTACTGCNAGAAAAAAAGGTTTGTCCTGATTCTTCAATGAAGCCAATATCTTTCCCGCTTTCCGNGCAATTGCNCCATCGCTGTAGGCATCATCCGGTACATCACCAGCTTCAACCACAACCCGATTTTTGTCCATGAATTCCTTGGTCTGTTCTTCATTCAAACCCTTGTTTTTTGCTTCGCTCTGGAAACGAGCCAACAGGTCCAGCGTANACTTTGCCTGGTAATGACCTCCAGCTGGTTTCTCATATCCCTTTGCATAATCATCNTCATTCAATTTTTGATANGGAATGCTCCAGGAAGGGGCATCCAATTGCTTGTCAACAGACCTGACATCAAAGACCTTACCGATTCCTGTGGTGGCATACCCCTGTTGAACAAAATATTGCGGCATGGTCACAACATTGGGAACCATGTCTCTCAGCTGCGTTTTAAGGTCCCAAACCTTTGTGGCATCAGGCCTCAGCCCGGTCATCAAGCTTGCCCTTGTTGGTGCACAAACAGCCTGCTGACAATAATTTTTAAGGAAAACAGTTCCACGGGCGGCAAGTGCATCAATGTTGGGCGTGATAACGTTTGAGGCCCCATAACAGCCAAGCATGGGCTTCAGATCATCAATGGCAATCATCAGTATGTTTGGCTTTTTTTGAGGTTGGGCTTTTATACCTGATTGGATTAATCCAACAAACAAAAGAGAAATGATACATTTTTTAACCATGGGTATGAAAAATTGTGTTGATTTATAAATGGGTAATGAACAGCTTCAAAATGCTGGATGAAAACAATACCGAAACGTAATTTTATGCCTAAATTGAATAGAAACAGCCATTTGAAGACAAAAATTTATCTATTAAACCCACAGATTGTAAGATATATTTCAATTTTTTAGCAGATAAAGCTCATTTTAATGCATATTTTCAAACCGGCATCGTTACCGGTATCGTTACCGGTAATTGCTTATTTTTTTCACAGCTCCAGGATAAAAGACAATGCAGAGACAAAAGAAGAACNCGTAATCAATTGCAGATTCAATTTATAAACGAATTTTACGCATGGAGATCAACATCAGTGAAGTAAGGATCATGCTCGGTGGCAGATTGCTGCTCGACAATATCAACCTGAAAATTGGCCATGATGAACAATGGGCCATTACAGGACCCAATGGTTCAGGAAAAACAACACTTGCCAAGGCTATAGCAGGTAAGATTTTTTACCAGGGAATGATCCGATTTGATCCACTTGAAGAACAGATAGAAGAACCTAAAATACTGCTGATTGAGCAACAACACCAATTCACCAACCGAAGCAACATACAGCAATTTTATTATCAGCAGAGGTTCAATTCTTCTGATGCAGAAGACAGCTTAACTGTAGCAGAACAGTTTGACGCTACCAACCAAAAACTCAAAGAATATTGGATCAGTTTTTTCAATTTGGGTTCAGTCATTGACAAGCCATTGATTCAGTTGTCCAATGGTGAGAACAAAAGACTGCAACTGGCCAAGGCCATGACAGAATCCCCGTCCTTGTTGATCTTGGACAACCCATTTGTAGGATTGGACAAAGCAGGAAGATCAACATTGCAGGAAGGATTGAACAAAATTGCGGAAGCAGGAACCAAAATTTTACTCTTTGCAGCCCCCGAAGATCTTCCATCATGCATAACACATGTAGCCATCATCAAAGAGGGAAAAATAATCTTTAGCGGTTCAAAAGATAGCCAGCCCGAGCAAGAAGAATTGCTTGAACCTGATACATTTGTACCATCCCCTACTGCATTGAAAAAACGCTATGCATCTTCAAGCATGGCTTTTCAACTTGCAGTTGACATGAGAAATGTCAATATCGCTTACAATGGAAAAGAAATCCTGAGCAGGTTCAACTGGGTAGTTAAAAAAGGCGAAAGATGGTGTGTTACCGGACCCAATGGTGCAGGAAAGTCAACCCTGCTGAGCTTGATCAGTGCTGACAATCCGCAGGCCTATGCNAATGAAATTTATCTTTTCGACAGGAAAAGAGGAACAGGAGAAAGCATTTGGGACATCAAGAAAAACATTGGCTATGTTTCACCAGAGTTACATTTGTTTTTCGACATGGGAATAACCTGTCAGGAAGCGGTGGCTTCTGGATTGTTTGACACCATAGGGCTTTTTAGAAAACCTGGCCCAACTGAAACAGGTATTGTTTTGGAATGGATGGACATACTCGGCATTTCAGCCATAAAAGAAAAAAGATTAAACCAACTCTCCTTGGGTGAACAGCGACTGGTGATGCTGACAAGAGCTTTGGTAAAAAGTCCACCATTGCTCATCCTTGATGAACCCTGTCAGGGACTTGACAGCCAACAAACAGCAAGGTTCAAAAATACAATTGACTTGATTTGTGGATCAACATCAACAACACTGATTTATGTAAGCCACTACAGCCAAGACATACCTTCCTGTATCACCCATCACCTGCAACTTAGAGCAGGCAAGAAAGTAGCAGAATGACTATTTCACTGTGAGCGTAGTACCACTGATTTCAACAGTTCTTGCTGACAATCCACTTGTTGCGGGAGAGACAGTAACAGCACCTGTGATCGAAAAAGTTGAGCCGTGAGCAGAACAATAAAAATCATTGCTGGCTTTCCTGAAAGTTACAGCAACGCCCTGGTGAGGACAGGCGTTTACAAAAGCTGCAAAACTGGAAACAACATTCCCAGCAGCTTTTCGCACAACGATAATTCCTTTGTCTGAAACAAAATCATTAACAGCCAGCAACTGGGTTGTCAGGTTGATGGTAAGGAGTATGCTTCCTGTACCTCCTCCACCAGTATTGCCACCGCCCCCGTTATTGTTTCCGGAACCGGTAGTAGTGTCATCTTTTGAACAGGCCGCCATCATGCAGGCAACACAGGTAAATGCAAGTCCACCGCTGATTTTGTTCAAGAACTCTTTTCTTTCCATGGTATCTGATTGTTTGATTTACTACCCAGTTTCTAACTTATAACGATAATTCTAGTAAAATGTTTTACAAATTACAAATCAAACCTGAAACCAAATACAGGAATCCTTCCCAAAAGATATGAATAGGCAATTCTTCCAGTACTGGCATCAAAACGCTGACTGACACGGTTCTTTGTATTCAATGCATTTTGAACCCCGAGGATAAAACTTCCCGTCATCTTGCTATACTGCAGTTTCCACTCCATCTGAACATCCAGCCGAAAAATGGGTTTCAATTTTTCTCCATAAATCCTTGAAGGGACCAATACGGTTGTTTTCTGTAAGATGGACTTGGGCAAGTCTATCGGAGTAACCCTCACCCCACCTCCAGAAATCAGTTTGATGTCCAGCCCCAAAGAGGAAGGACGTTTGGTTTTGAAGGACCACTCCTTGCCCAACAGGAAAGTAAAAGATGTATTGGAATTGTACCTTGTATCGCGCCAAATCCCATCAGAAGGCTTGTAGGTAGACTGGTACAAGCTTAGCGTACTGAGCAGATAAAACTGATCATTCCAATACCTATCCAATGTAAATTCAAGACCGTAATTCTGACCTCGCCCGCGGTTGGCAAGTATTTCAATGGCATAATCATCTTCCAGGTTGATCACGCTATAACTGCTGATTTTACTGGCTTGTACAGGAATCCGGTAAAGCCATTGGTAGTAGGCCTCAGTTCTCAGGTTCCAGTTTGGAGACAACTGAATCGAGTATCCCAAAACATAATGAATGGCCCTGCTGAAGCCCAAATCCTTGTTGGGGCTGATGGTATCATTGCCAACCCTGATCCTTGCAAAATAATTGCCCAGTGGCTGGGTCTGTGTATGCAAACCGGCACCAAAAGAAAGGTATTGTCCTTTGAAGGTCAGGAACCGAATTCCTGCGCGGGGTTCGATAGAAGATTTCTTGTTCAACGCAAGCACTTGCCCATGCAAACCCATTTGTAAAGCTACCCTGCTGTTGGGATCCCATTTCCATTGGGCAAAATAATTGGTCAAGCGCGTTTGGCCGTTGGCCCTCAACTTGTCNCTTAGTATGTTGCTGACGGCTTCCCGCTGTTTCAGGCTGAAAGATTTTCCAGTAGTATAGATGCCTGTCTTGATCAAATGGTGTTTGTTGAACTTGTGGCTTGCAACAGAAGAAATAACGGAGTTCCA
>Ga0063231_10000376_pt1 | contig 12497 bp, 9 predicted proteins | sample LauGreSu1BDMLBSD_2_FD_56231 | JGI IMG/M metagenome (GOLD analysis project Ga0063231, IMG submission 56231) | Freshwater lake microbial communities from Lake Michigan, USA - Su13.BD.MLB.SD v2 (version 2) | ecosystem: Environmental > Aquatic > Freshwater > Lake | place: Lake Michigan, USA...
CGTATACACATTCACACATGTTTATTATTGTTTTGAAAAAAAAATGTTTTTTTTGTTTTTTTTTTTGTTTTTTTTGGTCATCATCATCATCATTATCATCATCATAGCACATTCATTCTTCGTCAGACCACAAGGCATCCAAATCCTCAACATCGTCGTCATTTGGCGTAATGATCTCATGATTCAAGTGATCCCAGACACCAATCAACTCCATGGTAAGGCTGTCNTAGACATTGTCAGTCTCGGTCCGCAAGTACGTTTTCCCGTTGTATGTGAACGATGACCTCGGGAAGTTCTTCATCAAGTAGAAGTTTCCATCACTGCCTGCCTTTGTTTCGCGGATTGGCGATGCAGAGCATGCTGATACGCTCACGTTGAGGGCAGGGTATTCGGCGGCGAGTGTAGCGAGACTCTCGGCAACAATCCGATCTGCTTCTGCCGCGACTGTCTTGGGTTCCTTGGCATTGGATTCCTTGGCATTGGATTCCTTGGCATTGGATTCCTTGGCATTGGGTTCCTTGGCATTGGATTCCTTGGCCTTGGGTTCCTTGTTGGCGGCCTTGGGTTCCTTGTTGGCGGCATTGGATTCCTTGGCGGCCTTGGGTTCCTTGTTGGCGGCCTTGGGTTCCTTGTTGGCGGCCTTGGGTTCCTTGTTGGCGGCCTTGGGTTCTTTGGCTGCTGCCTTGGGTTCTTTGGCTGCTGCCTTGGTTTTGGGTTCTTTGGCTGCTGCCTTGGCTTTGGCTTTGGTGGTTTTGGGAGCAGGAGGTTGCTCATCATCGGTGACATCATCAGTGGCATCGGCGGCAACATCTTGCTCAACTTCAATCGGTTCAAGGGGTGCAGACACCGCAGTGAGGATTGGTGAAACGGATGATGACTGCGACGATGACTGCGACATTGGGTGTGACTTCATTTGACCCAGCATTTGGGCAATCAATGCATCCTCATCATCGTTTGACGACATCACGAGAGATTTCTCCTTTTTAGGACGACCACGTTTCTTTTTCTCACCTTCAACAGCATCGGCAACAACCGCCTGAACAACTGCAACCTCCTTGCGCGGGCGTCCGCGACCGCGTGCGGTTGGTTTGCCGGGTGTGATGTCGGAAATCACGGGGCAGTCACCGGCATTCATTTCGCCGACAAGTTTTTCCTTCACTGGCATTTTTTTCTTGGGTGCAGCAGCAGCAGCAGTGTCGGCGGATTCGGCCTTGATGGCAGCCTTGAGTTTCGCCTTGGTAGTATTGGTGCACAAATCAACCACATTTTCAAAGAGCTTCAGAAGGGTTGAGCGATCATTCACAACAATGGAATGGTTCTTCAACATGTCGGCAAATTGTCCAATAAAATCAACGGAGTTCATACTTCTTTGTTCGTATACGTAAACACTGATTGAAATACAATAAAAATCCGAATACTTTCAATTTTTTTCATTTTCATTATATTTTCGGGTTCACGTCGGATTGAACCAAAAAAAAATAAAATAATCATTATATTGTATGATATATTGAAAGAGTGGGGTACATATAATGAATTTAAACCTAAGTATAGACGGCTTGTACATTTTAATAATCGGTATCATTATTGCTGTTTTGATTTACGCATATGTCACCAGCGAGTATTATTACATAACTGTCGTATTGAAATCAGCATTTGATCAATTACAATTGAATGAAGGCGCGTTTCGCGAATTAAACCCCGACGTGAATTGGAGGGTGATAAACATGGAAATAGACGGCTACATCAACAACAAGAAGATGGTGACCAACTTGCCACACTACGACACCGCAAATTCCAAGCACGCGAACAACGCATTTGAAAACAAGAACACGCTGGCCGCGTTTTTGAACAACGTCATCGTGTTTGACATTGACTCAAACGAGCCCTTGTTTATTGAAGGTGCCAGCGGCATGAATGAAAAACCGATTGACGCATACTTACCCAAAGACACGGTCATCGCCAAGTCACCGCACGGATACCATTATTACTTTTACAACGACACCGAAAATCCAATTCCCTGTTACGTGGGACTGCGTATGAACGATGTTCGGTATCCGGTTGACCTTTTAACGGGGCACAAGCAGCTCATATTTATGCCGCCCACGCGCATTGAGTCAGCGTGCTACCGATGGATAAACAGCCCGTTCACGCACCGGATTGCCCCCATCAGCAAGCATTCGCACATTTTGGATTTATTCGCATACACCAAAGAATTTGAATTACCGGCCGAAACCCCAAATATGTGCATTTCAAATTCCATCCCAAATTTACTCTGCATTGTATGGGATTTCAACATCATTTATCAGCTGAAATACAAATGCATTACAACCCGGTTTGAAAAACTGCACGTCAATGACAACGAAATGTTGTACCGAACCAAAAACACGTACTACCTTTTCTTGAAGCACGCGCCATTCACCCATTACACTGCGCGACAATTCATCCAACATGTCACCAAGCTCATGCAACACCACCGCATAAACGGAGGCATTGTGCACTTGTGCTCCGGCACCCGTTTGAATCCGACAAAACACATTGCACAGTTCAACTCGTGTCATGTGCACAATTACGCAAAGCACCGTTTGCAACACCCGTTCATACGGGCAAATCAAACGCTCGTTCAAACCGGTGCGCTTGTATCAGAACCCGTCATGTCCATTTCCAACAACATTCTGCACGACGAATCGTTTCATGAAATCAACAACAATGTTACCGTGAATGAAGACATGTTTCTCATATTGGAACTGTCAAATGCAACTGGAGTGCCGTGCATCTGTTTGATGCAAATCATTCCTTCACATAAAACGCAGGAAGAGGTAAAATTCACCAAGCTGGTTCAATACTATTTCAACAACGTGCTGAACGCAACGCATCACACAAAAAATCCGCGCAAGGTGCTGCCCTTTTTCAGCGAAGTGCCGATTCCATTGCTTCAAATAAACGACGATAAAATTCAATAATTCGCATTCAATAAAACTTGAATACTAATTAAATACTAACATCAACTACTAGCACCAGTAGAATCAGCAGTTTCTTCATTGCGGCGCCACTGACCGTTCTGTCTTGGCACAAATGCATGTTTACGTTTCGGAGTAGTCCAGCCATTGTCCTCATTTGTAGACGAACGCTTGAACCGGGATTCGGATTCACCCGCCAACGTCCTGTTTTCCCATCGCGTTTCACAAATGAGTTTGCCGCCTTTGACTCCACTCACATCGGACGCTTGATACTCGTGCTTAGATGAATCCACGGTTTTAGAAAGCACAAACTCCACGTACTCGCCCTGCACCAGGTAACGGTATTGCTCGTTGGCAACCTTGATTGTGGAGTGATGCACAAACACATCACTGCCATCTTTTACTCCATCGCTGTCTCCAAGAGCAGTGATGAACCCAAACCCGGTCTTATTATTAAACCACTTTACACGTCCCGTGAGTCGGGTGGAACTGCTGCTACTGCTGCAGCTACTGCTGCTAACATCGTCGGTTGCACTCATTGTTGTTTCCGTTCTAATACTAATTTATGTAATATCTTTAAATTTGTTTTTCACTTGATTATTATTTTGCAGTTGTATTGCACAATTAGCTTTCTTTTCTAAGCCCATTGTCATAATAATCAAACCGGTTGTGTTCCGTGGGTGTTAAAAGTAGTAATGCGGGTCTAATGTATCCTTGAATTGTTTCTTGATACATGTGGCTCATCCATGTTTGTTCGTAAGGGTGTGACCATTTCGTTTTAATAAACATTTTGCGATTTCCTTCTTTTGATACAATTTGGGGCCAATTTGAGTAGTATATCTCTCCATCCACCCAGGCTAGTCCATTATGCGATCGTATGTTTTTGAATTCAGTCAACGGTGCGTTGGCGTCCAAACCCGTGTCAGGAAGTCTTGGATTGTTTGGCCATTTTGAAATTCTGAATTTTTGGGGAACGTTATACCAAGCCCATTGTGTGGCATTGTTTCCAAAAAACTCAGTGAAATTAAGTTTCAAGAAATCATACCCATGTTTTGAAATGATCTCCAATGATTTCCAGTATAAGTCCTTCACTTTACGATTGAACCCGTTTTTGCAAATAGCACCTTCATTCGGATAAAAAAACATGTCATCCTCAAAAAACAGCATGAAATCTTGATCGGATTGATCAAAATGCTCAGCCACATATTGACGACCGCCGCAAATTCCTAAGTTGTCACCCGTTCCAATGATTTCAAACCCCCATTCATTGCAAATGCTGCGATATTCTGCATCGGTTGATCTATCGGTTGAATTGTTTAATAAGTATTTTTTAGGTTGAACAATGTAATTTTCATCATACTGCATCATTGATTGAATGAGCACCTTCAACTGTTGCGGACTATTAAACCCGATCACATAAAGTGATGTTTTATGAATGTTACTTGGATTACTTGGACTACCTGGACTACCTGGACTACTTGGATTACTTAATGGAACTACGCGTTGCGTCCTTATTTTCAATGCATCATTTTTAAGATCTTCAAAAAACTTGTTCATAAGACCATTGCTCTCTATCTCAAAATAATCAATGAGTTCTTTGTTCCTATGAATCATAATAGAAAAAAGAGATTCTTCGGTTCCCATTAAATTTTGTTCCAATGTCAATCGCATCAAACTATAATAAATGGAATTGATATCATGTATCGTCTGAATTGGACCTCCAAAAAAACCTCCACGGGCCACTAATTCCACTCTTTTTCCGCTCAATTTGTTTATTTCTTCAAAATCAAACCCATGTATTTCTGTATTTGCTGAATAAGGAAAACAAATAAAGGTGAACTTGTTTACATGTTTGGATAATTTTCTTAACACCCTGTCGTGTGTAAAGTATCCTGGGTGAACAGTGTTTGTCAAGCCGGCATCTATCCAATACATGGACTTTGAATTGAATGGATCCATCAACCTGGCATCGTTCAATAAAAACATCTTTGACATCACGAGAGGATTATACATTTCCAATTTGGCTTGCGTTGAATCGCGCAACCAACCCGCTTGTGACAACCACCGTTCACTCGTTCGTATTTCTTGAATTTTGTCGTAAAAATTGGATTTCAACCACGATTGCGGTCTTGTTATAAACAGAGTATTTGAACGGGATCTATGTTTGTACACGAATGTTTCAAGCTCTGGATCACCAAATACGATCATTGGATTTTCAACCTCCAATAACTCCTTGAATTTGTTGAGATAGTGTTCAAAACTTCTTGTCCAACCCTCTGACAATTGGTCTCTTTTTATGTTCCAAAGGCCGGTTACCAATGTAACATCGCACTCGTAATTATTATCCATTGCCAATTGTTTAGATTCAATTACACTGTTATGTGAATTTATTTCTTGCAAGACTTCTTTGGGACATGCCATGATATCCGCGTGAGCAATCTCATATTCATAATTGAATTTTTTGAATTTTGCAATAATGTTGATTTGTTGTTCAACTTCCAAATTTATCCATTCTAGTCGTATCAGTTTAGGCCTAAATTTTTCTATATCAATTTGGTCAAAAATTTCCCAATCATGACCCTCTGCATCAATTTTCACGACATCAAACCTTGAAATATTATGTTTAGACAGCAATGTTTCCATAGTAATGCAAGGCACTTCTACTATTTTCCCCCATTTTTCCACAGTCTCTCTATCTCCTTCACTCCCTAAACCATTTTTGGGTGGATATACCGCACTCATGCCATAAAAACATGAATGCACCAATCCATTATCAATTGCCGATTGATGTATTGTCAACATTCGTATTGTGCCATTTTCAGATGAAATTGCTGCATTTTCAAACAAATTACCTTCTTCGGGAAAATTCTGTTTCAATCGTTCAAACAGGTATGGAATGGGTTCAACATATAACCCCTTAAAACCATACGATTTGGAATATCCAACTAATTCGTCGAACATTACTCCATCCATGGCTCCTATGTTGATGCAAAACAATTTTGAAGACTTTCTACCATAAAAATGAAGAACAGTGTCAAATATATCACTCATTTAAACCTAAAATTAAATTGTTTTATTTATTTAAATCCATTAATTTTTAAGTTAAAAATTACATTATTAATATACTTATATATTGCATAACCTATCCAATGGTGCAAAAAGTTAGTATATTGACAGATTTCAAGACAGGTATTGGAGACTTTTATGTTACATCTATGGAAGTAATTTATTTAGCACACAAACTCAGAGAATTTGGTTTTACTCCGATTCTCTATTTAAATGGTTCTTATGAAAATAAATACATCGGCCATATTCAATTTAATGAAATTTATAGCGGGATTGGGTTTGAACCGTTTGAAAATATATATGATGTTAATGTATGTTCTTTATATCTCTCAGAGTTTGAAGGTTTGCCTTTAAAAAAAAAAGGTGATCATTTTTTAGTATTTTCTAATCACCATGATTTACCTGAAATTACAATTCCATATTTTAGGGCTTATAGAGGAGAACGAATAAACTTTCCGTATACTCTTCCATTATTTGTTGATGAAGTATACAAAAGAGAAGAAGAATTTTTAAAAAATAAACCGGAATTTGATTTTATTCACTTCAGAACCCGTAATGCAATAAATGGGATAAGTGCCCCAAGTTTAGGAGACGCTACTTATAAAGAGAGTCACGATTGTACGAGAGTAGTGACTCAAAAAATATACGAGGCGGTTGCCAAGTCACCAAAAAAATTGTATATAGGATCAAATGATGGGTTTTTTATAGATAAAATGAAAGAATTACCTAACGTTTTTTATTATAAATTTAAAAACATTGACTTGTTTACTAACGACTATGATTATTATAAAATAAAGAAAGAGGAAGTTTCTCACGATATTTATTTGGATCGTTTATATGATAATTTAGCTGAATTTACCTCTCTTTCCAAGGCTCAACATTATTACATTTTTGCATCTATGCCGTGGATATCAAATTTCATTGCCTATGGACTGTCACATAATACAAATAATTTTACTCTTTCTCAAATTGATGAGGATGGCAATTTACGTATAAAATAAACATAATTAGTCACTATAAATAAAAATATATTTGCAAAATTTGTTTCCAATCATTTTGCGTATTCTGTTTTACAAATATATATTGTGAATATATTAAATGAGAGTTAAATTCATAACTTGCATTTATTCCGATTTATATGGAACAGAATTAGGAGGCAGACAATGCAGATATCATCATTATAGATTCAGTTTATTATCTCTTTTAAAAATGACAAATGCCGATTTTTTGTGTTACACGTCTGATAGAGAAATAGAATCTTTAAAAGGTTTTTTTTACATAGAGAATAAAGTGTCCGAAAATAAATTAAAATTTGAAATTTTTGATTTAAATAATTCAAAATTTAAGGTTTTAATTAATTCAATAAAAAACACGGATGAAACAAAAAAAAGTGATAGATGTATTGAAATTCAATATTCTAAGTTTTCTTGGTGGTGGAACGAAGACAAATCGTATGATTATTATTATTGGATTGACGCGGGTCTATCACATAATGGACTAATACACAATAAATACTTAACTATTACAGATGAACATAATTATAGAAAATATTATGAAAGTAATTTATTCAATAACTTTTTTTTAGAAAATTTGATAAAAGAAACCAATGACAAATTTTTGATTATTGGAAAAGAAAACCAACGAAATCATTGGTCAAAAACTATTGACCCAAAATGGTATACCGAGTATAGGAAAGATATTCACGCAATCGGTGGACTATTTGGGGGTCACAAGGACAAATGGGACAATATAGTAAATATTTTTGAAAAGTATGTAGCAACTATTTTACCGGAAGATAAGTTAACACCACACGAAGAACTAATTATGTCATTAATGTATTATAATTATACCGACTTATTCACGGTAAAACAGTTTGATATTTGGTGGCCAGATAAGAATGCTACTCAAGGCCTGAGTGATGAAATGTTTGCAACAAATAAAAGTTTTTACAAAATATTAGAAGAGTTAAATGGAATTGTGACATAAACAATGTCCAGTTAGTCGGGTCAACGCTACATCAAATAAGCGACTCAAATTTCGCATAGTCCGGCGCATCGTTCACTTTCATTTCATATAATCGGTCTAAAACAGCCGACCACCCATCCGCATGACGCGGGCACATTTCCACACACAGCTCCGCCGGCGTCATGTTTTCTTTTATGTACCGTATTTCTTTTTCCGCGTAATTTTGCCAAGGCAGCGCACCGCCATTGGCCACATAAATCAGCGAATACATCATGGATATGAGGTCATCTCTGCGCCCCAGCGGTTCGCCCCGGTGTGCAAAAACGCTGGCGTACCGCGCGCTCCCGATCAGTGAGCAGCCTTTTTTACCCGTATCTGCGTCGGAACTTTTGATGCGCTTGGCCATTCCAAAATCAATGAGATACAGCAGCGGCACGTCCGCGTTGTGTTTTGAGTTGGCGTGTCTAGACAGATCCAGCGCAGGGGTGCGCGCAAACAAGAAGTTGTCCGGTTTCACGTCTCGGTGCAGCATGCCGCGCGCATGCACTGATTTCAACCGTTGCAGCATTTGGCGCCCGATGTCCGAAATGAAATCGGCGTGATACGGCGGCGGATTTTTTACGACGCGCGGATGCATGTCCAACCGGTGCGACGTTGCCAGCGTTTCCAGCGAAGGCCCCAGCAATTCGGTAACCATAAATATGCGGTTCATGGATTCGTTGCGTCCGAAGTATCGGAGCCGGGGAATGCCGACAATGTTTTGAAGCAGTTGCAGCACCCGGGATTCGTATTGCAGGGTGGGGGCTGGGTTCCCTTCAATGAACTCCATTTTTACCGCCACGGGTTCATCCGTTGTTGTGCCCGAAGTGTCCGCGTGCCATACTTCACCAAATGCGCCCGATCCAATGCACTCGCGCAGGACGTACTTGTCCAATATTCGCGTTCCTGATTCACACATCCGAGAGAAAATAACAACACAAAATTCAATTTGGATTGTTAAATATATTGCACGTTCGTTTAATATTTATTCATTTATTCTATTCAATGGCACATGGGTGATGCGATTATGACACGCCAATTTCGTTGCCGGTTTTGGCCAGGTGCACCTCCTTGAGAAAAGCCTTTATGATCTTCTTGTTCGCGCGCTCGTCGTGTTCAATCTTTTTGTACAGCTCCTTGCAAATGGTGTGGTATTCGGTGTGCATGCGCTCCTTGGTTTCCCACCCCGGGTGCGCGTTCATCCAGTCCTGGATGACCCGCGTCTGGTAGCACGACGTCAAGTAAATGAACTTGTTGATGTGCTCGTGCGTTTCATCCTTAACCCATTCATCGTTCTTCACGTACATGGTTTCGCGCTTCAAGTCCGTGCAGTGAATTGGCCGCTTGTGCACGTCCATGCCCTTCAAGTTGTTCACGATGATGGAGCTCACGCCCTCCACTATGCCGTTCGTTTTCGTAAATTCCAGATCTTGCAGCGTGATTTTCAGGGTTTTGACAAAATCGCTCAGCTTAATGGCGTCTTTGCATTCTTCGTTCAAAAACACATTCAGATTGAACTGCGTGTTATTCGTGATGTTGTTCGTGTTGTTCGTGATGCGGTTGCCAATGCCACCACCAATTCCATTACCCGCCAACGTCAGTGCCAACGTGCTGTCATTGGCCATCTTCGTCTGAATCGCATCCACCAGCACCTTGTTTTGATGTATCATGTCCTTGTTTTGAGACACCACTTCCTTGTTGTGCTCCATCAAATCCTTCACAATCCCCATCAATTCAAACAATTGTTTGTCTTGATTGGACGATGCAACTGTCGCAACTTGTTGGTGCATGGTTCGTTTATGAATGCTTAATCCGGACCTGTATTTGTATGTTTTCCCACACATGGTGCAAGTGTAACCCGGCGGCGATGATGATTGCAGTTGCCTGTTTTTATGTTTTTGCGTGTTCATGTGACGCTCGTAGTCGCATTTATGAGCGCATTCAAAATTGCAGACTGAACAATAAAATTCCATTAAAATGTGATGCGAAAAATGCGCATGCGTATTATACAAAACATCACATTATATATTTAAATTCATTTTTTTATAAGGTTAGGTTCGTCGGGACATGGCGCGATGGTTTCTCACCGTGCCTCCACCGCTAGACACGGTGTGCGGCTTGTAATACACTTGCGCATTGTTTGAAAACATGCTAACCGATGTTGAAACTATTTTAGGTGGGGGGGTGTTGTTGAACAGGCTGGTGGAACCATTATTAATAGATGTCACCCCAAACTTATCCAGCTCGCCGGACACAGCTGCATTTTTAAGTTGTGAACCAAACTCCGCATTTTCACTAGAGTTTACTTGCACTCCGTCCACGCGTAGAAAACCCAACTCAACCACAACACTGCCCGGAGTAACCGAGAGAATAATCACTTGCCTTTCAAGAATTTTGAGAACGGCAGCTATTCCTGATATGAACGCTGCCCTTCGCTCCGATCCCTCGCGAAACGAGTCAACCGTACCGGACAGTTTAATAATAATTGTTGGTTTGGGAGGAGTGGGCGTGGGAGTGGGCGTGGGAGTGGGAGTGGGCGTGGGAGTGGGCGTGGGAGTGGGAGTAGGAGTAAGAGTGGGAGTAGGAGTGGGAGTGGGAGTAGGAGTGGGTGTAAGAGTGGGAGTGGGAGTAGGAGTGGGTGTAAGAGTGGGAGTGGGAGTAGGAGTGGGTGTAAGAGTGGGAGTAGGAGTGGGTGTGGGTGTGGGAGTGGGAGTAACCGTATTAGTGCTGGGTGTAAGAGTAGGAGTTGGAGTAGGAGTTGGAGTAAGAGTGGGTGTGGGAGTGGGTGTGGGAGTAGGAGTAGGAGTTGGTGAAGGAAACATCAATGTTTCTATACCACTGAGTAAGGGTACGCCAAGTCCCGTTGCAATGTCGTATCCAGTTCCGGCAGTAAAGGTTTTCCCGTTATTCAAAGGGCCCAAATTGGTCGTTTGGTACAGCGTAGTTGTTCCGACCGTGATATCATAAAACGCTGACTCCGCATTTGTTTTGTGACTATTGTACAAAAATGTTTGTAAGTTCACTGAACCGGACAATGTTTCGGATCCAACGTCATTTATGCGAGTTGTCAACGGTGGTTTTCCTTCATTTATCAATCGTTGACTTAAATGCGAAAACAAACCGCACTGCAACGGACTTGCCAGAGATGTTCCTCCCGTTTTCTGCTGCATAATCTTTGTGCCATCACTATTTGGAAAAATGATTAACAACCCCGTATTGGGATCAGCCAACGAACAAATATCTGGACATGCGCGTTTGGGTTCGCTGCTATATGAAGCCAGTGCTGCCAATCCGTTTTGATACGCGGGTCTTGAGTACGCTTGATCAATTGTTGAATAAGAGAACCCAGTTCCGCCTCCAGGACTTTCTATGGTTGAATTCGAGTTAGTTGCACCAACCCATAACGTGAAATAAGGGTTCGATGGTGAAACCAGTTGAGACGCACTGTTGTAATAAACCGAAGCACCTCCAACGCACATCACATTTGATGATGTAGCTGGATAACCGGCCCATCTATAATTTCCGGCTGCAGCAAAATAACATATTCTAGGATTTATATAAATTATATCATCCACACTGTTACGATCACCGCCAGGGGTTATATCACCCCATGACATGTTAACGTAATCCGTGGTTCCATATGGATTATTTGTGAAATTTGAATCAGTGGACGCATAAATTACTGCATTTGACAAACCTATATTAGTCGCATCATTAGAATTGATCACACGCAAATGTGCATTTGGATTCATGGCAATTGCCCAAAAGTTAAGTATCATTTCGCCCAACCATTCTGTAATTGAATTGTTACTTGGTGTGGATGTGAACTCGAAATATGATATTGAGTTTAAACTAGCCCGGTTGTTTGGCGTAATTGAACCTAAATTGGTGCCATTTATGTTCACATACGTATTTATTGCATCAATCAATGATTGATTCATAACTTGTGTCTCAATTTGCGGATTTCCATAACTGTCTCGGCTCTTTAAGTTAATGACTTCAATTGTTCTTTGTGCAAACCCGTACACCGTGCAAAAGACATCAAAACACTTTTGAATGTATGCCGGCGGGAAATTGTTTGCAATTGTGATTGCAATTACGACCTTTTTTTTACCCGCGGCATTTGTCACATTGATGGATGATGCTCCATGCACTGTTTTGAGTTCACTTGGAAGATAAGGACTGTTATTGGTGTATACATTTCTAGGAATGGAAATCAATCCATCTCTTAAATCGCGTTCATATTGTTCTTTGTTGAAAACAATGTGAGGCGGTTTGATTATTGCCGTTGCATAATCGTTTAATGACATGATACTTTATATATTCAACCATACATTTTTTTTTGAAAAATAAAAACAATTAAAATGCAGGATGTCCCAAAAACACCGAACCTTGTTTTCGGAAAATCACTTTCCCCGTTTTCAGGGGGTGCAACGGTCCGAAATGCACCTTTTGGGTCAAAAAAATGAA
>Ga0063231_10000379_pt1 | contig 12476 bp, 14 predicted proteins | sample LauGreSu1BDMLBSD_2_FD_56231 | JGI IMG/M metagenome (GOLD analysis project Ga0063231, IMG submission 56231) | Freshwater lake microbial communities from Lake Michigan, USA - Su13.BD.MLB.SD v2 (version 2) | ecosystem: Environmental > Aquatic > Freshwater > Lake | place: Lake Michigan, USA...
ACATAAGTTTATGTCAGGAAAAGAAGACCTTGTTTCGCTAGAAGCATTCTTGATGACCCTTAGAGAAGCAGCAAGAGCAAAGAATAAAGAAGAGGCTGGGAAAATTGGGATTCCTGAGTCTGCCGCTATTACTTGTGTAAAGCCTTCTGGAACAGTATCTCAATTGGTCGGGGTATCTTCAGGAATGCATGCTTGGCATTCTCCATACTATATTAGAACTGTTCGTGGTTCAAAGGGAGATCCAATTTCTACCTTCCTTAAAGAGGTGGGGATTCCAGTAGAAGATGATGTAATGAAGCCAAACGATACATACGTATTCTCATTCCCAGTAAAGGCACCAGAGGGTGCAATTGTTAGAAATGATCTTACTGCTATTGAGCACCTAAACATTTGGTTGGTTTACCAACGTGCATGGTGTGAGCATAAGCCATCAATTACAGTTTCTGTAAAGGAAGACGAATGGATGGACGTAGGAGCTTGGGTATACAAGAATTTTGATGAGGTATCTGGAATTTCATTCCTACCGCATTCAGATCACTCATACAAGCAAGCACCTTACCAAGAAGTAGATAAGGCAGAGTACGATGCACTTGTTGCAAGAATGCCAAAGGATATTCGTTGGGAAGATTTGTCTTTCTACGAAACAGAAGATGGCACATCTACTAATGCTACCCTTGCCTGCAGTTCAGACGGAAATTGTGAGCTAGTAGACATTTCTGCCTAATATGGTAGAATTATAGTATTGGGGACATTCCCCAAAATTCTGGGCACCCCGCCCAAAATGGAGATGATAATATGGCTATCAAAAAATTTGATAAGGCTGATTTAAATAAAGATGGGAAAGTAACAATGCAAGAACAAATTTTAGCAGCACTTGGAACTTACGGAAGAGCATTTTTGGCAGCAGCCACAGCTCTATACATGACTGGCAATACAAATCCAAAGGATTTAATTGCAGCAGGAGTAGCAGCAGTTGCTCCAGTTATTCTAAAGGCTTTGAGCCCAAGCAACAAAGAGTTTGGTTTTACAAGCAAGTAATTATTATTAGATTAGAAGCGCCCTTATGGTAAAATAACCATAAGGGCTTTTCTAATTAGGGGTAACCGTGGCAGCGCAAAAAAACTTTGAAGTTGATCAAAATACTACTTTTTCATTTGTTATTGACTATACAGATAACAATGATGTACCCATAAACCTTTCTGGAGCCACCGCAAAAATGCAGGTTAGAGATACAAAAGGCGGATCTAAATTATCATTTACTTTAACATCACCAGCAGGCGGAATTACAATTAACGGACCACTTGGAAGAGTTACATGCACAATGACTCCTGCTCAAACAAGCAAGCTATTTCACCCAAAATCTTCCTACGACATAATGATTACAGATAGCAATAATACAAAAACAAAACTTGTTGAGGGATTTTTAACTCTAAGTAGATCGGTAACCATCTAATGGCAGAAAATATTGTAAAGATTACGGAACAGATAAACAAGGTTGTTCTTTCATCTCCAGGCCCTCAAGGACCTAGAGGAAAATCTATACTTAGTGGACCATCTGCCCCACTAGACAGCGTTGGAATTGAAGGAGACTTTTACTTCAATACAACAACAAATGAATTTTACGGACCAAAGCTATCAATCACCACTTGGAGCGGAGCCAACAAGATTGATCTTGCTACCAAAGACGATATCGCTTTCGTTTACTCCTGGGAAATGTCTCAGGTTCAAGGCCCAGTAGATGGGGTATATTCTGTAGTAATAAATCATAATTTAGGATTCGGTCCCAATGTAACCGTAATATCTAGCGCAGGCGACGTATTGGAAACAGGAATAGATTATAATAGTCTTAATAGATTAACACTGACGATGGCCCAACCATTTTCAGGGACAGCGCATCTGTCGTAAAGGAGAAAGAAAATGGCAAAAAAATTCTTAGTTAGTTTAGACCTCAATAAGAATGAGTTACTAAATGCTAGAATCCAAAACTTAGGTGCTGCTCCATCCAACCCAGTATCTGGACAGATTTACTATGACACATCTAATAATACAATGTATTATTACAATGGACTTACATCACCAAATGGCCCATGGATGCCGATGTCTGGATCCACAGAGGTTATTCAGGATGTAATTGGTTCAGCAATTATAGGCGGAGTTGGTTTAACATCAACATATAGCGATACCGCTGGAACACTAACAATAGATTTAGATAATACCGCAGTAACTGCTGGTTCATACGGTTCAACAACAAAGATCCCAACATTTACAGTAGATGCACAAGGTCGTTTGACTGCAGCAAGCGAAGCAGATGTAGCAACAAACCTTTCAATAGCAGGAGACACTGGAACAGATACAGTTAATCTATTAACTGACACATTAACTGTTGCTGGTGGAGAAGGAATTGATGTAGCTGTAACAAATAATACAATTACAGTTTCAGCAGAAGATGCAACAGACACAAATAAGGGTGTTGCTTCATTTAACGCAACAGACTTTACAGTAACATCAGGCGCAGTATCTATTAACAAAGATTCAGTAATTACACTCTCAGGAGATGTAAGCGGTACTGGAACAATGACGAACCTTGGCGATGTAACAATCACCACAACAGTACAGCCAAANTCAGTAGCACTTGGAACAGACACAACAGGCGANTATGTTGCAAATATTCAAGGAACTGCAAATGAAGTAACAGTAAGCCCTACANCAGGAGAAGGCACAACAGTAACAATTGGTCTTCCAGATAACGTAACAATTACTAATGATTTAAATGTTGGCGGAGACTTAAACGTAACAGGAACAATTAACTCAGTAAATACTACTCAAGTAAATATTGTTGATAATAAGATTAATTTAAATACCGACTTTGTTGGAATTCCTTTAGCAGATGCTGGAATTCGTGTAGAGCGTGGAGATGGTGCAGATGTTGAAATTCTGTGGAATGAAACAAGCGACAACTGGACACTCACAAATAATGGTACAAACTACCATGCAATTGCTCGCAAATATGCAGCAGATCTTGCAAATCCAGATACATTAACCTCTTTAGTTATTACACACAATTTAGGGTCAGATGATGTAACTGTTCAAGTTTTTGAAACAGCAGGAACTAAAGCTCTTGTTGAAACAGATGTTGAGCGTACGTCAGCAAATACAATTACATTAAAATTTGCATCAGCGCCTGCAAGTGGAGCATATAGAGTCGTAATTACTGGTTAAGGGGAGTTTTAAATGTCAGTACAAAGATTAGTCCCTTTACATGCAGTAGCATTAGCCTCAGATCCAGCACAAGCTAGAATTGGCGACCTTTATTATAATACTGTAGAAAAAGCTTTAAAGTTTTATGACGGAACCGCATGGAGTTTAGTTGGCGGCGGCGCAGTAACTGGACTACTAGATCATATTCACACTTATGACGGAGCCGTATACTCAGTTCAAGAAATTGTTGTCGCTTCTCCAGGAGAAGTTGACGGAGGAACTCCATAATGGCAATTTTAAGAATAAGACGTGGAACTACAGCGCAGTGGGCTGCATCAACCAAAGTAATGAAGTTGGGCGAGCTTGGTATAGATACAACTTTAAATAAAATTAAAACAGGAAACGGTATAGCCGTCTGGAATAATCTTCCCTATATAAATGTATTACCTCAAGAGTTTGCAGATGCAATTGCCAGCATAGACAACACGCTTGGAGAATCATATGTCCAAGTTAGCTTAATAGGAGTTGCAGATGGTCTTGCTACCCTAGGCCCAGATGGTAAAATTCCAGACTCAGAAATACCAGCGGGAATTGCAAGAGATACAGAAGTAGCGTCTGCAGTAGCTAATCTTGTAAACTCAGCACCAAGCACATTAAATACATTGAAAGAGCTTTCAGACGCACTTGGAGCAGACGCAAATTTTNCCACTACAGTCTCAACCGCTTTAGGAGATAAGTTAAATTCTGCAACTGCTGCAACTTTGTATTTGCCTTTATCTGAGCCAGCAGTAGATTATTATATTACAAACTCAGGAACAGGATCTTATCTTGTAAATGGAGTTGNTAATGGAAGCATTCATTTTAAAAANGGTAAAAAATATAGAATTATTGTAAACGCACCAGGNCACCCATTTTGGATTCAAACAGTATCTGGCGGTTATTCTTNAGCTAATGTTTATAGCACGGGTATTACAAATTCAGGAACTGATAATGGAAGAATACTAGTTGAGCTTCCACAAAGTGCNCCTGATGATTTGTATTATGCTTGCCAATACCACTCATCTATGGCAGGATCAATTTCAACTCGATCTATCAGCCAAGAAATTGAAGATTCTTTAGATTCAAAAAGTGGAAAGACAATGGANTACNTTGTTTTATCAGGAACAACAAAAACACTTGCTCAATCAGATCTTTATAAGATAATTGAAACAACTTCAAATAGCGCTGTTACAATTACAATCCCAAACGATGCAGATGACTCTGTATTTCCAGTAGGTTCGTCCTTTGAGGCAAGACAAATGGGAGACGGAAGAATAGAGTTTGCATATGCCAGCCCAGTAGTACTTTATTCAACGGAAGGTTATGTTAAAACAAGACTTAAGTACTCATCGGTAATGGTAGAAAAAAGATCAACAAATCTCTGGATATTGACAGGAGACATTGACGCATAATGAGAGCTAAAAGAAAATCAGTAGTTGCATCTTCAAGAAAAAAAGCTTTTTTAAGCTTTCAAGATTTATTTCAAAATAATTTAAGAAGCGGATGGAAGTTTATTAGAGGATCTTGGGTTGCAGCTTCTTCTGTTGCTACTAGCACTACTGCTGTTTCAAATTATCCACTTGCTTCCGTCCCAATGTCTTCTACTAACGTAACCATATCAATAAAAAATCCTGGAGTAGGTACAGGAGCAGCTCTCTGGGTAACAGATAGTGGAGATTGGTGGGGATTAGTTTCTTCTCAAGACCTAAGCCCTGGTACAGGAGGTTGTGCTTCAACAAACCCTTACAATCCTTGTGGTTCAACAAACCCTTACAACCCTTGTGGTTCAACGAACCCTTACAATCCTTGTCCAAACGGATCAGGAAACTGTATTGGTACAGGAGGCAATTGTGCGGGCACAGGAGGTACTTGTAACAGCACCAGCGGAAACTGTGTTGGAACTGGAGGTAACTGTGTTGGCACAGGAGGAGAATGTATTGGAGAAGGCGGACAACTTGGTGGAGGTAACTGCAACACAGGAGGAGGGGATTGCATTGCAACAGGTGGTAACTGCAACACAGGAGGCGGAAACTGTAATGTTGCTCCGCCCTATGGTGGTAACTGCAACACATCAGGCGGTAACTGTCGTGCTACTGGCGGAAACTGTAATGCAGGAACTGGCGGAAACTGTAGAAGCTTTGGCAACTGTTTAATTTATGGAAGTTATTATATATCTTGCTGTAAGTCATACAATCCGTACAACCCATGTCCTAGCACTAATCCATATAATCCATGTTCTAGCGTTAACCCATATAATCCTTGTGCAAATATCAACCCATACAATCCTGGGAACCCATGCTTAAGCATAAACCCATATAATCCTTGCGTAAACGTTAATTTTTACAATCCATGTTCTTCTCGTACCCCATACAATCCTTGCGTAAACAGAAACCCTTATTTTGTTTATGAATATCTTCCTTGCGGCGACGTAACTCCATATAATCCTTGTGGTGCTACAAACCCATACAATCCTTGTGGTGCTACAAATGCTGGAAATCCTTGCGTAAGCATAAATCCATATAATCCTTGTGGTGGTACAAACCCTTACAATCCTTGCGGTGCTACAAATGTTTGTCAGCCCACAGGTGGTAACTGCTCGGGTACAGGAGGCAATTGTGCGGGCACAGGAGGATCCTGTAGCTCTTATCACCCAACCTATCCAAGATATTTAAAGTTTATACGATTTAGCAATAATGTTGCAACAACTATATTTACCGTAGCTTTGGACGCAGTAACAGAGTTTGTTCAATTAAGAGGGCTAAAGGTAATTGTTTCAAATTCTGCTAAGGGTGGAACAACAGCCACGGTTACAGCAAAAGCTTATTCAGACACCAATATGGTAACTCAAATTGGTGGGGACTTGATATATAACGCAACAAATGTTAAGATTGTATCTAATTACGGAATAGTCGCTTCTCCAAGCAGCTATAACGGTNTAAACAGTGTTGGAGAAATCACTATACAATAAGGAGAAAAAAATGACAACATCAATACCAGNGTGGAGCAGAGTCGTAGTTGGCGCAGAGCCAGGAGTAGTATCTTTTGCTTTATGTCTTGACGGAGTAGTTCAGCAAGTTATGAAAACAAACGTTCAAACAGCAGCGCTTCTTTTAGAGAATCCACAATTTATTATNTGCAAAGATGATGCAGAGCCAGGACAAACAGCCGAAGAAGCTGCGCTTTAATACTATATAGAATTGAGTTAGCATGAAATTAATCAAGTTTATTCCTTTCATGGAGGGTAAAGAACTTGTGCGTCCTTCTGTTTCCAAAATACCACAATGGTGGAAAGATGGAGAATCAACAATATTTGACGATAGACCAGGGTTAAAATCCTGCATACCTTTTATGGAAATAATGAGTTCGGGATACACAATAAATTTACCTTTTGATATTTTTGTTGCAAAATCAGAAGATGGAGATATTACAATTAGGTGGAATAGCCCTGAAGAAGGGGCTTGGCCAAATTTTGTGGCAGAAAGACCTAAAGAATTAGGAGAAACAATTCCTAGACCAGCAGGACATTCTCCGAATCATTTTGTTTGGTCACAGCAATGGGGATGGAAAACTCCTAAAGGATATTCTAGTATTGTTTGCCACCCATTTAACAGATTTGATTTACCATTTACGACAGTTGCGGGAATTATAGATTCAGATAAGTTTAACGGAAACGGCAATCTTCCATTTTTTTTAAAAGAAGATTTTCAAGGAGTTATTTATGAAGGAACTCCGATAGCTACAATTTTNCCTTATAAAAGAGATAAGTGGCAGTCTTGGTTTGACGATTCAGCAATACCATCTGTTAAAGAAAAACAGTTAAAAGATCTCAGACAGCCTGGTGGAAGCTATAAAAAAAGATTTTGGCAAAGAAAGGTCTATAAATAATGTTTAAGAAAAAAAGACAANATAAAATGANTCCTAAAAAAGATATTTTTAATCCCCCAAAAAGCTTNCACGAAGAAAAAAAAATGTACTCNCTAGCATTAATTTTAGACGATGAAGTTCAAGATATAATTAGAACAGAAGAAAGGTTGTGGGCCCTTTTAGTAAGCGGCGCATCAATTGTAGACATTACGGATTTAGAAATTCAACCAGGAATAAACTGGCTATATGACGAAGAGACAGACGCTTTTGAGAATCCAAATCAACCACAAGAATTAGAACATTTACATGAAGAGGGTGAGGCTCCTGAAGATGAAGATAAATCGACTCAGTAAAACAATAAAAGCTTTTTCAGAAAACATAGAAATTGATTGGGAAAAACCGTCTCCTGCAGTCAAATCTATTCCTGAATGGTTTAAGTCAATAACTCCAGTTGATGAGGAGAAACATGATTTAACAATTAAAAAATGCGTACCCGTTTTAGATTCTTTTACAGCAGGATATCTTTTTAAAACTTCAGTTGATGTAATGTATGACGAAGAGTATAAAAGATTTGTTGACAACGGGTTGCACCCAGAAGTAACCTTTCACCCACAATTTCAAATTACAAACATGGAGCTTGATAGCAATTTGCACCCCTATCCATTTAAGTGGATCAATAGGTTCTACTGGCAAACTCCTAAAGGCTATAGCACGATGTTTATTCATCCTTTAAACAGATCAGATTTACCATTTCAATCTTTATCGGGAATTGTTGATACTGACGAGTTTCCCCTTTCTGTTCAATTCCCATTCTTTATGAAAAAAGGATTTAGCGGATTAATCCCAGCAGGCACACCAATCATTCAAGCTATACCATTCAAAAGAGACGACTACAATTTAATTTTTCCAGATCAAAAAGAATCCTATGAGTACGAACATTTTTGGAACTGGTTTCAACCACCAATGGCAAAATATAAAAGGCTTTTTTGGAAAAGAAAAAAATATCAATGAAAAATAAAAAAAATAGACCGTGGGATCAGTATGTAAAAAAAATAAATCAACCTCGTTCGTTTGTAGATGAAATTCCTAAAACTTATATAAATGACAAAGGTTTTGAGGTTCCAGAAGACACGCTAGCATATTATAAAACAGCAGATTACGACTTTGATCTTTCCGATTTAGTTGAAAGCTTAATTGGCAAACCAGACAGAGATTGGTTTTCTATTACAGCTTTTAGCTTTTGTCTACCCTTAACTATTGCAAACCAATACGGATTTGTTGTAAAGTCCAATTGGGACGCAGAGATATCTTGGGATGGAGATCCAAACAGCACAGTCGAAGTCAAATCAGAAGCGTGGCAGAATCACCAAAGTATACAACCCTTTGTAGGAGATTTTGGCAACGGAATCCTAACTTTAGAGAATAAGGTTATTATAAGAACTCCCCCAGGCATAAATTTAATGACGATGCAGCCCCCAAACAGTTTTATAAAAGGGCTTCATGTAATGCAAGGGGTAATAGAGTCTGACAATTTAAGAAGAAACCACAGTTTTAACATAAAAATAACTGAGCCAAACACTGTAATAAAAATTAAAAAAGGAGATTGGCTTGCGGCCTTTATTCCAATACCTAGGTTTTTTGTAGAAAATTTTAAATTAAAAGACGCTTCTAAAATTTTTAGTTCTGATATAATAGAGAACGAAATTGATTCAACTCACAAACTAGGATGGGAAAGATTGAATTCGGATAGAGATAAGATTAATGGCTCGGGAAGAAGATACTTTAAAGGAATACATGTAAACGAAACTCGCTATAAAAACCATCAGAAAAGGATAACAGACCGCCGTGAAGAATGAAGATATCCCAAAATGGGAAAAGGTTACAGCAAGACCGTGGGACCTTTTTAACAACAAAATAGGCCGAGTGTCTGCAGAGATTGCAGCAGAAAGATTGGCCATATGTAAGGCTTGTCCAGAACTTATTAAGGCAACAAAGCAATGTAAAAAATGTGGTTGCATAATGAATTTAAAGGTTAAGCTGCCACACGCATCTTGCCCAATAGGTAAATGGGACGCAACTGAAGAAGAAGTTGAAGAAGAGATAATCTAGAATAATTATAAAGGGTTAGGGGGTATAATATAAGATATGGCTACCTCATTTCCTACCTCTAAAGACATACTGATAAACCCAGACGGGTTAGACTCAGTTGCAGAAGTATCTCATTCCGCTCAACATGCAAATGCAAATGATGCCATAGTAGCACTTGAAACAAAGGTCGGTGTTAATAATTCTACCGACGTAAACTCTCTGGACTATAAGGTAAAGCAGCTTGAGCTAAATTTCCAGGACCCAAACGAGATTAAAGACCTGGCGGCAGCCTCTATATTAGGCGGCACACACACTGGAATTACTGTATCTTATAATGACACTACAAACGTTTTAAGCTTGACAGCAACATACGATGATGATGAAGTTGTAACCGCAGTAGCTCAAGCACTTACTGCTGGAACAGGCATAACAAAAACTTATGTTACCACACCACCTAACTATTTAGGTGATTATAATAATGGATACTCTTATGCACTAAATGATGTTGTAAGTATTCCCGTAGGAAGCCCATATGGAATAGTAGGATCATATTTTATAAGAACAGGTAATCCATCAAACCCAGGATATCCTCCAGAGCCAGGCGGAGCAACAAATGCGTCATGGACCCTGTATTCTTTTTCTAAAAAAATAACAGTTGGAGTAGACACAACAGTTATTGCAGATAAGACTTATGTAAATACAGCAATATCTAACCTAGTAGATGGCGCCCCCGCTCTTCTGGACACATTGAATGAAATTGCAGCAGCAATTGGTGATGATGCTAATTTTATAACAACTATTACAACCGCTCTTTCAACAAAAGCCCCATTAATTTCACCAGCATTGACTGGAATTCCTACTGCACCAACTGCCGAAGCAGATACTAGCACAACTCAAATTGCAACTACAGCTTTTGCTAAAGCAGAAGCAGATGCTGCACAAGCAGCCGCAGCAACAGACGCTACTGCTAAAGTTGCTGCAGAAGCAGCGCTTAGAATCACAGGCGATGCCGCATCGGTTACAACCGCAGCGCAAGATGCAACTGACAAGGTTGCTGCAGAAGCAGCACTTAGAATATCAGGCGATGCCGCTTCCGTGTCAACGGCAGCAACAGACGCTACTGCTAAAGTTGCTGCAGAAGCAGCGCTTAGAGTCACAGGCGATGCCGCATCGGTTACAACCGCAGCGCAAGATGCAACTGACAAGGTTGCTGCAGAAGCAGCGCTTAGGGTTACAGGCGATGCAACATCGGTATCAACCGCAGCCGCTGACGCTACTGCTAAAGTTGCTGCAGAAGCAGCATTAAGAATTACAGGAGATGAAACATCAGTATCAACAGCTGCAACAGACGCCACAACTAAAGTTGCAGCAGAAGCAGCATTAAGAATATCAGGAGACGCAGCTTCGGTTTCAACTGCAGCATCAGATGCAACTACAAAAGCAAATGCCGCTCAAGCAGCTGCAGAGGCAACAGCATCAACGGATGCAACTACCAAGGTTGCTGCAGAAGCAGCACTTAGAATATCAGGAGATGCGGCATCTGTAGCTACCGCAGCAGCGGACGCAACAGCAAAAGCAAATGCAGCCCGTGCAGCGGCAGAACTTACAGCAACAAATACTTTTGTACCAATAGCAGGTTTTACAGAATTAGCTCAAGATTCTGTTTCTAGCTTACTTGCTCACTCAGGACATACAAACGTTACAGCAACTTATGACGATGTTGCAAATAAAATTAATTTAGCAGTTACAGCACAACTTACACAAGAAGAGGCTCAAGACTACATAGCCCCACTTTTTGTTCACGGTCTAAACCCCAATATTAATGCTAGTTACGACGATATAGCAAACAAGCTTATTCTTGAAGCTGTAATTCCACCATCAACAGCAATAGTTTCAGCATCAGCGCCAGCAAATCCAATAAATGGACAGTTTTGGTTTGATTCAGATGAGTTTAGAACTGGAAGCACACGGGCTCTTAAAGTTTGGCAATCTTCCACATCTTCTTGGCAATATGTGGCATCAGATCTTTCTTTGTCAACAACTAATACGTGGACTTCTGACAATACATTTACAAATGGAATAGTTATTGGATTGAATGCTAATCCGCCAACCGCAGTACACGGACAAATTTATTATAATAAACTTTCAGATAAACTAAAGGTTTTTGCGTCTGGGCTTTGGCAAGACGTGCAAGTTGGTGAAGGTGGCGGCGGCTTAAGTTTAATATCTACAGATAACACTTTGCCACCTACTACTTTTTTTGTAGGACTTGTTGCTCCACCAGCACAATCAACAAGCAACGGAGACCTATGGATTGACGTTGATGATATTGACACACCTTTTAATCAATTTTTTACTGGTGGCGTTGCCCCAGATCCATCACAATATGAATTCTGGGTAGATAACGTTGAGCCAATTCAAGAATTAATTTATAGTGCAGATGAACCAGGTACGCCTTCATACCCAGGAGAGCTTTGGATAGATACAGATGAATTTGATGGCGCAATTGTAGAATTTGGCGCAACTCCTCCAAACCCAAATAATGTTCAGCTTTGGGTAGACATAAACGAAAATGAAAGCCCAAGCTACTATGACCAATTAACTTTTACTAATTATGCTACAGTTGCTAATTTTCCACAAAACGCTCCGAATGGTTTTGTTGCCTCAGATGCATCTACTGGTTTGGCCTATGTTAGAAGTCAGGGTCAGTGGCTTGCAATAGTAACAGCATCAAATATAAATAACATTATTTCTTCAAATTCAACTGTATTTGAAGATTTAAAAGCTTTGGCTTGGATGGGTTTTGAATAACCACTCTGGTATAATTTAGGTTAGGAGGGTCATAAAATGTCATTAAAAAGATGGAACGGTACCTCGTGGGTTACCGTCGCTGGTTCAAGACCAGGACCCCAAGGTGCAACAGGACCGACAGGTTCTGCAGCAACTATTTCTGTAGGAACAGTTACAACTGTTGCAGCAGGAACACCAGCAGCAATTACAAATGGTGGAACATCATCAGCTGCAATATTAAATTTTCAAATTCCAGCAGGACCAGCAGGCGCAGCAGGTGCTGCAGGATCTCAAGGCGTGGCGGGACAAAGAGGCTCTTATACATTTACAGGAATTGCTAATCCAACAGGATCTAACCCAGCAAGCAAGTTAGGCTTAGACACATATTTAAATACAACAACGGGAGATTACTTCCAATATAATTCTACAAATACTACATGGGTACTTCAAGGAAACCTAAAGGGTCCAGTAGGAACAGCAGGAGCACAAGGTATCAC
>Ga0063231_10000389_pt1 | contig 12318 bp, 12 predicted proteins | sample LauGreSu1BDMLBSD_2_FD_56231 | JGI IMG/M metagenome (GOLD analysis project Ga0063231, IMG submission 56231) | Freshwater lake microbial communities from Lake Michigan, USA - Su13.BD.MLB.SD v2 (version 2) | ecosystem: Environmental > Aquatic > Freshwater > Lake | place: Lake Michigan, USA...
CGTCTTACTTATGGCCTGAAATATGCACCAGCCCTCGAAACTGGCGGATTGGCAGTAGGAAAGGACGTAGAGATCACTATTTTGCTTGAAATGGATCAGGCTAAATAACTAAAATGGATGAGGGAAGCTTGCCAGCCAACCAGAGGTTAGTCAAGCGAAGGCAGGAGAGGTTGAAGAAAAATGTTTTATCAACCATCAACGCAAGAAATACTCAAAATAGAAATGGGGTCAAGCACAACTTGACCCCATTTCTATTGTATAAGTTTAACAAACAAAGTCCCTAGCCAAATACTGGTTTACGAACCTATGGTTGGCAAAATCAATTACTCTAAACCTTTAAACCTTCATCCCTTCATCCTCATCCCTTCACCCTCATCCCTTCACCTTCATCCCTTCATCCTCATCCCTTCANCCTCATCCCTTCATCCTCATCCCTTCATCCTCATCCCTTCACCCTCATCCCTTCTTCTCAAACCCCAAAATCACGCCATTGATACAATACCTCAGCCCTGTTGGGGGTGGTCCGTCATCAAACACGTGTCCAAGATGGGCCTTGCATTTTCCGCATTGTACTTCTGTTCTCTTCATGCCATGGCTGTTGTCTGGTGTGTAGATGATGCTTTTTTTAGAGACTGGTTCAAAAAAGCTGGGCCATCCACAGCCACTGTCGAATTTGGTATTGCTTTGGAACAATGTGTTGCCACAAGCGGCACAGAAATAGGTTCCTTTTTCATCAAATTTTTCAAATTTGCTGGTCCAGGGCCTTTCCGTTCCCTTCTGCCTGGCGATATAATATTGCTCAGGTGTCAGGACCTTTTTCCATTGCTCTTCAGTTAGCTCAACTTTTTCCTCATTGTTCCTGGAGAAGGCAGGATTGCTTGTTGTGTCACTCATTTTTGTTGCTGTTTTTTTGTTTTTTTCCTGGGCATTGCTGCAGTTGTAGTTGACCAGTGCTACTGCCAGAAGGATGAAGGTTATTCTTTTCATTGTTGTTCTTTTTGTGATCTCGCCCATTGATCCATCATTCCATGCATTGACTGCAATGATGTTGTTTCTGGACTTTTTTCACCATAAATCTAACTATATTTGGCATCCGGTTTTGTTAAGAAAAGCTTACCGGATTTCAACTAAAACATTAAAACTGGCATAGATGTTCAATTTGATCCTGTTTGGACCTCCCGGTAGCGGAAAAGGCACACAATCTGAAAAACTTATTGCAAAATATGGCTTCAAGCATTTGTCGACCGGAGACATTCTCAGGTCTGAAATTGCGAACCAAACCCAACTGGGCCTGGAAGCAAAATCATTCATGGATGCAGGCAAACTCGTTCCGGATGCAGTTGTGATTGGAATGGTTGGTGCAGCCATTACAGCAAACCCCGGCGTGTACGGATTTTTATTTGACGGATTCCCCCGCACCAAACCACAGGCTGAGGCGCTGGACACATTGCTCAGTGAACATGGCACATCTATCAATGTTGTGCTGGCCATGGAAGTTCCTGAAGAGGAATTGATTGCCAGGATGATTGGTCGTTCTAAAACTTCTGGTAGAACAGACGATGCGGATCCTGAAGTGCAGAAAAAAAGACTCAGTGTCTATAAAAATGAAACCCTGGCGGTTGCAGACCACTACAGTCAGTTTGACAAGGTGGTAAGCCTGAACGGCCTGGGTTCCATTGAAGACATTTTCAGTTCGCTTTGCGCAGAAATTGACGCAAGAGCCTAGTCGAACTCAAGGTTATCAAATTCAAAAATGGGATCAATATGGGTGCCGGCAGGCATCTCGTAGATTGGCTTGATCAACCCGTTGTCAAGGCCATAGACCCAGCCATGCAAATGGGGTGCATTTGATTTTTTCCATGCCCTTTGTATGATGGATGTTTTGGCCAGGTTCATGACCTGTTCCTGCACGTTGAGCTCAATCAGTTTGTTGGCTCTTTCATTTGCATCTTTGAACGCATCAACCTCATCCCTGTGGATGCGGTAAACATCCTTGATGTTTCTCAGCCATTTGTTGATGATGCCCAGCGACGTCTGTGTCATCGCCGCTTTCACACCGCCACAGCCATAATGGCCACAAACGATGATGTGCTTGACTTTGAGCACCTCTACTGCATACTGCAGTACTGACAGCATGTTCAGGTCTGTATGCACCACCATGTTGGCAATGTTCCGGTGAACAAACATTTCTCCGGGCTCTGTGCCAGTGATCTGGTTTGCCGGAACACGGCTGTCACTGCAACCGATCCAGAGGTATTCAGGCGTCTGAATCTTTGCCATGTGATTAAAATATTCTGGATCGTCTTGCAGTTTTTCTGCAGCCCAGGCCTTGTTTTCCAACAATAGTTTTTCGTATGCTTTCATTGTAATTTTTTTTACTTGTTATAATGCATCCTGCATTGGGTTGTTGATATTTTTTTTGACCTCTACCTGTATGTTTTTGAGATGAGCATGTTCCCTGAACTCATTGATTGCCTCAATGATGTCCTGGTCGATAAAGTCTGCACGGCTGGTATCAATGAGTACTGCGGAATTTGACGGTAGTTTTTCAAGCTGGTTTTTGATGATGGGCTTGTTCAAAAAACTAATGTCCTTCCTGAGTCTGACAAGGTATTGGTGCTCGTTGTTGACGGTGATGATGTTGGACCTGAAATTGCTCCGGATCATGAAGAAAAGGGCAACAATGATGCCCATTGATACGCCCTGCAGCAAGTCAGTAAATAAAATGGCAACAATGGTTACGGCAAATGGTGCAAATTGATTCCAGCCATTGTTGTATAGCTCACGGATTTTGTTGGTGCTGACCAATTTATAACCGATGTATATCAGGATAGAAGCCAATGAGGCCAGGGGAATCTTGTTGAGGAATCCTGCAAAAAAGAAGAAACTCAGCAACAGCAGTATGCCATGGAAAATGGTGGCATTTTTTGTTTTTGAACCAGCTTCNAGATTGGCGGAGCTCCGTACAATTACTGAAGTGATAGGAAGGCCACCAATCAGGCCAGATACAATATTACCCAATCCCTGTGCTTTCAACTCTCGACTGGTTGGTGTTACTCTTTTCAATGGATCCAGTTTGTCAACTGCTACAATGCTCAACAGGGTCTCAATGCTTGCAATCACGGCAATGGTNAGAGCTGTTTTCCAGACCAATGGATCATTGATTCTTGAGAAATCTGGTGTGTTGATGAAGGCAAGGAAGCCATCAAGGCTATCGGCAGATGGCAGTGTGATGAGATGCTCTGCTTGCAGATAGGCAACACTTCCACTTGATTTGAAAAACGCATTCATGAGCACTCCAAAAAGGACCAGTACGAGTGGAATTGGGATATGTTTCAGCCAGTTGTCTGATTTTTTCTGTGCCTCTCCCATGAGCACGATGATGAGCAGGGAGCTTAGGCCGATGATGATGGCGGCTGGTGTGAAGGAGGACATGGCGTTGACCAATTCGCTGAATGTATTCTCACTGTCATTTTGGAAAAATGATTCATCTCCTGCATAATCGGCATCATAGCCAACGAGGTGGGGCAACTGCTTTAAAATCAGAATCAGGCCAATCGCAGAAAGCACTCCCCGAATCACCGCATTCGGAATATAATGCCCAAGGATACCGGCCTTGAGATATCCCATCAGGATTTGTAAGATACCAGCCAATACAACTGCAAGAAGAAAGGCTTCAAAGCTTTGCAGTTGTAAAATGGATGTTGCCACAATTGCGGTAAGTCCTGCTGCCGGGCCACTAACGCTGATGGGTGAACCACTGAGTTGACCAACCAGGATTCCTCCAATAATTCCTGAAATGATGCCAGAAAAAAGTGGGGCATTAGATCCAAGGGCTATACCGATGCAGAAGGGAATGGCAACAATGAACAAGACAACAGAACCAACCAGGTCTGGCTGTAGTTTTTTTAATACAGATTTCATCTTTTGATTTTCTGGTCCAATAAAGAGGTTAGATCGAGCAAAGGTCAAGACCAGTGCAGGGGCGGCGGGGTCGGAATATCATCTGCCAGACGGGATGCGTAATCTAAGGCACCAAGGGGATTGATCCCCAATGCAATAGTGCAGAAAGAAAAGTTGAGGTGAATGGTGTGGTAAAACAGGTCAGATTTTTTTAAGTCTTCGCTGCCGTCGGTGCTTTTGCCATCAGCGTCTGTGGAAGTATAGCAAATCTCTTCCACCATTTGTTTGCCATAAATAAGGGCACTGACCTCCTTCAGGGGAAGCACTTGGAACGCAATAATCGTCAACAGCAGGTATGCAAAAATTCGCTTCATCACAGCATGTAAATCTACATGATGGAAGCCAAATAAACTGAAATTATAGTGGTATATTATAAAATAAAACTATTGCCAACATAAAAATATCTTATATGTTCAGGCCACCGCAGGCACTGAGCACCTGTCCGGTGATGTAACTGCTCATGTCTGAGGCCAGGAACAGGGTGGTATTGCCAATTTCTTCAGCGGATCCGAACCTGCCCAGGGGAATCTTGGCCAAGAATGCTTTTGCAGCTTCTCCTTCCTGAAGGTAGTGGGTCATGTCTGTTTCTACAAATCCTGGTGCAATGGCATTCACACGAACATTCCTGCTGCCCAGTTCATGGGCCATGGATTTTGTAAAACCAATGATACCTGCNTTGCTGGCTGCATAGCTTGACTGGCCTGCATTTCCGCGGATTCCTATGATGGAGCTCATGTTGACAATGGAACCTTTTCTTGCTTTCATCATGGGTTTGATGACCTGTTTGGTCATGTTGAAAACACTTTTCAAGTTCACTTCCATCACTTCGTCCCATTGTTCAGGTGTCATCCTGAGCAGCAGATTATCCTTGGAAATGCCTGCATTGTTGATGCAAACATCCACCGTCCCGAATTCTTTCACCACATCATTCACAAAAGCCTCTGACTCTGCGAAATTACCTGCATTGCTTCTCCATGCTTTTGCTTTCACGCCCATTCCTTCTAGCTTTGTGACCAGTGCAGCAGCCTTGTCGGCACTGCCCTCGCTAACATAAGTAAAAGCAATGTGTGCACCATGTTCAGCCAGTTTCACTGCAATGGCTTCACCAATTCCGCGCGCTGCGCCTGTAACGATGGCTATTTTGTTTTCGAGAAGTTTCATGTTGTTGTTTGAGATGGCAAAATTATTGAAAAACCTCTAGAATTCTACTGGGCAAAAGAACTCATGCTGATCAAACCCTTTATTTCCTGTTATCCCTCATCCCTTTCCCTTCATTCCAACCCCAACACCTCTTCAATGATCACCCTGTCATTGCTCAACCTGGGTACCTTGTGTTGTCCACCTAACTTGTTTTTTTGCTTCAGCCACTTGTTGAAATGCCCATGGGGAAGGGATTTGACCAGGGGAGACCTGAGCGCAATGTTCTTGTACCGTTTGGCTTCGTAGTCGCTGTTCAGTTTTTTCAATTCCTCATCCAGTATCGTGGAGAACAGGTTGAAATCGTTGGGTTCTTTTTCAAATTCTATCAGCCATTCGTGTGCACCATTTCCTTCTTCGCTGAAATAAACCGGGCCAGCAGTATAGTCAGCAATGACTGCCTGGGTCATCCTGCAGGATTCTGCGATGGCTCTTTCTGCATTGTCGATGATCAGTTCCTCTCCAAATGCGTTGATGAAAAGCTTGAGCCTTCCACTGACTTTTATCCTGAAAGGGGCCAGGCTGGTGAACTCAACAGTATCTCCAATCAAATAACGCCAGAGTCCTCCATTGGTGCTGATGACCGGTGCATAATGCTGCCCTATCTCAACATCTTTGAGCCCTATTGTTTTGGGCTCATCCTTCCCATATTCTTCTATCGGCATGAACTCATAGAAAATGCCATGGTCCAGGAAAAGCATCATGCCTTCTGACCCTGGTATGTCCTGGGCGGCAAAGAATCCTTCACTGGCATTGTACATTTCAAGATAATGGATATCACCACCAATCAGTTTTTTGAATTGTTCCCTGTAGGGATGAAAGGATACGCCTCCGTGAAAATAAAGCTCCAGCGATGGCCATACTTCCTTCATGTTTTTCTTGCCAGTCAATTCCAAGATCCTCTGGAACAGGACGATGGTCCAGGTGGGCACACCGGAAACGGAAGTGACATTTTCGTTCATGGTGGTTTGGGCCAGCTTTTCAATCTTCCCTTCCCATTCGTCCATCAATGCAATCCTCAGCTCTGGGGTTCTGATCCAGTTGCCATAGAAGGGCGTGTTTTGCATCAAAACCGCACTCAGGTCACCAAAATGGGCCTCTTCGTGCAGGTTGTTGATCGTATGGCTTCCGCCAATCATCAGCCCCTTTCCGGTGAGCAAATCAGATTCCGGATTGTGCATGTAGTAAAGAGAGAGCACATCTTTTGCCGCCTTGAAATGCCCGTCTTCCAGGCTTTCCTGGCTTACAGGAATGAATTTGCTCTTGTCTGAAGTTGTTCCACTGCTTTTGGCAAACCAGTTGATGGGGGTATTCCAAAGCAGGTTTTGTTCACCGGCCATGATCCTTTCCACATAGGGTTTGATGTCTTCNTATTCGTGTATGGGAACAGCCTGTTTGAANGCTTTTGTGGTGAACAGTTTTGAAAATTCATACTGCCTGCCAATTTCGGTGAACTGGGCTGCTGTTACCAGGTCTTGCAGTACCTCTCTTTGTGCCGAGATGGGATGTTTGATCCAGGCTTCTATGCGCCAGGAGCGCAATCTGGCCAGGGACGATATGGCAGGACTTAGCAATTTCATGGTTGGGATTGAGTTGGTCAGCGATCGCCGTAAAGGGATTCTTGACGGGCTTCCTCATGAAGATAATCCTTTCTTTTGAGTTCAAAGTTTCTGCCGAGGTAGAGTCTTCGCACTTGTTGATCTTCCGCAAGTTCTTCGGCTGTTCCGTGCTTGAATATCTTTCCCTCAATCAACAAATAGGCCCTGTCGCAGATGGAAAGGGTTTCATTTACATTGTGGTCTGTGATGAGGATACCGATGTTCTTGTGTTTGAGGCGGGCAACAATTGTTTGGATATCTTCTACTGCTATCGGGTCTACACCGGCAAAAGGTTCATCCAGCAGGATGAATTTTGGGTCGACGGCCAATGCCCTTGCAATTTCCGTTCTTCTTCTTTCTCCACCGCTCAGCGAATCACCATTGTTCTTTCTCACATGGGTCAAACGGAATTCTGATAGCAATTCCTCCAGTTTGATTTTCTGCTCTTTTTTGGTCAGCTTGGTCATTTCCAGCACGGCAGCAACATTGTCCTCAACAGAAAGCTTGCGAAAGATGGAAGCTTCTTGCGGCAGGTAACCGATTCCCATTTGCGCCCTTTTGTACATGGGCATCTTGGTGATGTTGAGGTCGTTCAGGTACACCTCTCCCTCATCAGGTTTGATGAGCCCCACCACCATGTAAAAAGAAGTTGTTTTTCCTGCACCATTGGGCCCGAGCAGACCCACNATTTCNCCNTGTTTCACTTCAACAGAAACATCGTTCACAACAGTCCTGTTGCTGTAACGCTTGATGAGGTTNTTGGTATGGATGGTCAGGTTCATGTCTGGATACAAATGTATCAAATTTCATCAGCATATAATCTGTACTTTTGCCCTGCAAACAAAAGCTGTCCCTTCAACATGAAAGTGATCGACTACATCAACCAGGCCAAGGATACCATTTTGTCATATGAGGTTTTGCCTCCCTTGAAAGGTAAAAATATNAACTCATTGTTTCAGCACCTTGACCCGTTGATGGAATTCAAGCCTTCTTTCATCAATGTTACCTATCACAGGAGCGAACATGTGTCCAAGCAACAGAAAGATGGATCGATGGAGCGGGTAGAAGTGAGGAAACGCCCTGGCACCGTGGGGATTTGTGCGGCCATCATGAACCATTATCAGGTGGATGCTGTTCCACACCTGATCTGTGGCGGGTTTACAAAAAGGGAAACAGAAGATGCATTGATTGACCTCAATTTTCTGGGAATTGATAACGTACTGGTCTTGCGTGGAGATGCGGCCAAAGGAGACGATGGATTTGTTCCTATGCCCAATGGAAACAGCTATGCCATTGACCTGTTGCGCCAGGTAGATCGCCTCAACAATGGCCTTTATCTTGAAGAAGATATTTTGGATGGATTCAAAACCAATTTNTGCCTGGGAGTTGCAGGATATCCTGAAAAACATTTTGAGGCCACCAGCCTGGAGGAAGATCTCGGGCACCTCAAAGCCAAGGTGGATGCGGGCGCTGAATACATCGTTACCCAAATGTTTTTTGACAACGCAAAATATTTCGATTTTGTCAACAGGTGCAGGGCTGCCGGAATCAATGTTCCTATTGTACCGGGTCTAAAGCCACTCACCAATAAAAAACAACTCTCTGCTATCCCTAGAATTTTCAATGTGGAACTACCACAAGACCTTGTCAATGCCATGAACAACAGCCTAACAGACGAGGCCTGCGAAAAGGTGGGTGAGGAGTGGTTGATTTACCAGTCCAAAGAATTGAAAAAAGCAGGTGTGCCTGTTTTGCACTATTATACTTTGGGCAAACCCAAAATCGTTTACAACGCAGTGAGCCAGGTTTTTTAGCGCATACCAGCTATCAGTGTTTTCCAGGTTTGGGTATTCAAAACAACTGGGTATTTTTTCTTAAGCGATGCTATCCAACCATCTTCCAGGTATTGCTGATAATCATTGATGACGGTACCCCTTGCTTCTTCAAAAGTCTTGTTGCTTGGGTCTTTGAACACATTAACCACAATGATGAAGCTGGCAGATTCATCTGAAGCGTTGGTATAGATTGGGGTAACAAATCCGGCCTTAGCATTTTCCGCGCCAACACCCAGGAGTTCTCCTGCTTCATACCTGCCACTGTCTACAAATGATACCTCGCTGTACATTTTCTTGATCTGCTCAACCGATTGGTCTTTCTCAAACGCTTCGCGGATGACAAGGGCAGTTTGTTTGTTTTGTGCAGTAATGGTCACTGCAAAAACGGATTGTTTCCATCTGTACTTGTTGGCCCTGCCTGCATGGAATTTTTTCAATCCTTCCAGGTCTGTGGAGGCTTTCCCCCACACTTTTTTGTCCATTATTTCAAACAGCAGGTTTCCATCTTTGAAATCTTTGATCTGTGTTGCATAGGCAGGATTGAACTGTTCTAGGCGTTTGGCAATATAGTCTTCCTTGTTGGCCATGTTGCTTGTCAATCCATTCTTTCCAATGCTTTTGTTGATGAAGGCAACTGCAGCGATTGATTTTCTGTCATCTTGTAAAATCAGTTCTTTCAATGCCGGAGTTGCATTGGCAAGGGATATTTCTACCGGTTGGTTTGAGATTCTTTTGATGATGTGAAATCCAAGATCAGTCAACAATACTGGGGAAATTTCACCATCTTTCTTTAGCCGCATGACCTGTTCCTCGAACAAAGGATCATATTGGCCAACCTGAATATCCTCGATGATGCCGCCTTTTCGGGCACTGCTCATGTCGTTTGAAAATGCAAGGACGAGCGAATCGAAGGATACACCTGCTGTTGCGAGCGCATGGATCGAATCTGCCAGTAACTTTCTCTCCCTCATTTCTTCATTCGTTGCGTCTTCTGGTTTGGCAATCAAGACCTGGGCAATGGTTGTCTTGCCATGGGCGGCTCTTGTGTGCATCCTTTGGAAAAAATGAATGCCACTCGCAGTTTCAATGGGATCAGAAACAGCACCATCCTTTAACGAATAAATGGCAGTTTCAAATGCGTGGGGCAGGCTGAACGCGGTGATGTATCCGAGGTATCCCCTTGTTCTGGGCACTTCGGGATCATCTGAATTGACAATGATCAATTGTTCAAAATCCTCACCTTTCAACAAGGAAGCCTTTATTGAAGCCGCTTTTTTTCTAGCCAGCTCTTTTTCGGGAAGGGTATAATTTTTATCCTCATTGTTGCTCAACTTGAGGTTGTTGAATGCAATGAAAAGGTGTTTAACAGCAACCTCTTGCAATGAACGCTCGTGGGCAGACGCCACCAATGCATCAAGGGTTTGCTGGTCGAGCATATAGAGTGGCCGAATCTGTTCTTCAAATCCTTTGAGGTCTGCTTTCTGGTTGGGCAAGGTATCCATCTTCAGATCACGGGCAGCTTGAACTCTCAGACGGAAACGGATGTAGAGGTCGCGGTAATTTTCCAGAGCAGTCAGTCTTCCGCTCGTATCGGTATTGTTCTTGTTGAATGATGCCATGAACTCTTGCTGGCTGACGGGTTTGCCGCCATAGGTAAAAAGCACCTGTGCCTTCGAATCAAAGCAAGATGCTGTGATGACCGCAAGCAACAAAAGTGTTTTTTTCATCTGGAGTTAGGGTGTCTTTGCTGATTTTTTCTTGAAATCCATGAAGTCGTCTACCTGCAGGTACGTGAGTTTTTTAGCAACGATATTTTTGTCTTTGTCCAGCAGGTAAATCATTGGGGTCTGGTAAACATCATAGAGCTGCCTGTAGCCGGGTTGACCTGCCTTGTAGATTTTGTCTTTGGTCTCTTCGGTCTGGTATACATGGATCCATCCACTCAGTTTGTGTTCCCTGATGTAGTTGAGCCAGTTCTCTTTTCCGCCATCTGTCATGACCCCAACAAGCTTCACGCCCGCTTTTCTCCACTTGGCCTGAAAGATGGAATCCACCCTTGGTACTTCTTCTTTGCAATGTCCGCAGGTGGGGTCCCAGAAACAGATTACGGTGAATGGAGACTGCAGGGCAGACAGGGAGAAATTTTTTCCAAGGGTATCAACCATGGGAAGTTCAGCCGCTTTTTTGCCAATCACGTTGGACATCAGCGAATATCCCCTGTCAAAGATGAACTTCTTGTATTTTTCATTCATCCAGCTGTCTGCTTGGCCAGGTAGGTAATATTTCTCGAAAAGATGCACAAAAACTGCATCCTGGCCCATGAATTTGGGGTTCACGTATTTGTCTGTAAGGCTAGACAATACATATTTGAACATCTCTTCACTGGGCTTTGCAGCAGCCAGCATTTTGTCTGCATACTTCGCCAATGAATCTGAAGCCTGAGGTAGGATCTCATCATAATATTTGTCGAACCTGCCTTGTAGCACGGGCGTTCTGACCAAACGGTCATCTGCCAAACTGATGCCGTCCCAATAATGGTCCTTGTAGTAATTATAGGCATAAAGGCTATCGTATTTGCCTCCGGGATGCTGTGCTGCAGGGGGAACTTCAGGGTCTTTCAGCAGGTTGAAAATGGAGCTCAAGAGGTGCTTTGGATTTTTTTGCTGGAGCTCATCGCGGTACTTTTGCATGTCGAGGCTCAATTGCTTGATTTGTGCCTGTGCTGCTTTTGTGGCGGGGTCCTCTGCTGCTCCACCTGCCTTGGCCCTTAGTGCAGCCACCTCTGTGCCGATATCAAATGATTTTTTCTGGTAGTCGGCAAAAAGGGTATTGTCTGGTGAACCTTCAAAGCGCAACCCTTTCACAATATTGGCCGTGTCTGCAAACACACTGAATTTTTGTTGCTGGTCGAGCATGCATTCAATCCATCCGTTTTTTTCAGGGAACACAATCATGTAAACGCCGCCCTGCAATTTCTTTGCTCCAGAGAAGATGGCCTGACCATTTGCATCCAGCTTGGCTGAATCAATCAGGTATTGCTTGCTGCCAAAATGATAGGCCAAAAAAAGGTATCCTTTGTTGAAAGGCTTGATGTTGGCCTTGATTTCGTAGGCATTTTGAGCCTGGGTAAATTGATTGAACACCAAGGAAAACAGCAATACGGAAAGAATGCGCATCTGTAAAAGTTTCGGTAAAATTATTCAATAACTGGGAAATACAATGTTAAAAGGGGAAGTCGGGATAGCGGGCTTGGGAAGGCAGATTAAATTGTAGATTTGCAGTTCAAGCTGGAACATGAGAAAGAAGAAATTGGTTTTGGAGGATTTGCAGGTCAGTGGTTATGCCGCAGGCGGAAAGTCTATTGCGAAACTCGAGGGGAAAGTGGTATTCATTGAAGGCGCAGTGCCCGGAGATGTTGTGGATGTTCGGCTCAGCAAGAACAAGAAGGACTGGGCAGAGGGTAAGGCCATCAGGTTTCGTTCCTATTCGGCTGAACGAACAACCCCTTTTTGCAAGCATTTTGGGGTCTGCGGGGGATGCAAGTGGCAGATGTTGCCCTATGAAAAGCAGCTGGAGTATAAGTTTCAGGAAGTGGAACAGCAGATGAAAAGAATCGGCAAGATCAATATCCCTGAAATGCAGCCGATTGCTGGAGCCAGTGAAACGCAGTACTACAGGAACAAGTTGGAATTCACTTTCAGCTCCAAAAAATATTTTACAGAAGA
>Ga0063231_10000391_pt1 | contig 12295 bp, 12 predicted proteins | sample LauGreSu1BDMLBSD_2_FD_56231 | JGI IMG/M metagenome (GOLD analysis project Ga0063231, IMG submission 56231) | Freshwater lake microbial communities from Lake Michigan, USA - Su13.BD.MLB.SD v2 (version 2) | ecosystem: Environmental > Aquatic > Freshwater > Lake | place: Lake Michigan, USA...
GAGCTTAACACAGCTTCAACATCCGTTTTCTTTTCAGGAATCAGGATATGTTCTGCCCCTGTTCCAATGCCGCTGTGCAATGCAATATAGCCTGCGTCTCTTCCCATCACTTCGATGATGAAGAGCCTGTCATGGGCATCTGCTGTATCCCTGATTTTATCAATGGCCTCAACAGCAGTATTGACGGCAGTATCAAATCCGATTGTAAAGTCTGTACCTGCAATATCCTTGTCAATGGTACCCGGTATTCCTATGCAGGGGATGTCAAACTCGTTGGAGAAGATTTGTGCACCTTTAAACGAGCCATCACCACCAATGATGATCAATCCATTGATGCCATGTTTTTTGAGGTTCTCGTATGCTTTTTTTCTTCCTTCAGGCGTCATGAATTCCTTGCACCTTGCAGTTTTCAGGATGGTTCCGCCTCTTTGGATGATGTTGGCAACACTTCTAGAATCCATTTGGTGGATATCATTATCAATCATTCCCGCATAACCCCTGGTGATGCCAAATACTTCTAGGTTGTGGTATAAGCCTGTTCTAACAACAGCCCTTATGCATGCATTCATGCCCGGAGAGTCTCCTCCTGATGTCATGACACCAATCTTGGTAACTTTTTTTTCCATTGATATATTGGTCTGGGTTAAAATGTTGGGCAGCAATCAAAAGGTGATTATCAATAGGGTAGAGGTCGCAAATTTAACCAATTTAAGTCAAATTTCCCCTGTTTTTTGTCATGAGAAAGGCATACGGCTACAACGGTTTGTTCTCCCTGAGGATTTTGAAGCGGAGGAACATTTCTTCGCTGTACCAGCTTTCTTTTCGGGTTCTGCGAATCACATCCTGGTGAGCCATTTTTTTGTAGGCAAATGTTTTCATGTCCTCAATGGATTCCCAAACACTGAAGGTGGCTTGCTTGATGAAGGGTATTTCTCCTATGCCAATTGAATAAATAAATCCTTTGTTGGCTTCCAGCTGATCAGCTGTTTTGGGAACGGCCTTCCAAAAATGAGGCAATCTGCTCAAGCGGATGGTTGCTCGGGTCAACACTGCAATTTTTCCTTCCGGGTCAGGAATTTTATTTTGGGGGTCAACAAAACTTTGTCCATCCCAGGTGCCATGCCCAGCATAAGGCTCAAGCAAGAAGAACCGGGTATCTGCCTTGAACAATTTCCACCAGCCAATGATGAATTTTCCAAGCAGTAGTTTGACATCTGCATCAGGGTATTTCTCTGCGTCAAAAAAAACCATGATGGCCCATTGGTTGAAATCTGGCACGATGTCGAAGGTGCCATTTTTCCCAGACCCCATGAGTTTATAAAACTTCAGTTTCCTGTTTAGAAATAAAGGAAAATGAAAAAAGGCCATTGAAAGGAAAGCAAATGGGATGAACCTGCTGGGGTAGCGGGAGATCAGCAGCAGGCTGCGAAGTTTTTCAGGTGTTGAAAAGCGATGTATGGACTGCTTGATAATTGTTGATTTATTTATTCAAAATACTGAGACTTACGAACCTTAAAGATAAACCTTGGTTCATTGATTGAAAAAGAAATCCCCTCAGCTTTTGCTTTGGGGATTCTGTTGTTCATTGGTTAGCGCAAAGATGGTTTAGGTATAGCTGAAAAAATAAGTTGTATTCAAGAATTTTGATCAAAGTTCTGAAAAGTTAACAAGTATTTATTAAACATAGTAAATCTTTTGGTACATCATTTGGTGAATTTGTATTTTATGTATTCAATTGATTTTCATTATTATATCAGTGAATCACTGATCTTTATTGGGGTTTGAAAACAAAATTTTACATTAGGTTTTAAATTTTATCGATTGGTACGTACTTCACAGGTTCTTTTTTTCTTGTTTTGGGCCACAATTGCCTNGGGNCAGGAAGCTTCTTATACAGTGTTCAATACACCGTTCTTGCGTGCCATCAGGAACACACGTTTTGATGGTTGCGAACTNGTGCCTCATTCAGGTGTTTCACTTAAGATCATTGATTTCAAAAGTTCTAATTTTCGGACCTATGGCCAGGTCTTGTTGATCAGGAAAGGGGAGCTCTATGTTCATATTTCTGCAACGGGCATGTTGTACAAGTGCACTGGAAATGTTGGTATTGATTCCTTGCGCTTTGATCGAATTGACAAAACGGAGCATTATGGGTACAATATCAATGCCAAGACATTTGTACACAAGGATAAGTTCTACAATATCGGTGGATATGGTTTTTGGCGATGGAATGGTCAACTGAGGTTTTTCAATGACCGGAGTGCTGACTGGAAGATTGAGCGATTGAACCGGGAGATACCTGTGGTAGTCNATCCTCCAGGCTTCCCACAATGGAAATCAAGGAATGGGANTCAATTGATCAGCCTTGGATTTGTTTTAGGCAGACAATCTGAAAAGGTTCCTGAAAACGAGCGGGTCAAATCAATTGACTCTGTCATTTCTTTGGATTTGGAGAAGGAAGATTGGACTGTCTTAGGCAAACTGAATCCTAAGCTGGATGCCTTGTCTAAATCTGAGTATACGGTTCGGTCAGTACTTGATGCTGGACTGGTTGTAGATCTTAAGGAAAATATTCAATACCTCAACTTATTGGAAAACAAGATTTATTCGCTGTCCAACCGGGATATTTTGAATTTTTTTTATTCAAATATTGTGCAAAAGGTTAGCTGGTATATGGATGGCCAAATTTATTATACTATTTTGGGAGAATGGCAGGTGGATTCCTTGAAAATAGGTTCTCAAGATTTTACCTTTACGGGTGAACAGGTTTACACAACCACCTCTGATTCTTCAACTGCCTACATTTCCGGATCGATTATAGCTTTGTTGGCTATTNCCGGATTTTGGTTGTACAANAATAGAAAACAACATGTTCCATCAACTGATTCAAAACCCAATACATCGGACGTTTCNACGGTGCGTTCACCCTATCCGATAAAGGAGGTATTTGAGGAAGTTGAAAAGGCACTNCTAAAACTGCTGATGGATAATATGGTCAACAGGAATTCAAGAACTGCAACTGATGAGGTGAACAGGGTTTTGGGAATGGCAAGCAAGTCGGGGGATATGCAAAAGAGAAAACGAAGTGATGTCATCCGATCCATCAATGCAAAATACAGGATTTTGATGCCAGAAAAAGATCTTGATCTGATTGAACGGGTAAAGAGTGATTTAGATGCAAGGCTCTATGAGTATTGTATCACAACATCAGAACTATCCTTTCTTGAAAGCTTTATTGGCTAAAGTCTTGAATTAAAATTTGTTCTTCCACATCATGCTCTCAATGGGCCTATCGGGTTGACCGCTGTATTTGGCATTTGATTTTTGGTTGTACTTGATTTCAATTTCTCCTTCTACTGGAAAATAAATCAATTGGCCAATGGGCATGCCGTGGTAAATTTTCACCGGTTGTTTTACAGAGATTTCCAATGTCCAGTTTCCACAGAACCCAACATCCCCCTTGCCTGCTGTGGCATGGATATCAATGCCCAGACGGCCTGTAGAGGATTTTCCCTCCAGGAACGGAACATGCTCATGTGTTTCTGTGTATTCTTGCGTTACGCCCAGATAAAAAACATGGGGGTATAAAACGAACCCATCGTCTGGTATGTCAAAGTACTCAATTTCATTGTGCGCTTTGGCATCAAGCACGTGATTCTTGTATGTTGCCAGGCATTTGCCCAAATGTACATCGTAGGAATTGCTACCGAGGCAGTTTTTGTCGAAAGGGGTTATTTTGATTGTTCCCTTTTCCATTTCTTCCATAATTCGCTTATCAGAAAGGATCATCTCTTGTCTTTTTGCTCAGCCCGAAATTCGGCATTGAGGGCTGGTTTTAAAACATATTTTTTCAACAAACTGTGAACAGGGAGGCCCTATCTTTGCTGCATGCCGCTGGTTCGCTCCATACACAATGCTGAATTATCCCTGGGATTATGGGAAATTACCGAGGAGCACTTATTTTTTGAACAAGCCATTCCATACAGGTCTGTAGCCTCAAACCCAGGACAGCAATTGCAGCAGCTGGCATCCAGAATGGTTTTAAACGCCTTGCAAACTAGGTTTCCATTTGATCAGATTCAATTGAACCCTGCAGGAAAGCTTTTTTTGCCAGAGGGCATGCCCCAGTTCTCCATTTCACATACAAAGGGTTTTGCTGCTGGAATTATTTCAACTGTATTACCCGTGGGCATTGACATTGAATTCATCTCGCCAAGAGTCCTTAAAATAGAAAAAAAATTCCTGAACGCACAAGAGTATGCATTGCTTGATCCATTGTCTGAGCGAGACAGAATCATATTTGCTTCCCTGTTTTGGAGCATAAAAGAGACAGTATACAAGTGCTGGGGTAATGGTGGCGTGGATTTTTCCGAACAAATCAGGATCCAATCTTTTGCTCTCCAAGACCATGGCATGGCCGCCATTCAATTTGGACAATCCACAGCGGTGCATACTGTCCACTACTTTCGAGAAGGAGATCTCTGGCTGAGTTATATGCAAGCTTATCTCCAATAAAAAAAACTCCCCTGCAAGGGCAGGGGAGTTGACTAAGTTGTTCTGCTCGTTTTATTTGAGTGTGACTTGTAGTTTTTCGTTGAGGGTCACATAGTCAGGATTCTTGGCTGTTTTGGCCAATTCCATTGATTTTTGTGATGCTGTCATTGCATCTGCCTTCTTTCCCAACTGGGCCAAGCACCTGGCTTTTTGGTACCAAACCCAATAAGCATTGGGAGTTTGAGCAGTAGCCTTGTCAAACCAAGCTGAAGCTTGGTTCAGGTCTTTGTTGTTGTCCAGATAGTACATGGCAGCATTGTAATAAGGCTTGCTGTCCTTGTTCATTAGGTTGTCAATCTGACCCATGATTTTGCTGTCAACATCAGCCTTGATGGGAAGGGTTACCATTGTTTTGTCCCATACTATGTTCAATTCAATTTCATTGTTCTTTACATTGTCAAAGAGAATCATGAAAGATTCAGTGGCAAATGGCATTGCAACGGCTGGTGCTGTTACCCTTACCACATCCATTTCCTGTTTATATGCTGAAGGAGAAGTAACATCTGTTTGTTTGGTGATGATCAGTGTCCATTCCTTGGCACCAGGAATTGACAAAAGCCCGTATTTGCCTGGGGCAATCTTTTTTCCACCAATCATTACCTCATCACTGAAAGTAAGTGTTGTGGCACTGTTGGCACCGGTGCGCCAGATGGCACCATAGGGAACCAGGTCGCCAAAGATGACTCGACCTTTGGTATTGGGTCTGGAATAAGAGAGGTCAATGGCGCCAAGGCCAAATTCCTGTTTTACCGTTTGTGTTGTAGAGGGGGCAGGGGTTTTGAGGCTTTGGGCATTGGATTGAAAAACCATTGCCAGTGAAAACAAGGCCAGAATCGTTTTTTTCATGTTGCTTAGTATTTGTTGCGAAATTAGAGAATTTTTAGTGCAAGCCTGCTTCAATCCTTTTCTCCTCAATTTTTAACCTGCCATCAAAGAAAAAAGTTCCAAGGGGAAGCCAGGCCGATACAAAAGCCAGTAAAAACCGCTTGAAAGGCCAGTTGTATACTTCTTTTGCATAGTAGGCCAAGCCCACATAGGCTACAAAAAGGAAGCCATGAACTGATCCCATGACCTTCACAGCGCCGGGCATGCCAAATTTGTATTTCAGGGGCATAGCGACCAGTAAAAGAATCAAAAAAGAAGCGCCCTCTGCAATACCGGTTTTTCTCAACAGCTTGATGGTTCCCGTGCTCATGTATAAAGATTTCAGCAAAACTAAGTTGTTTTCTGCTGTTTGAATCCAGGATGAAACCGATTCAAGGTATCCCTCAGAAAATTCCTGTCAAGATGGGTATAAATTTCCGTAGTGGTTATGCTCTCATGCCCCAACATTTCCTGCACGGCCCTGAGGTCTGCACCGCCTTCCACCAGGTGTGTGGCAAAAGAATGCCTGAATGTATGGGGAGAAATGCTTTTTTGGATGTTGGCTTTCAAGGCAAGATCCTTGATGATGTAAAAGACCATCACCCTGGATAGTTTTCCTCCGCGCCTGTTCAGAAACAAGATGTCTTCGCATCCTTTTTTTTCAGGAAAATGCACCCGGATCAGTTGAAGATAGATCTGGATGTATTTGATGGCATCTGTTCCGATCGGTATCAGTCTTTCCTTGTCACCCTTGCCAATCACCCGAATGAAGCCAATGTCGAGGTAGAGGTGTGATCTCCTCAGGTTGATTACCTCACTGACCCGAAGACCGCAACTGTAAAGGGTTTCAAGCAGGGCCTTGTTTCGTCCTCCTTCTTGCTTGCTTTGGTCTATTTGAGCGATAAGCAGTTCAATTTCCTCAAATGTCAGGGTATCTGGTAAGGTTTTTTTCAATTTTGGTGCAGAGAGGAGTTCAGTAGGATCGTTTTTGGTGATGTCTTCCTGGGCGCAATACCGGTAAAATGCCTTGATGCCTGAGATGATCCTAGCTTGCGATCTTTCACTCATGCCCAGTTCAGCAATCCATTTGATGTATTCCTGAAGGTCTTTGAGTGAAATTCTCTCTGGGCTAGCTTTGATTCCCTTGAGTTGCATGAACTGGATCAGCTTTTCCAGGTCTAATCCATAAGCATCAATCGTATTGGGAGAAAGTGATTTTTCCAGTTGGAGGTGAACCAAAAAGCCTTTTTTGAATGCATCCCACATGATTCTTTGTTTAGGTTCATTTTAGATGAATGGTTTATTCCACTAAATTCGCAATTCAATATTACCAATTATTCAAACAGCCACCGCAAACAATGGAACCCATCAACCTTCGTTCTTTCAAAGTCAAGGTAAGCAAGAACAAACGTAAAATGAAACTCTTTCTTTCTAGGCTTGAGAAAAATGTGCCCAGAAGGTTGGATACAATTGCTGCAGAAGTGGACAAAGAAGTATGGCAAGAGGTGGATTGCCTGACTTGTTCAAATTGCTGCAGGTCAATGACACCTACTTTTACCAAAAAAGATACTGAGCGGATTGCTGCTCATTTCAACCAGACTCCCGATGAGTTCAGGGAAAAATGGTTGTACAAAGACAAGAAAGGAGACTGGATGAATACCAAAACACCTTGCCAGTTCCTGGACCTCAAAACCAATATGTGTTCTATCTATACCATCCGCCCGGAGGATTGCGCAGGCTTTCCACACCTGGCAAAAAAGAAGATGACGGATTATATTCATGTTCACAAACAGAACATTGAATATTGTCCTGCCACCTACAAAATGGTAGAGAAGATGCAGTTGCGGTTTGAAGGAAAACTTTAACAGGCCTGTTTTAGAAAGGATAGCCAATGGCAAACTGAAAAGTCGGTTTGTTCCAAACATTGTTCACAAACCAGCCGCCTGAACTGGTCGAATAAAACCGCTCAATATTCGGATTTCCCTTGTTGTCTGGTCCATAGCGGGGGTCTTTTACTGGAAAGCCAAGGTCAAACCGCAACAAGAAATAACTGAAGTCTACTCTTGCTCCAAATCCACTGGCAATAGCGATATCCTTGCCCAGGCGATCAAGCCGGAATCCTGCATTTTTCAATGTATTGTTGAGGTCATTCCTGAACCAGATGTTTCCAATATCGGTGAATGCTGCTCCTCGCATCCAAAACCCATAAAACTGAAAAAGGTTAAACCGGTATTCAATGTTTCCCTCGAGTTGCATGTCTGCATATTTATCACTGAAGGTGCCTGCAGCCACAGTATCATAAAAAACATTTGAACCAATCCCCAGTTTTCTAATGGCCCAACCCCTCATGCTGTTGGGACCACCTGCAATGAAGCTCTTGAAAAAGGGCAGGGTCACTTCTCCCTTTTTGGATCCTGTATTAAGTGCCAAACCCGCTCCAGCATAGGCACGTAGATGAAGGCTGCTGTTCTTGTGTGAAACGATATGTTTGAACTCAACGTCCATCTTGAAGAATCGGTAAAGGTCAGACAGGGTCTTTCCCTGTTTAGTTTGGTTGTACAACAATGCACCTGTTACCAAACCACTTTCTTCTGCATAAATTTTCAGGAGGTTGATCTTCTTGGTATTGTTGGGAGTGAGGTTCCTGTTGAACATGGCGTTCATGCCGATGATCAAGCCATTATTGTACGTATACAGCAGGAGGGGGAAACTGCTGATGGATTCCAGGAATAGACTGTCGGCCTTGAACCGGGTATTTTCAAAATTGATGGGTCTGAATTGCCATGAAGAGTAAGGGTTTGGCTTCCACTCATATCCCAAAAATGTATTGAATGTTTTCAGTTCAAAAAAACGGAACCTGTTGATATAGGAATAGTCTGCAGATGCAATTGTCTTGGCTTGCTGAAAATAGGATTTTAGCTTTTTACCAACAGGGGCTACAAGCCAGGGAAAGGTCAGCCTGTTGGTCAGGGTTACTTCTCCAGAAAGAATTTTCTTGAAGTTGTTAAACTCGATACCTGTTCTGAGGTTGTTTTCCAATTGAATAGCTCTTTTGCCAATATTCCTGTTTCTCAACGTGAAATTGGTGGCCAAACCCACACGGCCACTTCCTACTTGAATCAATTGTGACGTATTGATGATACTGCTTCCTTCAAGGTCAATGCTGAAAAATTGTTTTTTGGCAGGCTGAAGTTTCAATACATAGTTGATCTGTTTCTTTTGTTCATCCGTTTCACTGCTGACATTGATATTTTGCCAGGCCCCAAGCTTGTTGAAATTGTTCAGTGTCTTGCTGTAATTGTCTCTTTTGTAAACAGTTCCGGGTTGCAATAAAATATTGCTGCGGATGAAGTTGTTATTGAAAGTATTGTGAAGGGATAGAATGGTGATGCCGCTAGAGTCCTTGTTGTTATTGGTTTTTGCAGTGTCTGCATCTTCTGCCTTTTGATCAGGATAAACCAGCAATTCACCAATTGTATAGGCAATAAAATGGCTGGAGTCTCTGTTGGCCCTCAGCCTCAGGTAAAGATCAACACCAGGTTGTTTTGATTTGAGGGATGCCTTTGCCATTCTCGAGGCATATTCGAAAGGATCAAGGGTTGCATCAAGGAGTTCGGTATAGTTGGTATCAATTTCTGCAATGATGTCTTCTTTGGATATTTTTTGATACCCCTGGTTTTGAAAAATATCCGTCAGCCTGCTGATTTCCTGATCAATGGAACCATAGTCAAAAGCTGATCCTTTTTTAAGCAATGCTGTTTTAGCTGATTCGCTTGCGATAGCCTGTAGTGTTGAATCAGGAAAAGCATAAATCACAGTATCAAGTGTATACCTGGGGCCTGCAAGAACCGAGAAGTTTGAAACTGTCCTTTGCTGTTTTTTCTTGATCTGCACAGAAGTGTCGTACCTGATTTCAGCTCTTCTGAAACCCATGCTGTTCATCAGGTTTTTCATGTTGAATACCGACTGCTTCAATGGGGCTTCCGTGAAAATGGTTGGATTTTCCATCACCGAAACCGGAATGAAAAAAGGAAAAGAAGGCCATGGAATTTTTGAAGCCACCCTTATTTGAGCACTATCATCAATTTGGGCAAAGAGCCTGTTCTTGATGTCAGCCTTTTCATCCCTTGTAAGATTGGCTTCAATTTTTATGTTATTTTCGAAATGGAAAGGCCTGTTTTCCGGATATTTTCTCACTACGGTACAGGAAGTTCCTGTCAGTACAAGAACTGAAATCACTGTAATGACATATTGTAGTAATCGATACAACAGGTTTGCGTTTAAAATGTAACAAGATGATCGCTAAAGCGGAAGTCAAATATATTCAAAGTTTAGCCCATAAAAAATTCAGGGAAGAAGAGGGGCTGTTTGTCGTAGAAGGGGTTAAGATGGTGCAAGAGTTGTTGGAGGAAAAGCCGCTTGCCATCAAAAAGATTTTTGCAATCGAATCCTGGATAATGCAACACGCATCATCCCTGCCTCTTGCGATCAATGTGCAGCAGTTGGAAGACTTTGAATTGGCCAAAATTTCAACATTGCAATCACCCAACGATGTCCTTGCATTGGTTCAAGTTCCCCAGCCTCCAATTTCTGGTTTTGTGCCAAAAGGCATAACCGTGGTGCTTGATCAGGTACAGGATCCAGGGAATTTGGGTACCATCATCAGAACCTGCGATTGGTTTGGCGTTGAAAACATCATCTGTTCCAATGATACAGTCGATGCATACAATCCCAAAGTGGTACAATCTGCAAAAGGAAGCCTGTTGCGCGCCACGATTTATTATACCTCACTGGAGGAGTTTCTTTCCATGATGCCCACTATGCCGATTTATGCAGCTGTGTTGGATGGGGAGTCCATCGGGCAAGCCGTTTTTGAAACTCCCTGCCTTCTCCTGATTGGCAATGAATCAAAGGGCCTCTCTGCTACCATCAGGTCATTTGCAACAAAAGACATTACCATCCCTAGAAAAGGAAGGGCTGAATCCTTGAATGCAGCTGTGGCTACAGCAGTTATACTATCAGCAATGACCAATTAGTTATTTGAATTGCAGGGCTTTTGAAGGATTGATTTTTCTGCTGATCATTGAAGGAAGAACAAGGATCAACATCGAAATGGCAAAGGTCCCAACCATGATGATCAAGACCTGTCCATAATCAATGGCTACTGGTGCAACCCGCACGTAATAGGCCTCTTCATTGAGCTTGATCAGTTCGCCATACTGTTGAAGGTAACAAAGGGAAATCGCTATGATTGTTCCCAAAAGGATGCCTATCCCGGCAATCCATGATCCATAGACAATGAATATCTTTTGAATGGTACCATCCCTTGCCCCGAGTGCTTTTAAAAGGGCAATCATGGGGGTTCTTTCCAACAGCAAGATGATAAGGCAGGTGATGAGGTTGATCACCGCAATGATGGTCATGACGGTGATGAGAATGTATTTGTTGGTGTTCTGAAGGTTGAGCCAATCAAATATTTCCGGTGAAATTTCTTTTAGGGTGAGCGCATTCCAGCCTGTTGGTATGAAATTGAAAATCCCGGCAGCAGTTGAATCCATGGTTGAGGGGTCTTTCAAATCCATCTCATATCCACCAATCTGGGACTTGTCCCAGTCATTGAGTTGTTGAATCAATTGCATGTCACCAATGGCGTATACCCTGTCATAAACATCGATGCCGGTTCTGTAAATCCCCGAGACTTTCAGTTTTCTGGTCCTTGGCATTGCGCCATTTTCCTGGATAAAATAGATCAGTAAACTGCGTCCTGTGTCAATCCCCAGTTGATTAGCGGTATATTCAGACAATACAAGCTGACCCGATTTTGTGCTGTCAGCCAATGCAGGCCACTCGCCCCTTATCAAGAACCTGTCAATTTTTTTGAAGGGATAAGATGCCGTAACACCCTTCAAAAGCACACCCTCAATGGTGCCATTGGCATTCAAGATGGCAGACCTGGTAGCGAACGGACTGACCGAGAGGATGTTCGGATGGGCCGAAATCAATTTTTCGATGGTATCGTTTCTGTTGATGGGAACTTCTTCAGCAATCGTAGACCTTATGGGTTCATAATGCTGCACCCGCATGTGACCCCAGAAGCCAAATACTTTTTCTGCCACAATTTTCTGAAATCCGTTGATAAAAGAAAGGGCAACAATCATGGCTGCAACACTGATGGTGGTTGCAGCAATTGAAATGCGCATGATAAAAGTCGAAAATGACTTTTTCCTGCCGCTAAAGAGTTTTCTTGCTATGCGAAGTGAAAGATTCAATGGATATGCTTCTCTGGTAAAAATACAAATCAATTATTGATTAAATTCGTCAAACAATTGATCCCCATGTACAAGGCACTGTCTTTAACCTTTTTCCTCACATTAGCGGCATTGGCAGTGTTGGCACAAAGAGAACCTGATCAGGTATTCAACCCTGCCATCAAAACCATCAAGCTGACAAAATTTGGAGATCCTGTATCATATCCCATCATCAACCTTAATTCAACAGATTTGCTTGAGTTGAATTTTGATGATATGTCAGGAGGGGTTAAAAATTATTTCTATACATACGTGCTTTGCAATGCCGATTGGACACCAGCTCAGTTGAGTTATTTTGATTATGTAAAAGGGTATACACAGGTGAGAATTTCAACCTATCGCAATTCCTCGATTGCCTTGACCAAGTATACACATTACCAGGCCAACTTTCCTGACAGGAATTGCATGCCCACCAAGTCTGGAAATTATTTGCTCAAGGTTTTTGTGAACGGGGATACCAGCAAACTGGCCTTCACCAAAAGATTCCTTGTGGTTGACCCAAAGATCAGCATGGCGGCACTGGTGTTGCAGCCATTCAGTCAGCAATATTACATGACCCATCATAGGTT
>Ga0063231_10000393_pt1 | contig 12290 bp, 16 predicted proteins | sample LauGreSu1BDMLBSD_2_FD_56231 | JGI IMG/M metagenome (GOLD analysis project Ga0063231, IMG submission 56231) | Freshwater lake microbial communities from Lake Michigan, USA - Su13.BD.MLB.SD v2 (version 2) | ecosystem: Environmental > Aquatic > Freshwater > Lake | place: Lake Michigan, USA...
TGTCTATTCTGCAAAACATACACGCCTACAAATCAAGACCAAACCTAAGACGAAGTAGACCGCCGCTTACGAGTCATCTTCTTCTTACGATTCACCTTCCTGGTCTGCCGACGGCGACGACCACCGCCTGGAAGAATGTTGAGAGTGCCATATTCAATCGTAGTGTCCTCGTTCATCTCTTGGTCACCACTTACTAACGGATTGGTGTTGGGATGATCTTCCCACCATTTTTCAAGTTCTTCACGGTTATAGATCCAATTATTCTTCCCACCAATCCGAATCACGCTGTCACCCTGTTTAAACTCGTCGCCTGTAAAGATATCTACGGGTTCAAGGTCAGATTTTTTGACGTCGATACTGTTAGGACCAATCTTACGAATCGATCTTCTATCTGCGAGATAGAGAATGTTTCTCACTCGATCGGATCCAAATGTGTATGATTCATCAAAGGTTGCAGTTTCAATAGGTCCATCCGTTACTGGAGTGTATTNTTNAACCCCCATAGTGATCTGCTCGGTACCATCGGGGAGCGCTTTCACAAATGCGGTATTTGGAGGCACCCCATATGCTTTGTGATAATACTTGTTTCCGTCTTTATCAATCGCCTGTCCCGGCGAATGTAGATCAGTGGCATCATTCCATATAGATCTTGTTGAAGCATCGCTATGCTTGGCAATCGTAGTAACTGCTCCATCCATAGACACTGAGCGAAGAGTATCTTCATCCCAAAACATAAGCCGATCATTATCAAACCAAATAGTATCTGCATGTACCACAACAGCATCAGCTCCGACGCCATCAACAGGATTGTATTCTTCGCTTTCTCGAGTATCGTGACCGGCAAGTATACTTACTTGACCATCTCGAATGACTCGAATATAGCTATAATCTGCTACATATAACGCTCCATCGGGACCCCTCACCATGGATTGTGGCCGCATGAACCCGCTTGCAAATAGGGTGCTCGTTCCATCAAGTGTATGTTTGTAGATTCCCCCTCTCATCATAGCTCCGAAATAAAGGCTACCATCATCTTCATCCACAAACAATATGTGTGGCCAGTCAGCACGAACAATAGTAGTCACAATACGATCACTCATTACTTCTACAGTAATACTTTATGAACCATCCGAAATGTGCGCCGATGGTCGCGGTCCTTTGTGCGACCACCCGCTGTTTTGCGACATGTTTTTCCGTGATACGTCTTTTTCGAGCAACCGCTCTTGAAATACGCAAGATGGTGAGCCCAGCCCTTGAACGACCGAATATACACCTTTGTTTTCTTTGACAAGGCAGTCAGCAACCCGTACATCCACTTCATATACGCTTTGCGGGAGCTCAGCGCAGGTTCATGCGCAGTTATATAGTTTGCGTAGACTTCCGAAGTTCAGGGAAGGGATACACTTCACGGAGAGCATGCAAGAATGTACGTTGTGTAGCCATTTGGTTGGGCTCGGGGTCATCTGGATAGTTGGCAGAGATGGATGCCAAGAAATCAGCACCGGGCACCGCCGTGGGCTTCAAGGACATGTAACGAGCCTTGACGTCTTCAAACGTAGGATCAGGTCCGGGGTCAATCACGGCAGGATCCTCTTTGCACTGAGTCCTCAACTTGTTGTTCACCATATTGTGGATCTCGTAGAGCCATCGTCCAGGGTCGGCTCGGGGGCTGCCGGAACCCGAAGGGTGGAGCGGGTGTTTGGCAACAAACTCCGTGGTGGACGCACGGCAGAATTTACAAGGCAAGACATCTTTCATTTGGTTCAGAACATCGTCGGGGTGCTTCGACTTGAACGCAATCAAGTGAAAAAGTTGCCATGCGCTACCTCCCCAGTACCGGGTGTCCATTGTCTTTACGAAATAAAGTATACCCATCTTAATAAAAATGCTTGATACCCGGGACATCATCATCCTGACGGCTTCGTTCTACCTCGGTGGTGTTGTTGGAGAGTTTTTCAAGTCGCTCTCGGAGGACATCCTGACCCCGCTTCTCGCCCCGGCGGCCGCGGCCGGCAAGGGCGTCGGTTCCTACACAGTCTCCATGGGTGGCGTGACGCTCCGTGTGGGTGAGGTGCTGGTTGCCTTCGTGAACCTGGTCGTCTCGTTCGTGCTGGTGGTGTTCACGATCGGACTCCTCCGGACCTACGTCTTGACCCGTATCGGCGCCGGCCAGCACCGGGCTTAAACTTGCGCGTCGATCGTCTGCGCCGTCCTCCTGACCCGGGCATAGCGAGTGCAAGTGGGGTCGCATCGCTGGCACCTTCGACTGCAGGAAGAGGAGGTGTTCCGCGCCCACATAAACTACTCTGATCAATCTTTTTCAACTCATCCACTACGTCAAGAAGACCACGATCTTCTGACATATCGGTATACGGACCAAAGGGCTCGGTCTTCACAACACGACTCCACAAGGCAAACTTCTTTATCTTGATTGCATTGCGGTAGTTGGCTCTATTGTTCACATTGTTAAGGTAGTCATCAATCAGGATCGTATTGCAGGGAGAAATCCCTGTTTTGCGTATTTTTCCTGATCCCAGATCCAGTGCAGATTTTTCTGATGTCTTCCGCCAGGTACAGGGTGCTTCTTTGCTTCTCCGTCGTCTTCATCACACCAGACATTGGTAATGAATCCTTCACCCATCTTTTCCTCAATGATCTCCTTCACCCAATTTGCATACTCGCGATCTGATAGTGTCCAAAGATTCACCGTCTTTGCAAGCTTCTTCATCCACGCAAAAAAGTCCCAAAGTTCGGGGCGAAGAACAAAGCCCTGATAGTATGTATACTTCTGCTTTTCCTCGTCAGGAAGCGCCGGCCAAGGGGAGTCCTTCACACCCATGTACTCCACCAGCGTGTTGTCAATGTCTAAAATGATGTTGAGCTGCTTGGTTGCCATTAAAAAATACGCGGAAAAGATAAATGGTCTGGTACAATCCTACTACGTGGTTTTCATCCACACCTGCACCCGCGCCCGTCGCACCCCTGCCAACGGCGATGGAATCTCAGCCGACGCCCAGTTCGTATGGAGCTCGTCGTCGCCGCACTCGTCGTGGACGCAAGGGCTCTAAGCGGGGCCGAACTGGAAAGAGGTCCAGCCGTGTTTAGGGTGCGTACCATAGGTAACCTCCATACGCTTCTTCAACTCAACGGTTGAGCCAGTACTCAAATTGTTCTCCTGCTTCCACCTCTGGAACTCTCGGTTCATCATTGCAGTGGTCACGTAGTCTCCGGTCTTCACACCCTCCTCCAGCGGGTGGACAAACTCCACGATAAACCGTCCCACAACATCTGTCTCATTCTTGTACTCGCTGGTGCTCAGCGTCACCTTGTCTGGGACAGCCAGCTTCCTGAATCCATGACCCTCCTTGAAGATCGTGACCAGATAGTTCATCATACACTCAGCCCACTCCGTGCTCTCCACCTTCATCTGAATGGTCTTGTCATCNGGCAGTTCATTCGGAGCCTTGGGATTCGGAACGAACTTGTTCGGGAAATCCACAACCAGAAGACGGCGCCAGGTACCACCGTCTTGGGTATCCACCTTCGGCTTGTTATTGCAAGACACGTGGTACTTTGCCTGAATCTCAATGTCAATCATCTCCTTCGAGCCCGCAAACAAGTCACGTGCAGTGATCTTCTCGCAAGAAGACAGCTCCTTCATCAGACCCGTCTTGATGTTGGCACCCTCCTCGGGCTCCTGCATCGTGACGAAGCGCTTACCCTTCATACGAACCAGCTCAGGATTCGCAACGCCTGCCTTACCACGGTCCTGTGTGATCAGGGTGATCGGTGCCTTGCAACCGTACGTTCCCATGCAGGTAGCCATCAAGATCACCAACATGGACTTGCCGTTGGACCCCGATCCCGTCAGAATGTGAAACTTCTGCGCCGGATTGCCACCCACCATNCACGTNGCCAAGTGGGCCATGAAGTAGTTCAACACCTCCGGGTCAGGCAGAATGCTGCTGAGGAACTTCCAGAGCTCTGGCCAACATACATAGTCCGTGTAGTGGCGTTCCTTGTGGTAGTCAAGACCCGTACTGAAACTCAGGTAGTCCTCTGCCTTTCCGTCACGGAATACCATGTTCAGTGTGTCAAAGATCCCGTTGTTGAAGGCGATCAGATTCTTATTTGTGTCTAGATTTGTTGACAGCTCCTCATCCAAGAACAGCAACTTACACTCCTTCATGACATTCTCCTTGAATGCGGTACCTTTCAGCTTCTTCTGNGCATCNACATACCGCGCCTTCTTCTTCTCAATCTTACACATTTCGCAAGGCTCAGCCGGTTCCTCACCCTTCTTCTTGCTTCCACCACACGAACAGGGCTCCGTGACTTCCTTCAGGCGTCCCATCATGTTCTCCTTCTCCACAAACTTCTTCCAGACATCGCTGGAAAGCTTTGCAAGGAGACCGACACCCTTCTTGGTTAGGCGCCACACGTGACCCACGAAGCGATACCACTCGTTCTGACCGTAATCCGAGCACTTGAACTCATCACGGAACATTGCAAAGACCACTCGAGCCATGTCGTGCTCTGTCATCGTCTTTGTGGCCTCCTCCACCAGCTCCTCAATGTTCTTCATCTCAATCTTGTCGTACTCACCCGGGTTGTCCATGCGAGACCACATGCGGAGACTACGCTCGGATAGAACAGGTCCGTTCGTGCGGAAACTGAAGCTATCCCACTTCGACTGTGCCAGACGCGGATCATAATCTTCGTATTGAGCGCTAAAGTCGTAGAAGACCGTCTCTAGCGAGTCGGGGTGAATGTTCTTCAGGCAGATGCCTGTGTTGATCCAGTCTTCGTAGCTTGTGTACCTGAAGGAGGCAAGGTTCATGACGTGGTCGCGATAATATCCAATCATATCATCGGAAAGAGGCAGGCGATACGTATTCCGCTCAGGGGTTGAAGCACGGGATCCACGCTTCTCACCCTCCTCGCGAGTCGCTGTACGACCACGCTGGGTACCCGTAGACGCCCTGATCTCCTCCTGCTCCTTCTTCTTCTGGAAACGGCTGTTTGCCTCCTCAGTCATAGGCGTCTCCGTGGAGGGGCTTGCGCGAATCGTAAGCTTCTTGAGTAGATCAGGAGTGACGTGCGTCGGCACATTGTCATCGATGCTCATCTCATTCGTCTCTGGGTCCCAGTCCAGAATGTACTTGATCTGATACGGTGTGCCCTCCTTCTTCCTCGATCCAAGCAGAGTCCAGTTNGACGTGTGCGTCAGNGGAGAGGGATCATAGACCTTCTCCCACTTGTCAGTGAGTGGAAGCTCCGGGAAGAACTCAGGCATCCGCTTGAGAAGAACCCTGCGAATCTCCTCCTCCACAAAATGATTGGTCTTCAGATTGGGAATCACGACGTGAATGCCAGACTTTGAATAATCAGGCTTGTTCTTTGCCGGATCTGCAGAATAATAGGTCGGCTCCGGCTTCTCGGAGACATAGATCTCTACGCTCTCCGGAACAATAAGAAACTTCTTGACCTCCGTCATGTACGCCTTCATGAAGTTGACCACCTGATCCTGTGTGTGCAGGTGATCGTCAAGCTTACCTGCATACTTGAAATCCAGATCAATACGCATCGGCCCAATCGTCGTGCTCTTCTCGGTCAGATTCAGCTGTCCGTGGTTGCGGAGGTAGTCACAATACAGCCGATAGAACTCGTCAATGTCATCTTCCTGGATCCGCCANGACCCCGCAGTCCCCTCCATACCGTTGTGAGTGTCCAACCCACTGCCCTTTTCTGCCTTGCGAGACTTCTTATCTAAATCAGTGTCCTTCCCCGTGCCGTTCAGGAAATCGGAAAGCTTAGACTTAAGCATCCTGTGATAAATAGCGCCGATTACTTTGCCGACAACTATTCATTTTGAACGCGGTAGTCCGTGTAAAAAATGGAAGACACTGTAGTACAAGGAAGACCTAGATACAGAATGAAGTTTTGTACCCAGTGTGACAATATGATGTACAACATTGAAGAGCGCGATGGGTCAGCGTTTATCAAGTGTCGGCAGTGTCCTTACGAGGAGCCCATTACCAAGGAGAACCCCGTGGTGTATGAGCACGATCTACTGCAGGATACCTCGATTCGGTACTCAATCAACCCATACCTGAAGCACGACCCGACGTTGCCTCGGTTCACAACTATGAAGTGTCCGAACATTGTCTGCCCTACAAAGGGGAAGGAGTCTAACATTGTTGGCATCAAGTTGGATGCTAAAAATGTAGTGTGGATGTATCAGTGTGCAGAGTGTAATGCTACGTGGAAGCAGGCGGCACGGGGACCTTAGACCGGTTGACGAACAGACTTGTAGGCACCCGTGGCCTTGGTATCTACGCGGGCAAGCTGAGGCATCGGGGCATAGCCGGAGGACTTGGCTGACGTGAGGGGGAGTCCACCGGTCTGAGGGAACTTGGCTGAGCTGAGCGTGGTACTGGTGGAGGTGTGGACAGTCGACAAACTTTTTGGATTGTTGACAGGTCCTTTTCCGTTGTACGGGCGGACACTGGAAATCTGTCCGTTCACTGTCCTCACAGTAGAGTTTCCGGGTGTCAGCAGTGCAGATGCTTGAGACCCTAGAAGCTGAGCATTCAGCGTGGTTTGATTCAAGTAGGGCTGGGCACTTGTCTGAATCGTAGTCGGGATCCTGTTATTCCGATACGCCTGCGAAGCCGCCTGTGCCTTGATAAAGGATGTATACTCCGAAGCCGAGAGTGTAGGCATTTGTTTAAAACGGACAAAAGAAGTCCAAGGCAAGAGTAAGCATGAGCACTGCCGATCTCCACCCTGAAGTGAAACCTGTCTTTCGTGATGAAGTTGCCGAGATGATTAAGCAGCCCCGGATTACTCAACCGTTCTTTACCAAGTATGAGTACACGGCGCTGGTGGCGACACGTGCTCAACAGATTGCCGAGGGCGCGAAGCCTCTGATTGACTTGAAGGGTCTGAAGACATCGGACCCCATGTTTGTGTGGACCGTTGCCAAGAAGGAGATTGCGGAGAGAAAGCTTCCGTATATTATCCGGCGTCAACTCCCCAACAATATGTCTGAGTACTGGAGTGTGCAAGAGATGGAAATTATGTGGTAGATAACTAATGGCTGCAAATAAGGGACTGGAAGGTCGAATTAATCAAATCGTATCTCGTCCAACAGATTTCAACCTCGAGGCGCAGCGGGATCGGATAAGAACTGCGGAAGAGATACAAGCTAGTAGAGATGGACCGGCGCTTATGACTTTTATTGATAGAATAGTGACAGAAGGTTCAGCAGGTCCAGCAGGATATCACGCGTATAGGGATGCCGTCAATCTCCATGTTAGGATTGAGCGGACAAGGGAAGAGTCCCCAGGACAGGTTGACACCATGGCTAGGGATCTTACAGTGAGTGAGACAATGAAAGACTTAATCAAATCGTTGAAGATGTGGGCGGAGTGGCAGGAGCAGGCGGCGAACCCCCGTCGTTTTCAACTGTTGGGAGCTCTTTCATCTATGAAGAAATTGCCTGGCACAACAACTTCACACCCAACGGATCCGAAGACAGGAGCCGTACTCGAACGGAATGCGGCGGGTGGACCCACTGCTCTGATTGCGCAAATGATCGGAAACCGCAAGGATGGGTCGGCTCCTCATATCCACACCACTCGGCCACCTGCCGGACCTCCTGACCCGGATGACCTGTATGCTGGCAGGCGTCGTCGCACTCGCCGACGCAGGCGCCGGTACACTCGGCGTCGTTGATTACTTGACAGCAATCGCCACCACGATCGCCAGTAGCATATAGATCAGCCCCTCATTCCAACCGTGAGCGGGAGAGAACAACGACGTCCCGCCACCGAGTATGTCAGCAAGACTTCCACCCACTGTATGAAACAACGCCACAGTCACGATCGCCAGAAGCAACCACTTTTTGAATGTACTCATTGCTTACTGTCCTGAAAGTTTCGCCAGATCCTCGGCTGACGGAGGAAACAAGAGGAGCGGGGGAACCTCTGCTGGAGGATTCAGCATATGGGGTGTGTCGTGACCTGTCATCTTCATTGCCTGTGCCAGGTCAATAGACTGAGAGGGGGTAAATCGAGCATTTACCTTGGCAATGTCTGAGCTGATCTTTTGTTTGAGTGGATCTCCGGGAGCCATTAAATACGCAAATGCCACAATCACTGCAAGTACAAGTGCGAGGAGTACGTACTTCGAGGTCGACTTCTTCATTGTTCTTCGGGCAGACAAGAAAAACGGAACTCCNGGCTTGTAGACAAGAAGAGTACAATGGATTTCCCTATTCCGGTGCGATGTTATACGTGCAATCTTCCGATCGCAGGTAAGTGGACGACGTTTCTTGGGCTGGTGGCAAAGTATCGTAAGCAGGANGGTCGCCCGGAGAAGGACGATTTAGTGTACCTTACGAAGACGACTAAGATCACGGCTGAGGGGAGGGCTATGGATGATCTTGGTCTTACTCGGGAGTGTTGCCGGCGACACTTCTTCACGCACCCCGGCGTCTGAGAGACAGTCTTTGCAATAGAGTCTTCGAGATACCTGAGTACAGTCGGGAGTGAAACAATGATAGATTTCTGGAATCCGAATCCTAAGTTTCACCCGCTCCATTTCTTTTTTACCTAAAGAATAAGAGTAAATGTCCTCGTACAGCGAATACTTGGGGCGCTACAAACAGAGAATGGTCACCATCACAGACACCCGTCCCCGTCGCGATGCGGGACACCAAACAGAGATCGTCAGACGTCTGGCGGCATCGGGTAATCTGGAGACACGGGTTGCAAATACTGCCTGTGCCCTGGTTCTGAATGCACCCTCTACGGCATCGGCTTCCACCTTCCTTCACGGAGGCGGACACACCGTCCAGGATGCCCCGATGTACACTGAATACACGGCCGGACAGGCGGTGGCCCAGGGTGAACTACGCCGGAANGCCAAGGCTTCATCCATCACCAATACGATGCCTTGTCTGTCGACATCAGCTCTCCCTGAAATCAATGACAGGATAGCTGCCGATCCGACTGGCTTTGGTGCAATCTACAATGCCAGGCAGCTTGGAGAACAGGGATACAAGACGTGTCTGGTCTGTGGTGCTCTCCGTAAACCTCAGCTGGCAGGTGAGTGTAACTGCCGGTTGACTTCAGCACAAGCCGCTGGACTGAAGAGTACCATTCAGTGGCCGCATACGGCGGATCGTAACGCTTAAACATCTGGGTTCAGATGTAATTATGTTGACAGTCTATACATATCTAATCGAAAAACCACCCGATTGCTACGACATGTCTAAACTTTCCTTAGATGATGGATTTTTAGACACGATCAAATCGATTACAGAGCATCAAAAGACAGGTACTCTTTGGCTNGGATACCTNGAAGGCTGGATGCTCACTCCTCACGAGGAAGTCATTCTTCGCAAAGCGATTCGNCAGTTTCACTGTATTGTTGTAACTCGTTTTCCATTGTCNTTTTCACAGGCCTGGAAAAACGAAATCGATTGGGTCTACACGAACGGGGAGGACAATGGATCACCCAACTCTCACGACAATGGTTGTTTTGTACACAATGGGAGTGCGTCTTAACACGGATGTTCTTGCCCACGACTTGCCGTTAACACCCAACATCATCAAGATTGAGAAGCAGGGCGTTGTGAAGCGCGGATCCTCAAAGCGAGATCTCATCAAGCGACGTGCAAAGACAACACCCCCAAAAAGGACGACTGGATTTGGACACAACTCGATTACGCTGGTCGTGATGTCAGATGGCGATGGCTCTCTTCTTCGCAAGGAGATCACGGTGAAAATCTTCCAGAACGGCGTGTTTCATATCACGGGCGTTCTGGATGAGAAGTATGATCGGAATGTTACGAGTGTTCTGAAGGAGCACATCACCACTCACTGTCCAGCGGCGGTGATCTCAGGNGAGTGGACGGATGTGCGCCGAGTGGTGCTGATGAACTACAAGACCAAGTTGGTGGGAAATACAAATCTGTCACGTGACACGCTCTATGCGTCTCTCCGTGGAAAGGGCGTCACGACTGTGTACGAGCCGGCAGTGTATCCCGCAGTCAAGATTTACTTTCCAGAGACCAAGTGGATTGCAAAGGTGTTTCGGACAGGTCAGATCATTCTGACCGGGATGACCACTCATGAGGAGTGTGCGTCTCTTGTGACTCAGTTAAAGCCACTGCTCTTAGTATAAGTATGCCCCAAACTCTTCGTGAACTCACGCCTGCCGAAGTTGCTGCTGGTGTGCGTGGAATCAATGACCAAGATTTGTCTGCAACGCAGATCCAAGCCCTCGTTCGGAATATGGATACATCCAAGCAGACGTGGCAAGCCCTAAAGGGAGACAAGCTGGCGTATGAGGAGAAGCTTCAGAAGGAGAATGAAGTCTTGTACTTCAACTACCCTTCTCTTTTTCAAATGCACGCAGAGGATCGCCTGGATACAACCTTTTTTGAAATGCTCGCCTTGAAGCGGAAGATTGAAAAAGGTGAGATCACGCCGGAGGCAGCCACCCAGGTGATTGGTCAGAAGCTATCTCAGAGATACGTTCCTGGAATGCCGGCTCAGGCTCCGACAATGTCATACGAAGAGTTTTACAAGCAGACTCAATAAGTCCTCATTCCTTCAGCTCCTTACGAAGATCAGCCAGCATCTTGCCCAGCACATTCTTGCCCGGCCACTTTGTCGGGTCGTTCGCCTTGGACGTGTCTGCAGATGTCCCAATACCCCAGTACTTGTCGCGAGCCGATGCCTCACCAATCGGCTTGACCCCTGTTTCCATCAGCTTCGTCTTCAGGTCGGGGTGCTGCATGAACTTTGCCTTCACACCCGTGCGCATCACTCCATCCTTGACCTTGTCCCACACCTCCTTGTCAAAGTCCTTGACCTTCTTGCCCAGCGACTTGACCGCCTTCGGAGAGGGTGTCTTCAGGATCTTGTCTGCAATAAACCCATCACCGAACTTCTTTGCCTTCGACCACTGGAAGTAGTGCTCAACAGTCGGGAAGGTGATTGAGTCCACCTGGAAGGGCGCCTCGTACATATTGGACAACCCACGCCATTCGCCCTTTCCTTCGTCGGCACCGAAGAAGAGGACCGGCTTTTCACCTCCACCCTCGATGCGAGCTGTACTGATCTTCTTTGCGCGAGGCTTCTTGACCTCTGCCGGTGCTTCCTGCTCAGACCGGGCATCCTTCTGTTCGCGCTTGGCACGGATCTTGTCGCGAATCTCCTCAAACTTTGCCTTCAGCTTCTCAACCTCCTCCTCAGTGACATAGTCAGGTGCGGCGTTCGACTTCTTGCTGTTCTCAAACGCCTCGTCCCACGCCGCCTTGGCCTTCTCAAGCTTGTCATCCAGATCCTCGTCGGCAACCGGGATTTCAACCTCCTGCTTCTTCTCCTTGACCACCTCGCCCCGTTCAAAGACGAAACTGCGGTGGAGGAAACTGAATGCCTGGTGCTCTTGGGAGAGCACAATGTTGTTCTGTTCCCCGTAGTGGTCATTGAACATCGTACTGCCGACCAGGTTGTAGCCGTGCTTCTTCAAGACCTCGACCATCTTGTCAAACGGCACCAGGTACTCCTTCTGGGGCTGCTCAAAGCTCTCCAGGTGGACAGACACGGCATTNCCAAACGTCTCTGACCAGCCGGTGCCATCGTCATACTCCTTGACAAACTCGCCAAAGACTTGGGTGCCCGAACGGAACAGATGACTCTGCTTCCCNAACAGGAGAGAGTACACCGCCGCGCCATCCAAACATGTTCCGAAGAACAGCCCCTTGCCGTGGGTCTCAAGATTTGTTGCAAACGTCTCAAATGTCTCGTCCGACTCGCACGCGTAGTGGATTGCCATCTGACATGAAACGACATCAAACTCAGTCTGTCCCGCAAACGTCTCCAGATACGGCGTCGTAGCCGGCTCAGACCCGGTCACGATACTCGCATACTTGTTGCCCCCCTCAAAGAGGGGCTTGGTCATGTCTCCGCAGATGAACAGAACCGGAGGCAGATACTCTGTCGGGTGATTTGCCTTCTCCTTCAGGTAGCGAACGCACGCTCCCTGACGTGGCGAGGTAAGACACGACTGAGAAGAATCCACGCCCACAACCAGACTCGGCTTGGTCCTCTTCCACTTGAGCAGATCACCTGCCCGTCCGACCGCCAGCTCCAGCAGGGAATCGCCACGCTTGATGCACTGGCGATACAGGTCATCCTTGATGCGGTTGTGGAAGCTGTACACATCCTTGAGGATCCGGTCGCGTGCATCCAGGTTATCACGGTAGTACAGGT
>Ga0063231_10000394_pt1 | contig 12274 bp, 12 predicted proteins | sample LauGreSu1BDMLBSD_2_FD_56231 | JGI IMG/M metagenome (GOLD analysis project Ga0063231, IMG submission 56231) | Freshwater lake microbial communities from Lake Michigan, USA - Su13.BD.MLB.SD v2 (version 2) | ecosystem: Environmental > Aquatic > Freshwater > Lake | place: Lake Michigan, USA...
TCCGTACTACGTTTCGACCCAGGCTCACCCTGAATTCAAGTCCCGCCCAACCAAGCCAAACCCGATGTTCCACGGCCTGATTCAGGCAGCTCTCGAGCGTCAGCAGCAGCAAAAGCTATTTGACGAGGCATAGGTGACAGCGCCGCTGGATGGTTACCTGCGGCACCTCGCTGTGGAGCGAGGCCTGAGCAAAAATACGCTCAGTGCATACAGGGCAGACCTTTCAAAGTATCGAGACTTCTTAGATCAGAGTGGCCTGACCGAACTAGAGGTAACCAGGGCTCAGCTTGGCGATTTTCTACTGTGGCTAAATGGTCAGGGCCTAAAAGCCGCATCCTCCGCGAGAATCCTGGCTGCGGTTCGCGGTTACCAGAAATACCTTCTGCTGGAAAATCTGCGAACTGACGATCCAAGCCAGCAGGTGAAAAGCCCCAAGCTGCCAAAGCGATTGCCAAAGGCTTTGGCGCAAGCTCAAGTCATGTCTTTACTTGCAGCCTCCGGCCCAGAACCTGACGACGAGACTGCCGATCCATTGCGGCTGCGTAATCGTGCGATCTTGGAGCTGATGTATTCCTCCGGCTGTCGCGTGAGCGAGGTGGCGCAACTGGATCTNGATGAGATGGTGCAGGGNGGCTGGGTAAGGATTCGGGGNAAGGGCTCCAAGGANCGTTTGGTGCCGGTGGGTTCTTTTGCGCAGCGAGCCATCGATGCCTATCTGGTGCGCTCGAGGCCACTGCTTGCAGCTAAAGCCGGGGGACCGGCACTGTTTTTGAATCAGCGTGGAACAAGGCTTTCCAGGCAAAGCATCTGGGAGATTATTCAAAGTGCGGGGGAGGCTTGTGGGCTCAGCGTGTCACCACACTCGCTGCGACACTCATTCGCGACCCATCTGATTGAGGGTGGGGCCGATGTCAGGGTGGTTCAGGAGCTCCTAGGTCACGCATCGGTGGCAACTACCCAGATTTACACCCTTGTCACAATTGATACCTTGCGCGAGGTTTATGCGTCTTCTCACCCCCGTGCACGGCGGTAGGCTATTGGCAGAGAAAGTTGGAGGCACCGGTGAATCTTTCTAAGAAGGAATTCCCAGTTCCGGCCAAGCTCAAAGAGCACGGACCGGCACGCATCATTGCAATGTGCAATCAAAAAGGTGGCGTTGGTAAGACCACCACCACAATCAACCTTGCCGCGGCACTAGCTGCCTACGGTCGCAAGATCCTGGTTGTTGACTTTGACCCNCAGGGCGCACTGTCGGTGAACCTNGATGCGGATTACCAAGATGCCCCAACCATCTATGACCTAATGATGAATGTCACCATGGACCCCCACGAGGCNATCCAGAAGACCGAAATCCCTAACCTGGACGTAATCCCAGCGAACATCGACCTATCTGCTGCCGAGATGAACCTGGTNACAGAGATGGGTCGCGAGCGTGTTCTCGATGGCATCCTGCACAAGGTCAAGGACGAATACGACGTCATTTTTATCGACTGCCAGCCTTCGCTAGGTCTTTTGACTGTGAATGCTCTCACCGCAGCNCACGGCGTTTTGATTCCAATGGCGACCGAGTTCTTTGCCCTTCGCGGTGTTGCACTGCTGGTTCAGACCATCGAAAAGGTGAAGGCCAGGACCAATCCAACCCTGCAGCTCGATGGCCTGATTCCAACCATGCACGATTCCAGAACCCTGCACTCTCGCGAGGTATTGGAGCGTTTGCAGGAGGCCTTTAGCGGCAAGGTGTTCCAGACCGCAATTGCCAGAACTGTGAAGTTCCCTGATGCCACCGTTGCCCGCAAGCCAATCACTGAATTTGCACCTAGCTCAGACGCCGCCGAGGCTTACCGCCGGGTAGCAAGAGAGCTGGTAAGCCGTGGCTGTGCAGCTTGACTCTGAAATAGATTTTCAGCTTCAACTAGAGAACTTCGAGGGTCCATTCGACCTGCTGCTTCGCCTTATCGGCAAGCACGAACTGGATATCACCACCGTCTCGCTGGCTCGCGTCACGGACGACTTCATTCAATACGTAAAGCAGCTCGATGAGCAGGCCGGTATCGAGAGCGCTTCAGAATTCTTGGTTGTTGCTGCAACTCTGCTCGATCTGAAAATCGCATCGCTTTTGCCACAGGGCGAGGTCGTCGATGCCGAAGACATTGCACTTTTGGAGGCCAGAGACATCCTGTTCGCCAAACTGCTGCAGTATCGAGCCTTCAAGGAAATCGCTAGCTGGTTTGGCACTTCGCTAGAACTTGAATCAACCAGAATTCCGCGCGAGGTGAGGCTAGAGGAGCGCTTTAGAAATGCTCGCCCCCAATTGCAGTGGGACACCTCGCTTGCAGACTTTGCCCAGATCGCTCAGTTGGCATTTGCACCGCGCGAGATCCCAGGTGTTGGGCTAACCCACCTGCACGCATCCAAGGTCTCAATTCGCGAGCAAGCCCGCATCATGGTGGAGCGTTTGCGTAAATCCGGCAGCCTTACCTTTAGGGAATTGATCGCGGATTGTGCCGATCGGGCAGAGCTGGTTGCCAGATTCTTAGGCATCCTGGAGCTGTATCGAGTTGGCGCGGCATCATTTCAGCAGAGCGATCCATTCGCAGATTTCACCGTGGTCTGGGAAGATAAGACCTTTGCGATGGATTCACTAGGGATGTTAGGGGCTGACTATGGCGACTGATTACGCCCTAAGGGCGGCTCTAGAGGCAATTCTCACTGTTGCCGAAACCCCACTGAACCTAGTTACCCTGGCCGGAGCGCTTGAGGTGCCGATCGCCCAGGTAAAGCAAGAGCTTGAGGGTCTGGTTCAAGATTACGAGAGCGCGAACGATGGCTTGGGTCGCGGCTTTGAACTTCGCGAGGTCGGTGGCGGCTGGCGACTATACGTTAGGCCGCAGCACGACTGGGCGGTAAAGCTTTTGGTAGCCAACGAAAACCCAGCGAAACTCTCACAGGCAGCACTTGAGACCCTCGCGGTGATTGCCTACCGCCAACCAATTTCTCGCGGACAGGTTTCCTCTATCCGCGGGGTAAACGTTGACTCGGTAGTCAGGACCCTGCTTTCGCGCGGTCTAATTACCGAGCTGTACACCGACGCCGAGACTGGGGCAGCCATGTTTGGCTCTACCGAGTTGCTACTCGAGGTGCTGGGAATTAATTCAATCGAGGAACTACCGGCCATCAGCCCGTATTTGCCGGGACAGGATGACATTGACTGAGAACGAAGGCGTACGCCTACAAAAGGTATTGGCTGCAGCCGGAGTGGCTTCCCGCCGCGCGGTTGAGGAGATGATCGTCAAGGGTCGCATCAAGGTCAATGGCAAAGTCGTCAAGGAGCTTGGCACTCGCATCAATCCCGATGTCGATCAGGTGCAGGTGGACGGTAAGCCGTGGCAGCTAGACCCGGAGCGCATCTACCTGGCCTTCCACAAGCCAAAGGGCGTGGTTTCCACCATGGCCGATGAGAACGGCAGGCCTTGCCTAGCCGACTACTTTGTGGGCTTTGATCGCGTCTTCAACATTGGAAGACTCGATGCCGACACCACCGGTTTGATCCTGATGACCAACGATGGCGAGATGGCCAATGAATTGGCTCACCCATCGTTTGGTGTCGAGAAGCTCTATGTTGCCAAGGTCCGCGGCAAGATTACCGCGGTGGAAATGCGCAAGCTCAAAGAGGGCGTAAAGCTGGAGGACGGTCTAGCTCAAGCCGATGCCGCGCGAGTGCTGGATCAAAACGAGCAGTCCTCACTGGTTGAGCTGGTTTTGCACTCTGGAAAGAACCGAGTGGTCAGGCGCATGATGGAAGCGGTTGGATTCCCTGTGTTGGAGCTCACCAGAAAGAGCTTTGGTCCAATGCGCTTAGGCAATCTCAAGCCCGGTCAGTTCCGCGAGTTGAGTAAACTTGAGGTGAGCATGCTTATGGAAGCTGCCACCGGGAAAGAAGTAGCTAGAAAGAGGCGCTAATGGCCGTTCGCGCAATTAGGGGAGCCATCCAAATTAGTCAGGACGAGCGTTCTGAGCTACTCAAGGGCACTGCAGAACTCGTCACCAAGGTGCTGCACGAGAACAACCTGGACCTATCGGACCTTATCTCTATCTGGTTCACGGCAACACCTGACCTCGTGAGCGAGTTTCCGGCGCTCGCAGCTAGGGAGCTTGGCCTTGGGGATGTGCCACTTATGTGCTCGGTAGAAATGGCTGTCGCAGGCTCAATGCCAAGGGTTATTCGATTGATGATGCACATCGAGACCAAACTTTCCCGCTCCGAGATCAAGCATGTTTATCTTCGTGGAGCGGCTGCACTTAGGGCTGATCTAGCCCAGTGAAAAACCCAGAAATCAAAATTGTTGGGGCTGGCCTATTAGGCACCAGTCTTGGCTTGGCGTTGGCTAGGCAATCAGTTATTGCCACCTTGGAAGATCAATCCAAAGCCAACCTGCGACTAGCGGTCGAATATGGAGCCGGTGTTGAGGTTGGCCCTGAGCCAGATTTGGTGATCGTGTGTGTTCCACCGGACCTAACCGCTGACCTGGTTATCGAGCAGCTCAAGAAGCATCCGGCCGCCATCGTTACCGATGTTGCCTCCGTGAAGAGCAAGGTTGCCCAGGACGTAGAGCTAGCCCTCCCAGAGCAGGCGCACCGCTACATCGGCTCGCACCCGATGGCAGGTCGGGAAAAGGGCGGTCCATCGGCTGCCCGTGCAGATCTGTTTTTTGCCAGACCTTGGATCATCAGCGCCTCAACACAATCTTCTCCAGAGGCGATTGAGCTAATCAGGGACGTGGCATTGCGATTGGGAGCACTCCCGGTGGAACTCAGCCCAACTGAGCATGATCAGGCAGTTGCCTTGGTTTCCCACCTGCCACAGCTGGTTGCATCGCTATTGGCAAACCGTCTAAACCTCGGAACCATCGAGCAGCTGGGACTTTCGGGCCAGGGGCTAAGAGACACCTCGAGGATTGCAGCCAGCGACCCGGAGCTTTGGGTGCAGATCATTTCGCAAAACTCAGCCGCCATCACGCCGCTACTTTCAAAGCTTCAAGAGGACCTAGCACAGCTGGCGCAGTCAGTGGCTAACATCGATGAGTCTGGAAGCTTGGCAAAGATCCATGGGCTACTGCAGGGTGGAAACTCTGGAGTTGCTCGCATCCCTGGCAAGCACGGTGGCAAGAGCAACAACTATCAGGTCGTTACCGTGGTTATCGAAGATGCTCCCGGAGCTCTCGCCAGCCTTCTAACCTTTATCGGTGAGATTGGCGTAAACCTTGAGGATCTGAACCTTGAGCACTCACCGGGAGCCCCTATCGGTTTGGTTGAGCTTCAGGTATTACCCGAAGTAGCAGCAAAGCTCAGTGAGCAACTGGTTTCGAATGGCTGGCGGTTGGTCTAGTGGCCGAGTTTGTAATTGCTATTGATGGACCAGCTGGCTCTGGCAAGTCCAGCGTGTCTAAAGAAGTGGCTAGACGATTAGGTTTTGGTTACCTTGACACCGGAGCTGGCTATAGAGCGCTTGCGCTGCATGGCCTAAATAACCCCGATCAAGAGATTCAGCAGCTGTTTGAAACCTTCGACTATGCCATTTCGCTTGATCCGGAATACCCAGAGGTCATGCTCGGTGACGAAGAAGTGACAGCCGAGATTAGAACTGAGCGGGTTGCCAGCGCGGTAAGCCAAATCGCCAAGCTGCCTGAGGTCAGAAAGTTCCAGCTCGAGGATGCCAGAGCGCTCATTGCTGCCTGCGATATGCCTGGAATTGTGGTTGAGGGCAGGGATATCACAACCGTTGTGGCCCCAGATGCCGATGTGCGAATATTGCTTACTGCCAGCGAGGCCGTTAGGCTCGCTAGGAGAGGTTTAGAAAACAGCGAGAGCGCTGAGAACCTCAAGGCCCGTGACGCTTCCGATTCGAAGGTTGTCGAGTTCATGACTGCGGCCGAAGGTGTTTATTTAGTTGATACCACTGACTTGGATTTTGAATCCAGCGTGGCTGAAGTATTGAGATTGGTAGAGGTGGTGAAGCATGGCTGAAGAGTTCGATCCAGTATTAGCTGAAGCTCAGGCGCAGGTTCTGCGCGAAGAGTTGACGCAGTATGACTTAGANGAGGAAGACTTTGGGCTTCTTGAGCTTGAGCTCGATGAGGATTACCACGACGGTTACCGCCCATCCCCACCNGTTCTCGCAATCGTNGGACGCCCTAACGTAGGAAAGTCTGCGCTGGTAAACCGAATTCTTGGTCGCCGCGAGGCGGTTGTNGAAGACAAGCCTGGCATCACTCGNGACCGTGTTTCATACCGCGCTGAGTGGAATGGTCGTTCGGTCACTTTGGTGGACACCGGTGGTTGGGAGCACGATGCCTCCGGCATCGATGCGTCTGTTGCCGAGCAGGCTGAGATCGCGGTGGACCTTGCAGATGCAGTTTTGTTCGTGGTTGACGCCCTAGTCGGGCCTACCGCATCAGATGAGCGCGTAGTGAAGATGCTTCGCGGTTCGGGTAAGCCAGTGCTTTTGGTTGCCAACAAGATTGACGACGCCCACCTAGACCCAGAGGCTCATGCGCTCTGGAGCCTCGGTCTTGGCGAGCCTTACCCAGTGTCAGCTCTTCACGGTAGGGGAGTGGCAGACCTTCTGGATGCTGTCCTCAAGGTACTTCCGGAGAAGTCTGCGATTGCAGCCGATGAATTCTCCGGCCCGCGTCGAGTTGCCCTAATTGGTAGACCTAACGTTGGTAAGTCATCACTTTTGAACAAGGCAACCGGAACCAACCGTGCCGTTGTGAACGCGATGGCCGGCACCACTCGCGACCCAATCGATGAGCAGGTCGAGATCTCGGGTCGCATCTGGAGATTTATTGATACCGCGGGTATCAGACGAAAGATGCACCGCGTTGAAGGTGCAGACTTCTATGCATCGCTTCGCACCGCAACCGCCTTGGAGCGTGCCGAGGTGGCTGTAGTGCTATTCGATGTCACCGAAGCAATCAGCGAGGCTGACATCCGTATCGTGCAACTTGGTCTGGATTCCGGTCGTGCATTGGTGCTTGCCTTCAACAAGTGGGACCTACTAGACGAAGAGCGTCGCATCTACCTCGAAAAGGAAATCGATCGCGATCTCGCGCACGTTGACTGGGCTCCGAGGGTAAACCTCTCGGCACTTACCGGTCGCCACCTGGAGAAGCTGGTTCCGGCACTGGAGCTTGCTCTTGAGTCATGGGACACCAGAATTCCAACTGGAAAGCTAAATGCGTTCCTGCAGGAGCTACAGGCCGCAACCCCGCACCCGATTCGTGGCGGAAAGCAGCCGAGAATCCTGTTCGGAACCCAGGCAGCATCCAGGCCGCCAAAGTTTGTGCTCTTTGCCACCGGATTCATCGAAGCCGGTTATCGCAGATTCATTATTCGCAAGCTTCGTGAAACCTATGGTTTTGAGGGCAGCCCAATCGAGATCGGCGTTCGAGTCAGAGAGCGCCGCAAGCGCGGCAAGTAATGTCAAAAATCTCCGTGGTTGGTGCAGGAGCCGTTGGCACCGCAACCGCATACGCACTTCTGATCAAAGAAGTCGCCAGTGACATCGTGCTCTATGACATCGCAACCGAAAAGGTTGAGGCAGAGGTTCTAGACCTGGCTCACGGAACGCAGTTCACTGGTTTCTCTCGCATCTCGGGTGGCAGCGACATCAAGGTCACCGCAGACAGCGACCTCATCATCGTCACCGCGGGCGCTAAGCAAAAGCTCGGGCAAACCAGGCTTGATCTAGCGGCTACAAACGCAGAGATGCTCAAGAAGATGCTGCCTGAGCTGCTTAGGCTCTCACCTAATGCCATTTTCCTTCTGGTAACTAATCCATGCGATGTGCTGGCGGTTATTGCTCAACGGATCACTGGCTTGCCGGCTAGTCGAATCTTTGCCTCCGGCACAGTCCTGGACAGCGCTCGACTGCGCTGGGTAATCGCGGAGCGCTTCAAGGTTTCCAACAGCTCCGTTCACGCGTACATTGTTGGCGAGCATGGCGACAGCGAATTTGCACTGTGGAGTCAGACTCGAATCGGCCCAGTTCCAATCACAGAGTGGGAGTTAGCTCCAGGGCTGACCATCATCCAAGAAGAGCTTGACCAGATGGCGTTAGACGTGAAGAACGCCGCCTACAAAGTCATCGCGGGTAAGGGAGCTACGAATTACGCAATCGGCTTGTCTGCTACCAGGATCGCCCAAGCAATTCTTGGCGATTCCAATGACGTGCTCTCAGTCAGCACTGTTCTTGATGGCTATCAGGGTGTGTCAGGTGTGGCTCTCTCGGTGCCGACGATTGTCAATCGCCAAGGTGCTGTTAGGGCGGTTGAGGTGCCGATGACCAAGTCCGAGCACCTAAAGTTTTTGGCGTCGGCCGAGGCAATTCAGAACGCTCTCAAAACCCTGGGCTACTAAGTCAATTACTTAGCTTTTGTTTCGATCTCTAAAAGGGCCAATAGACTTCAAGGGTTGTTATGCAACGGGCTGTAGCGCAGCTTGGTAGCGCACTTGACTGGGGGTCAAGGGGTCGTGGGTTCAAATCCCGCCAGCCCGACCGGGGAACTTGGAGAATTCTGAAAGAGTTCTCGGCCTCCATGAGATTGTCGGAACCGCAAGTTAGGCTGTAACTACGGATACCCGAGCATCGGGGCTTAGAGTAGTTTGAATCAGGGGCGATAACGCATGTCGAGCCAATCAAACTTTTTGTCCGCTCGAAATCTTCGAGGTTGGACCATTGCGGTGGTTTTCGCGCTTTTGGCTTTGAGCTTTTCAACCCTCCCTGCCAAAGCTGCTACTAATCCGAACGCAATAACAATCAACAACTCGATTTGTGACTTGACCACAGCGGGTTATCTGGGCGCAGGTTCAGCCAACAACCCTTGGCAGATCAGTGACTCGGCTTCGCTTTGGGAAACTAGCGATTGCGAAGCGCAGAATCCCGGTGGCAACTACGTACTCACGCGAGACATCAACCTCAATGGGGCTAGCTCTTTCACTCGACGCGCCATCGGCTATGTCTCTGTCGGAAACATCAACCGCTTTCGAGGAACTTTTGATGGGCAGGGCTATAGCCTTTCGCACTTGAACATCGAAGGTGCATATTCGGCTGCTGTTCCTGGTCAGAATGTGGCGTCAGCAGGATTGTTTGCTTGGCTCAGTGATGCTGAAGTTAGGAACGTGGCNCTATCAGGGACAGTGTCAGGGGCAATCNACATCTCNGCTGGTGAAGATGAAGAGTATTCAACAGGTTTCTTGGGAGCCCGCTCGTCTGGAAATTTGACTCTTTCAAACCTGACCGTGTCGGCAAGCGTGGCGGGTTACACCAGGGTTGGGGGCTTAGTTGGCGTGTCAGAGAACGTATCGGCCACCAGAATTCGAGTGAGTGGGCGGGTGGCTGGTTATTGGGAGGTCGGTGGCTTCTTTGGGCATGTCTCGCAATCTGCATTGATTTCAATGTCGGTGAATCAATCTCTCATCGACGCTCGTTCGTCGCTCGCAGCGCTTTCCGCAGGGGGATTTATTGGATTCGCAGAGCAAGTTGAGATCAGCCAATCGGATAACTCCGGTTCCGTAAGGGGATTGACTGAAACCGGCGGTTTTGTCGGCACTGCGGGGACTGTGACTATTTCCACTTCGGTGAATANTGGCGAAGTCATCGGTGGAGTTCAGGCAGACGGCATAACAGGAACTCAGGTAGCCGGGCTGGTAGGTATTGCTGTTCAGGCGCATTTCTTCCAGAGCGCTAATCTCGGAAATGTCTCGCTGTGGGGTTCGACTGCAGGTGGACTCATCGGGCAAGCAACGCGGCTCTCTGTCGAGCAGAGCCAGAATGCAGGCGTGATTACGGTGAGAGATGGAGGTACCGCTGGGCTTGTCGGTCGTGTCAATTTCTTTAGCGTCAAGAATTCCTACAACTCGGGCCAAGTCGTCGCAAATTCCAACCTCGGTGGTTTAGCGTCACGTGTCCTAAACGCTGCTCAAATAGAAAACTCGTACAACATCGGCGTGCTGTCTCAATCCCCNCAGTGGTCCGTAAGCCAAGGGATCGGTCGATGGCTTACTCCAGCTGTAACCGACATCGACGGCATAATGGCATTTGGTTCCGGATCGATTAGTTCCTCGTACACAATTCCGTCATCTTCCAAAGTTCTGCCGTCAACGGTTATGCAACTTCGAATGATGGCCACTTTCGTGGGATGGGACTTTGTGTCGATTTGGGGCTTTGATTGCAGTGAGGCAATTGCCACCCCAAAGCTTCGGGCACTGTCTGGCAATACTTCTCTGAGTAGTAATTCTTGCCCAATCGCCATAACCAACCCGGGATCTCCGCCGCCCCTTCCGCCTGCCCCAAACGAAACTCCGCCGGGCCAGGTTTCTAACTCGTCCACAGTTAGTTCTTCGACGTCCTCAACAAGTTCCAATTCGGGGAGCGTGGGTGGCAACCAAGGATCGGGGGAGCGCACNCCGGTCCTNTTGGGAACCTACACATCTTCTCCTGGATTGTTACTGACGCTAGAGGGGTCATCGCTTGATGTCGTGAATCGCGTGCTTATTGGCTCAGTGAGTGCGACTATTTCCGCCTCATCCCTGACTGCCCTGAGCATCCTTGTTCCTAGCTCGATACCACTGGGAACTNACGATCTAACCTTNGAGTCGAATTCCGGTCGCTTTGTAANANTCAAAGCACTGACGGTAAAGGCAAGCCCAGCGTCTACTCAATCGGCTCTTGTCGGGAAGACGTTTGCGATACCAAAATTCAATGTTGCCAAAACAACTTTGAATCCCTCGCAGCGACAGTNCATTTCAAGGCTTCTGCTCGGCTCTGGGGTCTCGAAGGTGGTTTGCACCGGTCTTATCCGNCCGGGGATGACCCATCACGCCAGGGTTCAGATCAGACTGCGAGCCAAAGCTGCTTGTAGTCAGGTGAAGTTCCTGCTCCCGAACTCCAGTGTTTGGGTTCAGAGTCGATCCACCTCTGCCAAGCAAATGCTAGGCCGGGCAATAATCACCATTCGCGGCTAGCCAGATTACGAAGTATTTCGAATCGCTTTGGCGTATCTCCCTGACCAATCTAGAATTAGAAGTCAACGCGGGGCCCCGCTAAGACAAGTCTGCGGAGGCGCAATGTCAATCCCCATCTCTTTTGAGGTGTATCCGCCGCGCGATTCGGATGGCGCGCAGTCTCTTTACGAAGCCATCGACAATTTGGGAAAACTGAACCCAAGCTTTATCTCGGTTACTTTTGGCGCTGGCGGTTCAGACACCAACGGATCAATCGAAGTTCTCAATTACATTCGCGAGCAAACCAGTGCCATGCCGCTAGCACACCTGACTTGCGTTGGAACCTCCAAGGCGCAGGTGCAGAGCATTCTCGGCAGTTTCTTTGAGGCAGGCATCCAAGATTTCCTTGCACTTCGCGGTGATTTCCCTCAGGGTCAGCAGCAATTGCCCGAAGAGTCACTTCGATCAGCGAGTGAACTGGTGCAGGTTATTCGCGGGCTGGAGCGCTCCGGGAGAATTGCTGTAGCAGCTTTCCCAAATGGGCATCCCGAATCTGGAACGAGCCGCGCCGACCTGCTCGCACTCAAGGCGAAGCAAGACGCCGGTGCAGACTTCGCCATTACACAGTTGTTTTTCTATGCCGATGATTACTTCGATTTCGTCGAGCTAGCGAAGAGCAATGGCATCACCATTCCAATCATTCCGGGAATCATGCCGATCATTTCGGATAAGCGCTTACATCGCGTGCTGGAGCTAACCGGAGAACGAGAGCCAATTGAACTTTCAAGATCTTTGACCGATGCCGCAGACTCGGCAGCGCGCAAGGAGATCGGTATTTCCTGGGCCACTGGTTTAGTCAAAGAACTTGTCAGCCGTGGCGCACCTGGCATCCATCTCTATGCATTCAACGAACACAAAAACGTCACCGAAGTCCTTAGGCGAGCTGGGCTGGTTTAGAACCTCTCGGTATTAGAATCTGGCTCATGAGCCTTTGGCAAGAGCTGCGCAGCATTCCAAATATGCTGAGTATCTTGCGTCTTGTTTTGGTTCCGGTTTTTCTTTGGCTTCTGCTAAACGATCACATGTTTTGGGCTCTGTTTGTTTTGGCGTTTGCCGGAGCTTCGGACTGGCTAGATGGTCAAATTGCAAGACGCTTCAATCAAATAACTGAACTTGGTCGGGTGCTGGACCCGGCGGCTGACCGACTCTACATATTTGCAAGCTTGATCGGTCTGGTGATCAACGGCAATATCCCGGCGTGGTTGGCGAT
>Ga0063231_10000398_pt1 | contig 12182 bp, 8 predicted proteins | sample LauGreSu1BDMLBSD_2_FD_56231 | JGI IMG/M metagenome (GOLD analysis project Ga0063231, IMG submission 56231) | Freshwater lake microbial communities from Lake Michigan, USA - Su13.BD.MLB.SD v2 (version 2) | ecosystem: Environmental > Aquatic > Freshwater > Lake | place: Lake Michigan, USA...
CTTGATGTTGTCAGAAACCAGTTGTCCATAATCCTTGTCGGGCGTAACCATGTAAACCTGGTAGCCTGCTTTTTCTGCCTGTTTGGCCAGCGTGCCAATCACATCATCGGCCTCAAACCCATCGGTCTCCAGAATGGGGATGTTCAGGCCTTCAATGATTTTTTTGATATCAGGGATGGAGGCCAACAGGTCTTCCGGAGCCTCTTGTCTGTTTGCCTTGTAGTCTGCAAAATCGGTATGCCTTTCAGTGGGAGCGGCAGTATCAAAACATACGGCCAGGTGGGTGGGTTTTTGTTTGTTGAGCAGGTCAATCAATGCGTTGGTGAAACCAAACTGTGCATTGGTGTTTTTTCCTTTGCTGGTGATGCGCGGGCTTCTGATCAGTGCATAGTAGGCACGAAAGATCAATGCAAATGCATCAAGAAGGAACAGCTTTTTTTCCATGGGTCAAAGTTACTCTTTTCGCAACCAGTTTCACCATTCAGCGTTTCAGTGCTGCAGGGCTGGCATCAATATTTCTGATCGATAAAATAGGGGAGCATTTTTCTCCAGGTAGGCCAGTCGTGGTGGATGTCTGCAGCCCAAACTTCGAGGTCGTGTGCAATGGATTTGCTGTGCAATACACCCGAGAACCTTTTGTTGGCTTCAGGATCTTCGTGGTTGCCGCTTCCTGTAGCGATGATGATTTTTCCTCGACGAATTTGTTCAAGCGTATCGTGATTGCTGAGGTTGGGCACATAGTGCATCGGAGAATTGAAATAAACCTGGTCATCATAAAATCCGTCTGTGTATTCCATCAGGTCGTAGACCCCGCTCATGGCAATCACACCATTGATCAGGTCTGGTCTTTTCAGAAACAGGTTCATTGAATGAAATGCTCCGAAAGAAGCACCGCAGGTGATGATGGGTGTATCCTGGGATGTCATGGATTTGATGAAAGGAACCACTTCGTTGAAAATGTATTCATTGAACTGGTTCTGGCGGATGGCCTTGTGTGCGCCTTCCATCTGTTTGTTCATCCAGCTTTCGGTGTTGATGCTGTTGACAGAAAAAATTTTCAGCTTTCCTGCGTCGATAGAGGGTTTCAGTTCATTGATGAGTTCAAACCTTTCGTATTCAAGATGGTCTGCTGCGGCAGTGGGAACCATCAACAAGGCAAATCCATAATGGCCATATACAGCAACGGGCATCTCTTTGTTGAGCGCAGGACTGTACCATTGGTGGATTTCCCTGACCATTTATTTGACCACTTTCAGGATACCGCGCATCACAGATGCATGTCCTGGATAAGAGCAAATGAAGGGATATTCACCCGGTGTTGTAGGCGCAAAGAAATAAATGTTTTCGATTTCGTCTGGTGGCAAAAGCTTGGTATGGAACAACACCTTCGGGCTGTTGGGAACATAGTTCATTTCTGATCCTTTCAGTCCGAGTTGCAGGGCAAGGTTTCCAACTTCGTCTGCAGCTCCCGGTGCAACCACCACCACATTATGTGTCATGTCATCGTTGTTGCTGAAGATCAACCTTACCTTGGCTCCCGCTTTCACCTCAAAACGGGCCACATCAAATTTCAGTCCTGGCTTGGTGCCGAGCTTGAGCACAACATCTGGCTGACCCCAATCGCCAGGCATGGTCAGTTTGCGTTTGGCTGTGATGGTGTTGGAAGGAGCTTTTGTTTCGGGCATCATTTTCATGTCATGCTTCATGTCAGCATGCATCATCTTGACTTTCTGGTCTTCGGTGAGTACCGTTGCTGCACCTTCAGGAATGTTGTTCATGGTATAGTAGGCAAAATCATGCAACAGCGCTTTGCCATTAGATGATGTCAGGTTTTGAACCTTGATTTCGTGAATGTGACCTGCGATCAGGCTATCCATGACCAGCTTTACTTTTTTTCCATCAGCAGATGGAATGATTCCCTTGATTTTTCTGATTTGATTCTGGATGATGGGGCTTCCGTAAATATGGTGGTATTTGTAGGTGAAACTGTTGACAGAATAGTTCATTGCATTTTTCAGTTTCGATGCATCAACGGGAAGGGTGAATTCAATTTCAAATCCGTCAGGAAGGGCGTGGATGTCTTTCATTTCGAAAGGCGTTTCACCATTCCAGACCAAACGCTGTAACGCATATTCAGCCTTGCCGGTGCTGGCCCATCCCCTGCTGGTCATCCCTGCAAACATGGAGCCATCAAGCCCCCAGCGCAGGCGCAGGAGTCCGGAGGCAAATCCCTCATAAAAAGGGTAACAGGCACCTTGGTATTTTCCTTTTACTTTTTCCAGTGTCATGCGCATGATCTTGGAATGGCCCTGGTCTGCAACATAGTAATGACCGGCAAATGGTCCGAATGCGCCAGCAGTCTCATCTTCCAGGATGTCTGAAGTGGAGATACCCATCAGCGTATGAGGGAACCATACAGCCGGAAGTTTGAGTTCCTTGATGATTTTGGCCGCCTCATGCATGGGTTGGCCATTGTCTACAACCTTGAGGTCGTCTTTTGTAAGTTTGAGTGGAGATTCTGGCTCTTTTGTCCAGTTCAATCCGCCTGCATTTCCTGCAAAATCGCCTTTCTCCAGGTGGGTAACCCTTCCGCTTCCTACCCAGTCTCCCTGGTTCTCCGCATAGAAAACATCGCCACTGCTGTTGATGTTGAATCCGGCAGGTGAGCGAAGTCCTGTAGCAATCGGCTCAGTGGTTCCGTTGGGTTTTATTTTCAGCAACCAGCCATGCCATTTGCCCAAACCATCACCAAAGCCGACCCAGGCAACATTGAGGGTTACATACATGTCGCCGCTCTTGTCAAATACAGGACCATAGGCATATTCATGGTAGTTTCCACTCAGTTGAAAAATGCTGATGGGCGTGAAGCTGTCGGCTTTGCCGTCTCCATCCTTGTCTTCAATTTTGGTCAGCTCTCCACGTTGTGTGCAATAGAATGCGCCATCCCTGTAAGCCAATCCCAGTACCTCATGGAGGCCGGATGCGAATTTGGAAAAATAAGGCTGACCGTTTCCGTAAGCATTTTCGATGATCCAAATTTCACCTCTTCTTGTTGAGGCTGCAATCCTTCCGTCGGGCATTACAGCCACACCGCCCACTTCCAGCTTGATGTCCTGTGGGATGGTGATGGTTCTGAGGGAATAGAAATCCTTTTCAGTTTGTACTGCATTGGTTTGTCCGTTGGAAACAAAGGCAAAGCTGAGCGACAGTACTGCGAGAGAAATTGATTGGATGATGCGCATGGAAAGCGGGAGTTTTATTGACTTAAAGATAGTCAAATTCCTGCTTTCCTGTGCGGATCATTAAATGTTATCGATGTGTTTGCCACTGCTTGATGTCTTCGATGAATTCATCGAGCTTTTCCCTGGAGATGCCGGGCATGCAGATGACATGTGCAATATCATTGTCTGTGGCAAGCTGCCATTTTTTGCAAATTTCTTCAGCGGGTTTGGGCATTACCACAGTCAATGCGTTCGGGTTGCTCCATGCCTTTACGCCAATGGCGTTGAGGTGCACCCTGAGGTGGGCCGCATTTTCCAGACTGGTCATGGTCCTTGCCAGCATCCCCTCTCTTCCCCATTTTTTGATGGCATACCAGACAATTAATGCATTCATGCCACTTCGAGAGCCGGTGATGGTGGTATCCAGCGATCCAATATAGTTGATGGAACGGCCAATCCTGTCCTTGTAGGATTTTTTCACCAGTACAACACCATTGGTGATAGGGGATCCAAAGAATTTATGGCCACTGATGGCAATGCTGTCTGCTCCGTGCGCGAAGTCAAAATCACTGGCCCCCAGCAAGGGAAGATAAGATCCGGCAAGGGCCGCATCGCAATGGATATAGGAGCTTTTGATGGCGTATTTGTTCAGTGTTTCCTTGATGGTGGGAACGCTGTCTTTGGCCTCTGTCATGGTGGTGCCGATGTTGGCCATGATGATCACAGATTGCTGGCGGTTCAGCTGGATCATTTGGGCAAGGTCTTCATAATCCATCTCTCCGTTCGGCTGGGAGCGGATCACAATGCTTTTCATGTTCAGGAGGTGAAGGTTTTTCTGAACGCTGTAGTGGGTGGCCTCGCTGTAGTAGACGATTCCGTTTGGATAGAGTTCCCTGGCCAGATAGAGGGCATAAAGGTTTCCCTCCGATCCGCCATTGGTTACATAACCCCAGTGGTTGTTGGCGGGCGCATTGAAAAAATCAGCATAAAAAGAAACCACTTCGCGTTCGAATGATTTGCATTGCATGTCATTGGATTCCACGAAGGGATCTCCAACATTGTTGATGCTGTACTGCATNAAAGGATAGAGTTCAGTATAATCGTAGTCAGTGGCTACAGGGTATCCNATATAGGTTTTTGACCTTTCACTGATTTTTTGGTGAAACAGTTCAAGACTTTCCATTGCAGAAATGTTTTTGGTGATAAATTGAAGNAAGAANNCAGGGTAATGCCCCCGTTAAAANNTCAATTTATAACGGCATCTTCTGCAAGCGACTGCATGAGACAGGCGTAGGTGTCGCTTTTGTCATTGAACAGCTTGAAAGGAAAATCGGGTCTCATCTGTCACAAAATTAGCAACAAATTGCAGATTTCCTACCAGATCAGTTGATATTGTACTGTTTCACCTGCTGGAAGCAACAGCACCTGCTGGCCAAGGTAATTTTCAATTTTAGGATAAAGGCCAGGGGCAAGCTGCACAAAATAGGCCTGGTTGCCGATACTGTACAAGCCTTTTCCGAGTGGCGTGATGCTGCTGCCCTGGGCAACGCGGATCATGGTTTTTTCTTTTCCATCTCCCGAAACGGTGATGCTGCGTTTGAGGCCTTTCCCTTCAGGCTGAATGCGGTCTTTGACGCTAAGTGCCTTGTAGGCATAAGCGAAGGTTGGCAGCCCTGCAGAAAGGGTATAGCCCTTGTATTGGTAGTCAGCAATGGAATCTTTGGTGAGGGGTTTTTCATAGATCGGGCAGTTCCCGGCGAGCACAATGGGAGCACCCAGTGGTGTTGCGGTCTGTGGTTCGCCTCTTTCGTGCCACATGTCTGTGGTATTGAGAAAATCTCCTTTCCAGGCCTGAAGGATTCCTCCCTGCAGGAGATCGTAGGCATAATGGACTTGAGCCGGGTCTCCAACAGAAACCACATGGGTCAGCTTTTTGTTGTTGTGGTTCATGAAAGAACGAACCATTTCAGGACCGCTTTCCGCTTTCACTGCAATCAAGGGTGCTGGTGCGCGTTCTGGCATGGATGCAGCAATATGGAGGGCAACTGATTTGCTATTGGTCTTTTCTATGTAAAGCGAAAGCCCTGGTCTTGCCCAGTCTAGGTCCTTGCTGATCCAGAGCTTGAAGGTATGTTCGCCAGCCTTGAGTTCGGTTGTTCCGAAAACGGGATTTCCATTCAAAAACAAATCTTTTCCTTCCAATACTTTTTTTCCATCAATTTCAAGGCTTCCTGTGCCAGAGAAAAGAGAACTGAAGGTATAAGTATCAGCAGCAGGAATGTTCATTTTCCCCTCAAATACCAATAAATACTTGTCTCTTGCTGATGCCAGCCTTGAGTCAATGGTATTGGTTTTGCCCTGGCTGGTTGGCTTTGTGGTTTTGGCCTCTGTCAAATTGGTGGCAGACTTTTCAAAATACTGGTAACTGATATCGTGAAGATCGACCTTCAGGTCATCTTGTGCTGCGTATTTCATGTTTTTGATCGCGAAGGTTCCATGATCACCTTGAATCATCAAAGGCCCATAAGGCTTCTCGTCTTCAAAGCTTGCTGAGATGGTAGGACCGTCTACATTGATGTTTTCATGAAGGGTAACGCCATTCAATTTCACATAAATGAATTTGGCATCAGCAGTTTTGTTGCCCTTGGCGTCAAATCTTGGTGCCTGGAAAGAGATTTCCATGTGCTGCCAAAGGCCTGGTGCCAATGCAGCATTTTTCATGGGAGCCTTTCCCCTCATTCCATTTCCTTTTTTGATGGTTTGGTAAAGACCACCAAGATCACTGGACTTGGGTATTTTGACTCCCCAGCTGTCAAAAAGCTGCACCTCATACCTGGATTGAAAATAGACACCCGAATTGGAGCCCTTGGCCATCATGAAATCAAATTCAAGCAACANNTCGCCATGTTCCATCTTGGTCACCAGGTTGTGAACCGGCTTGTTTTGAATGGAACGGCTGAAATCATTGTGCAGGATGCCCAATCCTTTTGCAGTGTTCAGCGCGGTATCATTGTAAGACGCTTCAACATCACCGACGAGTTTCCAGTTGGCGGTCGGTGTTTGAAAAGATTCGAGACTATTCAATGAGATTTCTTTCAGGCGTGGCTTGATGCGCTGGGCTTGAGAAAAAGCTGCAATGAGCAACGACATGGTGAGGCAAACAATGATTCTGTAACGCATGACAATAGGTTGTTGAAAAGTGAATTTAATCAATTCATTGAAAATAAACGCATTTCGAATGCTTGAATTGAACAAGAATAGAAGCATTGGTCAAGTCATAGCCTTCATCTCCTCCATCCTTTTTTTAGAATCAAACATCAGGTCCCTCAGGCGTGCAGCTTCCATGAAATCGAGGTCCTTGGCCGCTTTTTCCATGGTCTTTTTGAGTTTGGCGATGTGTTTCTCCATTTGGGGGATGGTAACATAATCGTTTTGGTCTTCTGCAGCCTTCGCACTCAACTGTTCTTCTGCAACTGCAGCAAGGGTATTTTTCTCATCAAAGCCTTTGATGTCCAGGACAGCTGTTTGTGCAAAAACCTCTTCCTTGCTTTTGTTCACCGTTGTTGGGGTGATGTTGTGGGCCGTATTGTAGGCAACCTGTTTGGCCCTTCTCCTTTCAGTTTCGTCCATGGTTTTTTGCATGCTGCCGGTTATCTTGTCAGCATAAAAAATGACCCTGCCATCCACATTTCTTGCCGCCCTTCCTGCGGTCTGTGTCAGAGACTTTTCATTCCTCAGAAATCCTTCCTTGTCTGCATCCAAAATCGCCACCAGCGATACTTCCGGAAGGTCCAGTCCCTCTCTTAACAGGTTCACCCCAACCAAAACGTCTATTTCTCCCAGGCGAAGTTGTCTCAATATTTCAACCCTTTCCAGGGTNTCCACCTCACTGTGAATGTATTTTGATTTGATGTGGATNCGCTGCAGGTATTTGTCCATTTCNTCTGCCATCCTTTTGGTCAGCGTTGTCACCAGTACCCTGTCTCCTTTTTTTACCGTCTTGTCGATTTCATCCAAGAGATCATCCACCTGGTTGATGCTGGGCCTCACCTCAATCGGTGGATCAAGCAAGCCTGTAGGACGCACAACCTGCTCCACCACCACACCTTCCGTTTTATTCAATTCATAATCACTGGGCGTTGCAGAAACGAAAACCACCTGGTTGAGCATGTTCTCAAATTCATTGAAGTTGAGGGGTCTGTTGTCCAGTGCTGCAGGCAAGCGAAATCCATAATCGACCAGCACCATTTTCCTGCTCCTGTCTCCACCATACATGCCACTGACCTGTGGAATGGTTTGGTGGCTTTCGTCGATCATGCAGATAAAGTCTTTTGGAAAATAATCGAGCAAGCAGAATGGCCTTGCCCCGGGTGTCCTTCTGTCAAAAAACCGGGAATAGTTTTCAATGCCGTTGCAATAGCCCAGTTCCTTGATCATCTCAATGTCATAGTTCACCCTTTCGCTGAGGCGCTGCGCCTCGATAAATTTGCCTGAGTCTCTGAAGTATTGCACCTGCTGCCCCAGTTCATCGATGATTTCTGAAATCACCTGACCGATGATTTCTTTTGGTGCCAGATAAAGGTTGGCAGGAAAAATCGCAGCGGTATCAACAGAGGCAATGCGTTTTCCGGTTTCTATTTCAAGTGTATCAATTGATTCAATTTCATCCCCAAAAAAACTGATGCGGTAGCCGAAGTCAACATAAGGAAGGTTGATGTCGATGGTGTCGCCTTTGACCCTGAAGCTCCCGCGCTTGAAATCGATTTGTGTGCGGTGGTAAAGGGAATTGACCAGCGCATGCAGGAATCCCTGTCTGCTGATGACCTGACCCTTGTGGATCCGCACAATTCCATTTTCAAACTCAGATGGATTGCCCATACCATAAATGCAGCTTACAGAAGCAACAACAATGATATCCCTTCTCCCACTCAAGAGTTCTGAAGTGGCCTGCAGCCTTAACTTGTCGAGTTCCTCATTGATGGCCAGGTCTTTTTCAATATAAGTATTGCTGACCGGCAGGTAGGCCTCGGGCTGGTAATAATCGTAATAGGAAACAAAATATCCAACTGCATTTTCAGGAAAGAATTGTTTGAACTCCCCGTAGAGCTGTGCAACCAGCGTCTTGTTGTGTGTCAGGATGAGTGTTGGTTTCTGCACCTGCTGGATGACATTGGCCATTGTGAAGGTCTTTCCTGATCCGGTTACTCCCAACAAGGTTTGGTACTGCTCTCCTTCTTGTATGCCTTCTACCAACTGCCTGATGGCATTGGGTTGGTCACCAGCTGGTGAGTAGGGAGAATGCAGCTTGAATTGCATCCTGCAAAATTAACCCAATTTATCATCTGAATTTTTCGGGATGGATATTATCATGATCCGTTTTCTCCTGAAAGAAATTTCCCAGTGCCAAAAGCTCTTCTTCCTTGAAAAGGTTTGCAAGAAATGTGATGCTGTTGGGAACGCCCTGCTTCGTAAGGCCGATGGGCATGCAGAGTGCCGGATGACCGGTCAGGTTGGTGATGGCCAATTGTCTTCCGCCAAAACTTGGTGTGATGATCACATCGAACTGTTGCATTGCCTCATTGACGCGTTGCATCAGCATGCTGCGGTGCCTGTTGGCATTGATGTATTCTACGGCAGGAATGGTTCTGGACACCCGAAAATAATTGGGCCAGTCAAAACGTGTTTGCCTGGTCATCTGGTCGTCAAGCCCCGTTCTGGTGAAGGCATCAAAAGCAGCTGCAGATTCAGCGCCGATCACTTGTCCGATGATGTCAAATGCATACACTTCTGTATCTGGAAAATACATCGGTTGTATTTCAAGACCTTCTGCTTTCAGAACTTTCAGTACAGACCATTCCTGTGCAGATGAATCCAGTTTGTCAAAATGATTTTTTGCATAACCGATGCGCAAGGTTTTTACATCGCTTTTGGTTGTGTAATTGAATGCCGCATTCACAGCACTTGCATCCTTGTTGTCTGTTCCATGAATAAAGGCAAAAACAGTGGCTGCATCTTCAGCAGACCTACAGATGGGCCCCACTTTGTCGAGGCTCCAGCTCAAGGTCATGGCACCGCTTCTGCTGATGCTGCCGAAAGTGGGCCTCAGCCCTGTTGCCCCACAGGTATGGCTTGGGGAGATGATGGATCCATGGGTTTCTGTGCCAATGGCAAACGGAATCAACCCTGCCACTGTGGCGGATGAAGAACCTGCAGATGAGCCACTGGAGCCTCTTTCAAGGTTCCATGGATTTTTTGTTCTGCCGCCAAACCAATAGTCTCCCATGGCCAATGCGCCCAGTGTAAATTTGGCCACCAGTACAGCACCCGCCTCTTTTAACCTGGTATATACATATGCATCTTCATCAATGGTTTGATTTTTATACGGCGCTGCGCCCCAGGTTGTTTTTGTACCCTTTACTGCAAACAGGTCTTTCAATCCATAAGGAATACCATGCAGTGGGCCACGGTCCCTTCCTTTGCTCAATTCTTCATCCGCTTTTGCTGCCTGCTCCATGGCTATCGATTCGGTGAGGCTCACTGTGCATTGTAGTGTATCTCCAAATTGCTTCAAGCGTTTGATGAAAAAATTTGTCAATTCAACAGATGTGATTGATTTGTTGCGCAGCAGTGATCCAAGTGCGTGGATGGAGTAAAATGCCAACTCATTCCTGTTGGCCGGGAGCTTGATTTTTTTATCGTAGGTCCATTTCAGTTTTTCTTGTTTAACAGTTTCTGCTGTCAGGCGCTGTGCCAAGCTCATGCCGATGCTGTTGTCCAACGGTAAAGCATGCATTTTTTTGTAGTCAGCGATGTTNTCTTTCAAATCAGGCAACATCATCTCTACTTCCTTCTCTGAATATTTCAGGTCAAGCAAATTNGCTGCCCTGTGCACATCAACAGGCTTGATGCTGTCTTGGGCAATACAAAAATTTACCATGAGAAGGGATAAGGCAAATAATAGTCGCATCATTGAAAAGTCTTTGGGGTTTTAACAAGGAGTCCNATCAAAAAGTTCTTTGCTGCCACTCATTGAGTAGCTTATCTCATTTCTCTTTTGATGTAGGTAGAATAATCAGGAATGGTGCAGGTATAAGTTTCGTGCATCAAGGGCGATGTAAGCAGGAAGTCTGCTGTAGCACGGTCACAGGCAAATGGGATGTTCCAGGTTACTGCCAGCCTGAGCAATGCCTTGATGTCTGGGTCATGGGGTTGCGCTTCCATGGGATCCCAAAAAAAGACCAACACGTCCACCTGTCCCTCAGCAATCAGTGCACCAATTTGCTGGTCGCCACCCAGTGGTCCACTGAGCAGTTTCTTGACAGACCTGTCCAGGGATTCCTCAATCAAACGCCCAGTGGTACCCGTTGCCAGGAGTTCATGCCTCGAGAGTGCTGTTTTGTTGTACACCGCCCAATCGATAAGTTCTTTTTTTTTGTTGTCGTGGGCAACGAGTGCAATGCGTTTTCTTGCACCCAGGATTCTCTTTTGTTCCATGTTGTTTTTTATCAGGGTGAAAGTAAATAAAAAACCGCATCCTTGCGGGATGCGGCCTCTAAACAAAAAGCACCAACTGCAATTATGATGCCTGAGCTTCCTTGATTTTTTCTCTGATTTTTATTTCAATTTCATTGGCCATTTCAGGATTGTCGATCAGGAGTTGTTTTACTCCATCACGGCCTTGCCCCAGTTTGTCGCCATTGTAACTGTACCAGCTACCGCTTTTGTTGACGATGCCCAGCTCAACACCCATGTCCAGGATTTCACCGGTTTTGGAAATCCCTTCTCCATAGATGATGTCAAACTCTGCAGAGCGGAAAGGTGGAGCCACCTTGTTCTTGACCACCTTCACTTTTACACGGTTTCCGATCGCTTCATCGCCGTCTTTGATCTGGGCAGCCCTGCGGATGTCAAGACGCACAGATGCATAGAACTTGAGGGCATTACCACCGGTTGTGGTTTCTGGGTTGCCAAACATGACCCCGATTTTTTCACGGAGCTGGTTGATGAAAATACAGATGGTATTGGTTTTGCTGATGGTNGCGGTCAGTTTCCTGAGGGCCTGGCTCATCAANCGNGCATGCAATCCCATCTTGCTGTCACCCATTTCACCTTCCAGTTCGCTTTTGGGAACAAGTGCTGCCACTGAGTCAATCACCACAACATCCAATGCTCCGGAAAGAATCAGCCTGTCGGCGATCTCCAAAGCCTGCTCACCATAATCGGGCTGGGAAATCAGGAGGTTGTCAACATCTACACCCAGTTTTTTTGCATAGACACTGTCAAACGCATGTTCTGCGTCGATGAAGGCGCACATTCCGCCTTTTTTCTGTGCCTCTGCAATCACATGGGTGGCAATGGTGGTCTTTCCCGAACTCTCCGGGCCGTAAATTTCTATCACCCTTCCTTTTGGCAGTCCGCCAATCCCCAGCGCACTGTCGAGACCAATTGAACCTGTTGAAATTGCTTCAAGTTGCGCCTCCCCTTTTTCATTCATCATCATCACACTTCCCTTTCCATAATCCTTCTCGATCTTGTCCAGCGTGAGTTTCAGCGCTTTTAATTTTTCTGAATTTGACATAGCTTTTAAATTTTGAGAAAGTAAAGATAGGGGGATTTGAAATGACAAACTAATATTTTTAGCATTTTTTCCACTAAAAATATTAGTGTTTTTCTCTTTTTGGGATGGTGTTTTCAACAAAAAACCCTGCTATTTAGACAAATAGCAGGGTATACATGAGAAAACAAACAAGAAAGTCCGGCAAGCGACCGGTGACAAAAATCTTTATAAATATAATAATAATTAATTGATACCATGCCAAAATTATTTGCAGTTGAGAAGGTTATTTTTGGTTTATCAAATCAATTCAAATGAGGAAATTCATCGGTATCTTTTTTTGCGCAATGACCATGGCAGGGTCAGTCTTTGCACAGGTTCCTGAACCGGTGAGGCTTCCGAATGGC
>Ga0063231_10000401_pt1 | contig 12152 bp, 18 predicted proteins | sample LauGreSu1BDMLBSD_2_FD_56231 | JGI IMG/M metagenome (GOLD analysis project Ga0063231, IMG submission 56231) | Freshwater lake microbial communities from Lake Michigan, USA - Su13.BD.MLB.SD v2 (version 2) | ecosystem: Environmental > Aquatic > Freshwater > Lake | place: Lake Michigan, USA...
CCCGGTACGGATGCAGCGTCCAGGGTAACGTGCTTGCATTGTTTTCATGGTAACAACCTTTCATTGTGTTCGGGACAATTCCCGCGCATAGCCCTGATCTAGGGCTATGCACTGGCACTGTCAATTAGTGCAAAGCGTAAGAGACAACAGTGTCAGACCAGCACAGACGACAGTCTCTGCATTCTCCGTTTTGGCTAGGTGCATGGCAAGCCTGACCGTGTATAGCCTGACCCTTGCTATGCACATTTGATGCGGTAATTCCAGGGATACCCTGCAAGCTAGCGGGTATCTTTACGGGCTGATCTGGATACATAGCGGAAAGCCTGATTGTCAGATTAGCGGGTAACGCACCATGCTTAACAATGTATTCTTTGACCATCGCAAATTCCCGTGTAGGTAGCCAATGTTCACAATCAGGGGTAGCTTCGCATACGCTAGCGATTAGCTCTAGGTGAGCTAGACCCTGCAAGTCTCCGCTATCGTGCCAACGAAAATAAGAGTCAGACCCGATAAGCGAAACTATGCCAGTCACCCATGCTTGAGCATAGTCTGAGCTATCCATCGCAAGCCAGACGCTATCCAGACGGGCAAACTGACTGGGCTTGATTGTGTTCGCGTACATGGCATAAAAGCCTTTGTCTGCATAGCAGCTGCTACAGATGGAACCGGGAATCTGTGCCATGCGATAGCCGGTCTGGCAAGCTTCAGTAGGCAATGACATGCTCTTACATGGCATCTTGCTTGTCTGAGTCAGGCTACCGCACACTGACTTAGCAACAGCCTTAGAGATAGGGATAACTTTCATTGTGGAAACCTCCGCTGATAGTGAGACAACCTCACCCCATAGCCCACATAGTAGGCTACAGGCTGGATTGTCAGATGATGAATTCAGGCAGAGTATTGAGCTTCAAAACCTGAGCTTGCTGCATAAGAGCAGCCTTGCTTTTGTTAGTCCTGGCAGCACGGATGAGAGCAGATAATGCCCTGGCTGCTGTGTCATTCATGCCAGCTGCCACATACAGGCAAACCGACTTCATCTCGCGAGCTTCTGACTTGTTCATGGTAACCACCTTTAAGTTAGGACACTGCGTCTTGCAGTGGTATCTATTCTACACAGATTTACACTATGTCTACAGTTATTTTCTAGGTAGATTCCCTAGTGTGTTTAGGTGCAGGTCTTGCGATAGACTATAGTCTAACTAGACTATCTCCTATTGTCTAAAGTGAATGTTAGTAGTTGTTCACATAGTAGTCTAAAGGGTAGCTCCAGGGGACATAGAAAATGGTGATAGGTTCCCACCCTCCGCCATAGCGGATTGTTATATAGGGGAATTCCCCTAGGGGACAGGTTAGGGGTTGACAGACCTAGACCGATGCCATGGCCTAGACGTTAGTCAGTGCTCACACTTGGGTTTGGGCGAGCAAGCACTCACACCATGTCGCTGATGTAAGTTAGCGGTCACTTCGATGGGTCTTGGGAGGGTGTAGGGTGTGCCCCCCACATTGCACCCCCCATAAAAAATTTACGTTTTTCCAGATCGTAATTTTTCAATTTCATATTTTTGGTAGACTGCTCTTGATTGCAGTTGCCACTTCAATCAGGGAATCACCCCCCGCTTAGACCAGCCCTATTGCGCTGGTCTTTTTTTGCTTGTAGGATATGGTTATACGTAGAGGTGTAGAGATGACGATAGCTGCGATAGAGAAAGAAGTGGGTAGAGGGATGCCGCATCCTCGGGTGGTGTATGCCTACCCGTACGAGGAGATGGATGTGGGCGATAGTTTTGTGGTTCCTGTGTCTGCCAGGGCTAAGGTGCTGAACGCTAACTACAGGGCTGGCAAGAGGTTGGGTTGCCGGTTTGAGGCAAGGACTGAGGGTGACCAAGTAAGGGTGTGGAGGGTGAGGTGACTGCTTTGTTGTGGATGGATGAGGAGGAGTTGCGGGAGACTTGTCGTCTGCTGCTATCTCATCTTGTCTACGCGCAGGCTAGGGAGAAGTGTTTGGTGGGGTTGGTGCAGGAGGCAGCGTCAGATGGCTACAGACTTGGATACGGAGATGCGGTGGCAGACAGAGCTATACGCTACTCGCAAGAGGTTGCAGTGGGAGTTGAAGAGGGCTTTGTCGTGCATTAGCCCCAAGGCCAAGCGTGTGCTGGCTGCTGAGTGGAAGGGTAAGTACTCAGAAATCTTCTATAACGAGCTTATTCGCTGTGCCAAGAACAAGGTTGTCTCTGGTGACATCATTGCCTGGAATCTGGACAACTTTGACAACAAGAAAACAAGATGAACTTTGATCTGAAGAAGTTTTACAAGTTCTGCTCTGAACTCAAGATTGAGACGAAGGAGGAGGGCTTGAAGAAGATGGGTACGTTGCTGGGGACGCAGACGTACGTGATGGAGGAGATACAGAAAGGGTTGGATGAGGATGTTCACTTCTTTGTTATCCTCAAAGGCAGGCAGTTGGGAATTACGACAATTTCTCTGGCGCTTGACCTTTACTGGCAATTTACACATCCTGGATGGCAAGGGACTTTGGTTGCAGATACGGAAGAGAACCGTGATATGTTTCGCTCAACCCTTGCCATGTATATGGAGGGCTTGCCAAAGGAATACAAAATTCCGCTTGTCGCGCACAACCGCAACCAGATGGTTCTTAAGAACCGCTCCAGACTTTTCTACCAGATTGCAGGCAACAAGAGCAGGCTTGGTCAAGGTAAAGCCATTACCTACCTACATGGAACTGAGACGGCTTCGTGGGGCAATGAAGAAGGACTTGCATCTCTGATTGCTTCTCTTGCTGAGAAGAACCCTGAGCGCTTGTATATGTTTGAGTCCACGGCACAGGGCTTCAATATGTTTCACGATATGTACAAGACTGCCAAACGAGCAAAGACGCAGAGGGCAATCTTCTGTGGCTGGTGGCGTAACGAGTTCTACTCTGTTGCTGGCGACTCCCAGATCTACAAGGTGTACTGGGATGGCAAGCTCAAGTCAGAGGAGAAGGAGTGGGTCAAGGACATCAAGAAGATGTACGGTGTTGACATCAACTCTAGGCAGATGGCTTGGTGGCGGTGGAAGATGCACGAGGGCATCAAGGATGAGACTCTGATGTATCAGGAGTTCCCGCCTACTGAGGACTATGCTTTTGTGATGACTGGCACTAGCTTCTTCTCACACACAAGGTGTACGGAAGCTGCCAAGCAAAGTAAGAAGAGGGACCATGAAGACTACCGCTACAGTTTTGGTCAGTTGTTCCAAGACACCGAGGTGCTTAGAAGTACAGAGAGACTGTCCACGCTTCGCGTGTGGGAGCAGCCCATTGACTCAGCTTACTACGTTATTGGAGCCGATCCAGCCTACGGAAGCTCAGACTGGGCAGATAGATTTTGCATACAAGTGTTCAGATGCTATGCTGACGGTCTTGACCAAGTAGCAGAGTTTGCTACCAGCGAGATGAACACCTACCAGTTTGCGTGGGTCATCGCACACTTGGCTGGTGCTTACAAGAACTCTACGCTTAACCTTGAAGTCAACGGCCCAGGTCAGGCTGTCATCAACGAGATACGCAACCTCAAACGCATGGCTAGCTCTATGGGCGGTCCTGTGGGGCATGGCCTGCTAGATGTGCTGGGTTCTATGCAGAATTACATCTGGCGCAGGAACGACACGCTAGGGGGCATCTCCAACAGTATTGGCTACCTGACTACCTCTTCTACCAAGGAGAGGATGCTCAACTACATGAAAGACTATTTTGAGCGGGAGATGATGGGCATCTACAGCATGGACTTGCTGGAAGAGATGAAAGGCATCGTCCGTGACAACGGGTTCTTGGGCGCTCCTGGTCGTGGCAAGGACGATAGGGTCATTGCTACTGCACTGGCTGCTGTTGCCTACGCAGAGCAGATCCAGCCTCGCCTGATAGCCTCAAAAATCACCAGAGAGATAAGCAAGGCTCAGGAAGATTACACGCCTGAGCAGATTGCTGTTGGCAGGAACGTTAGTGACTACCTGAAAAGGATTGGGCTGTATGGAACACAGTAATCTCACTGTGGTGTCTGTGTACGGCCACAACGATGGCTCTAGCGCCATTCCTAGCCTCGTCAAGAGCATGACGCAGCTTCCTGGTAGCAAAGCCCTTCTGCTAAGCCCTAGCAGGCCTGCAAGCCTTCCTTGGTTCGTGGAACACAAGGCTATCTTTGCTCTTGATTATTTTCAGTACTCTTGGTTCATGATGTATGCCCTGCATAACTTCATAGACACAAGCCATGCACTCATAGTCCAAGATGACGGTTTTGTAATCGACGGAACCAACTTCAACAAAGACTGGTACAAGTACGACTACATAGGTGCGCCTACCCACTGTGCTTTGACTAGCGACAAGTACTACTACAACTGGACATGGCAACAAGAACCTTCTGACAAGCACATCATCCAAAACGGTGGGCTGTCTCTGCGTAGCAAGAAAATGATGCAAGCCCCTGGCAAGCACGGCATCATCCACAGAGCTTTCAATGTCCAGCCTTTCTGTAACGAGGATGTCCAGCTATCCGGGTTCATGCGTACAGATCTTGAAAAAGTTGGGATGCGCTACGCACCTGACCAAGAAGCTAAGTACTTTTCTATGGAGTACGCCGGACCTGTCTACCACGATGACTTTGACCACTCAAAACTGTTTGGCTGTCATGCACCTACTCGAAAGTTAGTTAGTGCTCACAAACTTAGGATAGACACCACAACTTATCAGCCAGAAACAATGCACGGAGAGATGGACTTCTTGGGCTTCTTGATGAAGAAGGGATTTGAGCTTGAATACTTCAAACGCAACACTGAGCAAGTCGGAACTCAAGAAACAGATGCGCCGGTTCTATGATGACAANGACCGTGGCATCTCTATNCAGCGTTTTTGTGAGCTTGCTGGCATCTCTCACCGTATGTTNCACACTGTCTTCGTCTACGAGGAAGAACCTCTGTCAGAACACATNCAGAGGCGCGTAAACAAGGCATACGCAGCTTGGAAAGAGGGCGCTGTGCGGGTTATGAAGGACCAGCACAAGAAGTTTTACGTGGAGTACCGCCGCACTCCTGAGCCTCCCATCATGAGGCAGATGAAACTACAAGTCACTCCTGAAGGCGTGAAAGTCAAGGTCGGACTCGTCAACCGCCATGACTACGGCAATCCTAGCTTTGACGAACAACTTAGAGGGTAAAAATGGCTGTCTTGAAAGACTACTACTGCGAAGCACACGGCATCTTTGAAGCATGGGAACCCAAGTGCCCCATGAAACTGTGCAAGGGAGAAATCAGTGTTGTGTTCCTCAAGCCTGTCGGCCTGAAGTCAGATAAGACCAAACGCACGGACAAGACCGTCCAGCAGCTTGCTATGGACTACGACATGACCGATATCAAAACCACCCGCGAGGGAGAACACCAAACTGGCTACCTCAAACGCCACAACAAACTGTCAGACAAGCAGTTTGCCGAGGCTGACAACGCCATGAAAGAGCAGCAAAAGCAACAAGGACCGCGCCCTGGTGACCAAGCCATCTGGGGTGGAGGCGGCGGCATCAGCATGAAGTCCGTCATGGGCGGTCAGTTCAAACCAGTAAAAGACGAAGCGGTAAGTATTAACCCTAAGTCTGCTGGCAATTTGACGGGTCCAAAAGCTAGCGTTATTATGAAGGACCACGAGAACCTTCAGGTCAGCAAATCATGAGAATACCTACCGAGCCAGTTGAAAGAGAGGAGTTCTATCTCAGTCTCATTCAGAAGTGCTTGGTGTCGCGGGAAACTCGCAAGGTTGACTACGGCTCGCTACGGAGTTGGTACTTGTTTGGCAATGGCCCAGACGAGTCACCGGCTCTGTACAACAAGATCTACCCCCACATTGACCAACTGACCAGTTTTCTCTACTCAGCAGAGACAACTCGGTTCAGCATCAACGTCGGTGCTGCGGTCAAGAAGGCCGAATACAGCAAGATTCCCGTTCTTACCCGCTCTCTGAATGACCGCTGGCTAGACAGCAACGCAGATCAGAAGTTTGCACTGGCAACTACCTGGGCACTTTGCTACAACAGCGGGTTCATCAAGTTGGTCATGAAGGGCAAAAGCCCACATCCACACTACGTGGAGCCTGCTTGCATAGGGGTTTTGAGGGAAGATATCCCCGGTTTGGACAACCAAGAAGCCTTTGTTCACACCTACTACATCACCAAGTCTGAGCTTTACAGCCAGTTGTGGAGCCATCCTAGACGGGAAGAACTGGTAAGACGGGTGTCTTCCATGCCTCACGAGCGCACAGAAGTGGCTAACGGCATAGAGCGAATCATTCTTTCGCAAACAAATCCGACCATGTACGGCAATGTGAACCTCGACCTGGGGGGCATGAACCGCTACAAGGCAGAGGTTGCGGAAGATACGATTGAGATGACCGAGTTGTACGTCTGGAATGATGACATTCAAGACTACCAAGTCGTCACCAAGGCAGAGCCTGATGTCATCATCTATGACCGTCCAAACGAATCAATGTTCCTCAAGGGCGAGATTCCGTTCGTGCAGATCTGCCCCAACCCGCTGTATGACTACTTCTGGGGAATGTCAGAGGTACAGCGACTCATCTTCTTGCAGCAGCTTCGTAACAAGCGGATGGCAGAAATTCTTGACCTGCTAAGCAAGCAAGTCCAGCCTCCTACCGCTCTCATCGGGTTCACAGGTATCCTAGATGAAAAGAACTTTGCTCTCAACCGCGCTGGTGGCCTGCTTGCTACTGATATGCCCAACGCAAAGGTTGAAAAACTTGCTCCTCAGATTCCTCCCGATCTATTCCGTGAGATTCAGGAAATAGACAGTATGTTTGAGGAGGCCAGCGGTATCGTCAGTGTTTTGCAGGGTCGTGGCGAATCAGGCGTGAGGTCGTCAGGTCATGCTTCTCAGCTTGCCCGTCTTGGCTCCAGCCGTGCCAAGAAACGTGCCCTCGTCATTGAAGACTCGCTAGAAAAACTTGCAACTCTCTACCTGCGCTGTATGCAGGAGTATGACGACACACACTTCCTAGACGACAACGGTGTGCCGTTCATTGCAGAGCAATTTACCAAAGACTTTGTGGTCAAGGTTGATGCCCACTCCAACAGTCCGATCTTCATGGAAGACCTACGGACGATGGCGTTTAACTTGTTCAAAGCCCAGGTCATTGACAAAGAATCCTTGCTTGACTTGATTGACCCTCCAATGAAGCAGATGCTCAAAGACAGGCTCAAGAAACAACAAGAAAAGCAGGAAGCTCAGCAGGCTCAGCAAGCCGCAGAGCCTAATCCAGAAGGTAAGTCTGAAGGCAAACCTCAACTCAAACAGGTGGGATGATGGCAGCAACACCCGGAACAAGTTCTATGACCGCCCCAAAAGCTGACCAGCCTCGGGTGACAACAGAGTCTCTGAAAAGAGGCGAAGCGAGCCCTAACTTGACAATGCGTCAGACAGGGTATAAAAACTACTCCGGGCGTAGTCAACGTGATTACACTCGTCGTTAAGGAGCAATCATGTACGGACGAAAAATGAAGCGTAGTCGCAAGACCCGCCGCTGATTTCCCCGAAAGGGATAAGGGTATGGCTGCTTCCCCTTTAAGTAAGTGGCCGCCTGAACCAAGGAGCGCATCATGCGTAAAGGTCGTAAAGGTCGTAAAGGCCGCAAGTAATCCGTAAGGATTTGTCTTCCGGGGCTGACATAAAATGCCCCGACCTATTGCAAAAAAGTTTGTAATCGCTTACAAACTCGTGCTAAGGAGTTCAGATGAGTGTTCCGGCAGACAAATTGATGGAGTTGATGAAGGGCGTTCGCTCGGCAGGCGCTCCTGCGCCAATCCCAGGCATGGCCCCTGGTGTCAATCCTGATATGCCAGCACCGATGACGGACGCCGAAACTCCTCCAATTTCCGCTCCCATGTCTACTCCCGAACCCAAGATGGGTAGCCGGGAAGCCGCCATGATTAACATCGGCATGGCTATGGATCTGCTAGAGCAATCCATCCCCGCTCTCGGACCAGAGTCGGCAGAGGCTAAGAAGACGCTAGATGCTATCCGCAATCTGACTGGCGTACTTGGCCCTCGTAAGGGTCAGACCAACGAACTTCAGCAAGCTGAGATTCTTCAGATGCTGCAATCTCTCCCTCAAGCTGGTGGCGCAACGCCTGAAGGAAAAGCTCTAGCACAAGCGCCCGTCCCTGGTATGCCGCCTGCCGGTGGTATGCCAAAACCACCCCCTATGTAAAAGGAGTCCATCATGGATTTGTTTAAGCCTCGTGGCGCTGCTGCTCCCCGCCGCCCCACCGACAACAATCAACAGCACGGTGCTATCACCAATACCCCGCGCTTTGCAGAACTCGGCGGTCTGTCTGCCCCCAATAAAGTGGGCAAGACCGGCATGGCCGTGAAGAAGCCGGGTGACGGCAAAAAAGTCATTTAATCGTATAAAGAGGGTAACAAATGTCTCTAGAAAATCTTTCTCCCCAGGCTCGGGATGAGCTTGCGGCTCTGGCTCAGCGACTTGCTGACAACCCAGAAACCCGCAAAGACTTCTTGCGTATGACCAAGAAAGTCAATCCTGATCTGCCAATTCCTGAGCTTGAGATTGATGACCGGACCACCTCCGCTATCAGTCAGATGCGCCAGGAAAATGATGCTATCCGCGCAAAGCTCCAGGCTAAAGAAGCTCAGGAGATGCTGGACAAGCGTCGGCAGTCGCTGGTGAAGAAGGGTCTAGTAGACAATGAAGACGAAATTGATGCTGTAGAAAAACTCATGTTGGAGAAGAAAATCGCCGACCATGAGACTGCGGCACAGTATCACCAGTGGATGAAACAGGCAGCAGTGCCGACCCCTTCCGGTTACCAACCTTCAGCAGTCAAATCTTTTGACCTGAACAAGTTCTGGAAGAACCCTGCTAACGCTGCCCGTGAAGAAGCTGTGAGAGCGCTCAATGATGTTCGCAAACCCATGCGACCCATTGGTCTGTAAAAGAGGGTATTTTTTTCTAGGAGAGAACCATGCCTATTGGTGGCGGTATTCTTCCGGCAACAGGTAGTTCGCAGTTCACCGAACTGACTTATGTCACTCGGCGTGCGTTCATTCCTAAGCTGGTTGTCCAACTTTATAACTCTACGCCCTTGATGGCGGCACTGATTGCTAACAGTCAGCAAGCCTCTGGTGGTGTGTCTTCCGTAACTGTGCCCGTCCAAGGCTCTCAGTTCGTGAACGCTCAATGGTCTGACTACAGCGGCTCGTTCGCTCAGCCGTCAGTCCAGCAAGGCGCTTACAACGCTGAGTTTGACTTGAAGCTGATGATTTCTCCCGTGCCGTTCCTCGGTATGGAAGGTGCCGTTCAGCAAGACGCAGCCATCATCCCCCTGATCGAAGCGCGTATGAATGACGCGACCAACGTCATGATGGATGCTATGGCAACCGCGCTGTACAACAACACGACCAACACTCAGCAGTTCATCGGTCTGCCTGCTGCCGTTAGCGCCTCTGGCACCTACGGCAACATCAGCCGCTCGGCCTATAGCTGGTGGCAGTCCAAAGCCTATGACGCTGGTTCTAAGAACCCGACCCGTCAGAACATCCTGCAATACATCTCCGGCACTGTGAAGAACGGCGCTGAGATGCCTTCGTTTGGTGTTTGCGGTTTCGGCACTTGGACCCTGTTGGCTCAAGACTTTGTTGGTCAAGAGCAGTACGTCATCACCCCCGGCTCGGGCTTTGATGGCGACAACAATGGCCCCCAGGCTGCATTCCGCGCCCTGATGGTTGCTGGCGTTCCGATCTACCCAGATCCGTATTGCCCAGAAGGTACTGTGTACTTCCTGAACACCAACTACCTGTCGCTCTACATCCATGAGCAAGGTTCGTTCGTGTTTACGGGTTTTGAGTCCACCCTTCCGAACTGGCAGATCGGCTATGTTGGCGCAGTTCTGATGATTGCAGAACTTGTCAACGTCAAGCCGAAATCGATGACCGTGGTCAGCAACTACAACTACCTCTCACTGTAAGGAGTAGAAGATGTCACTGTCCACAAACAAAATCATCCTGGCAAATGCCACCACCAACACGGCTGGTGCGTATTTCCTGACTACCACTATCTCGGCAGTCAACACCGGCAACGGTACGGTCATCCCGGCAGGCGTTTACCTGATGTTCCCGCAAGCGAACACCAGCGTAATTGCCTTCAACGGATCGGCCAATGCTACGCTGATGGCGGCTAACACTGGTGGTGTCATCATCTCTGATGGCGTCAACGTGTATGCTAAGTCCACTGCGTCTAGCGATACCGTAACGCTGCTGGCTACCAACGGTGGCTTGAACGTGTCCGGCACGTACAACACCTGATAGGAGTCTGTAATGCAAGCGAACCATGTAAGTTCGGACTACCCCAACAAGTTTGGCAACTATGCCATTGCTTATGCTCCCGGCGTTAGTGTCGGAGCAACCAGCAATGCTGCTGCCACTCTTAGTGTTACGGGCACGAAGTACATTGTTCGCCGTATTACCGTAGCAGATGCAAACCAGAGCATTTCTACTGCCAACGTGTCTATCATCACTACCAGTGACGGTAACGCATCTAACGCAGTAGCAAGCGCACAAACTCTGTCGAACGTCACCAGTACCGCAGCGTATCAAGACTTGACTCTTGCCGCCGGTACCGCAACAACGACATATTCTGCTGCCGCTCTGTTTGTCAAAGTCAATACCGCTGTTAGCGGTGGGACTGTTGACGTTACGGTTTATGGCGACATTGTTGACCTATGAGTGAATCTGTCTTCGTTACCAACACTAGCGACAAGCATCTTGTCGTGAACTACAACTACAAGCCTGTGGAGTTTCCCGTAGGCAAGCCAGTTGAAATCACGACAGAGGCTGCTGCGTTTATTTTTGGTCACGGCAAGACAGACAAGGAGCCGCATCTAGCCCGTCTGGGCTGGGTGCAGCTTCACTCAGAACTCCCAGAAGGATTGGAGAGGCTGTCAAAGTTTCTTATCTCTGACCAGCCTTTCATTGAAAAAGACCGCTCGTTACCCTCGGCGGTTGGTGTAGTACCCCTCCACGTTGAAAAGCGTGGTGGGGGAAGCACTCGCCAGCGGGTTGCGTAAAAAATGGAACGTAGATGGCTACTCTTGCTTCCTACCTTACGGAAGTCCGTAGGCTCTTGCACGATGCCAACGGTGTTTTCTGGTCAGACAACGAACTGACAGATGACATCAATGCGGCACGAGAGCGCACGGTAAGAGATACAGGCTGTCTACGTAATCTTCAAATCACACAAACCCCCCTGTCTTCTACAGGGGTTGGCGCACTACCTTGGTCAGAAGGACTGGTAGTCACCACTGGTCAGTTTGTGTTTTCCGGCATCTTCATCTATCAAGTCACCACTGGCGGTGTGCTTGGCTCGACTGTTCCTGTGTGGCCTAACGCCAACCAGCCTTACCCACCGTCTACTCCATTCACAGACGGTACGGCTACGCTGACCTACGACAGTCCTTGTGAAATCATCAGCCTTGCTGCATTGCCTAACGGAGTGCAAACGCTGGATGTTTTGAACCTAACAGTCTTCTGGGGAAACAGTCGCATTCCTCTGCGTTACTTGCCCTGGACAAACTTCAACGCTCAACTGCGTTACTGGCAGAACTACACAGGGCGTCCTGTGTGCTTCTCTATGTACGGGCAGGGTCAGATCTACATTGGTCCTGTGCCAGATCAAGTCTATCCTTGTGAGATAGATACCGTCATTCTTCCTCAACCATTGTCTTTGTCAGCAACCACTCAGGTAGATGAGATTGTTGACCCCTACACCACGCCTGTAGCTTTCTATGCTGCGTACAAAGCAAAGTACAAAGAGCAAAGCTACGGGGAAGCAGAAATCTATAAGCAGGAGTACGCCAAAAACGTACAGGCTGCTTTGAACAGCACGTACACACGGCGCATCCCCGACCCCTACTCTAACCCGTACTAATCATGGCAGCAGCAGAGCAAAAGAAGTCCTATGCTGTCATCAAGAACTTCAAAGGCCTAAACACCAAGGCCAATAGGACAGCTATTGACGAAGCAGAGTTCTCATGGATTGAGAACGCTATGCCTATCGGGTTTGGCAACATCAAGATTGTCAAAGC
>Ga0063231_10000412_pt1 | contig 11982 bp, 30 predicted proteins | sample LauGreSu1BDMLBSD_2_FD_56231 | JGI IMG/M metagenome (GOLD analysis project Ga0063231, IMG submission 56231) | Freshwater lake microbial communities from Lake Michigan, USA - Su13.BD.MLB.SD v2 (version 2) | ecosystem: Environmental > Aquatic > Freshwater > Lake | place: Lake Michigan, USA...
TTTCAAGAGTCATTGGGAAACCTCGTTGTGTGTATGTGAGTATTATAGGGCATCTGGAGCCTGTTTGGTGATTAGATGTGCCACTAAAACAAGTGGCACATCACATAATCAATTCACAGCAAGAACAAGATGAGCAACACGATTTTCGGGAACAAAGTCTTGCAATTTATCAAAGATACGTTGAAATTGATTCTGCATCTCGAAATAATACATTGCAAGATGTGCGTCACCTTTATCTTCTGCTTGAGACAATTTAATCTCAAGAGCAGAGATAATATCAAGCAATTCGCCAGATGTAAAAGAAATAGAAGTCATTGATCTACGTCAAAAATCTCAAACAGTTCAAATTGAGTTTTAGTGAACAGAGTATCTTCGGGAGGATACTCATACAGTTCCAACTGTGATTCTTTGTAGTAATAAAGAATATCACGCAGAGCAAGCAGTTGCTTCTCAGACAAAACTTCTTCAATCATCAGAACATNATCAAGCANNGTTTGCATCAGTAATCACTCCCATCATTTTCACATTNTTGAATCCAGTAAGAATAGCAAGGAAAGTTCAATGGATGATCTTTCTGCCTTCGATACCAATTAAACGCAAGATTCAATCGGTTTTCGGGCACTTGCAAATAAGGAATCCAGGAAAGAATTGGAACATAAGTCATCGGACTTCCTCAACCATAAGACTATAATACCACATTCAGGGGTCTGTGCTCTTTTAGTGTGCCAGTTCTCAGGGCGTCACAGTCTTCTGATAGACTTCCAAGATTTCAGTAAGATCAACAACCTTACCCATCTTATCATAGAGTGAGAATCCAATGTCAACTCCATCCCGACTATCAATCGTTGCAGATTTAATCTGTACAAACTGAGAATTCATCACTGGAATGAATTGGTCAACCAACCAATCCCAAACTTCACTGTTATTATTGTTTTCTTCAGTGTCACATTCAATCAGAATGTTTCCATCAGATTGACGCACATAATCCTCAAAGTCAATGTCAATCTTTCCATCCACTTCACCATAAAATTCCATCAGAAAGTTGTCTTCCTTTACGCTACGTTCGGAGATAGCATCCAGATAAGATTGAAGATTGAATCCTTCACAAACAGTGAGGGAAGCAGTGGCAACGAATTGAGTGTAAGACATTTATCTCAGTGAACTCCGTTCATTGTAGGGCATCTGGAGCCTGTTTGGNGATTATATGTGCCACCTCTACAACTGGCACACTGTATAAAGAGTACCATACTTTCCAAAGATAGTATTAAATCTTTCTAAACGATTTCCAAGATAAATGATTGCTGATTGAAATGGTGCTGCACCTTTGCCATCACCAAACTTCAATCTACGATTAACAGCAATCCAAGGATATGAACTAATTGATCTCCACCAAACTGTAGATACATCCAATTTGATGAGTAAAATCATTTCTTTACTATTTCCAATTTCATATTGTCTTGCAGCATATGGAATCCATTCTTTACTATTACTGTAAGGATGATTCATAAAAACTGATTCTGCAATCCAATCGTGTTTTAATCCATTTGTTGTTTCTGTATATACTTTATTTGCAGGAACATTTGGATTTTGTTCATCATTTGAGCAAGGATCCAAATCAAGTGAACCATCAAAAAAAGCAATCACATCAGCAACAAATGTAGGTGGTGTATTCCAACAGTCTGTTTTGTTTCCTGTGGTTGCAGTAAGTGCTTTAAGTGCTGATGATGTCATATGATTGTTTTACCAAAGTTAGAAACAAGATAAAATGCCATTCCTTTATCTTTTAGAGTAACACCAGAAAACTTCAAAGGAACATAATAACCTTTTTTGTTTTTAGATGCTTTGGTGCGAATCTGAAGAAGATTATTTGGACCAGTGATAGTATTCAATTCATTTTCAATTTCAAATGAATGTCGAATGTTATCACAAATAAATTCATAATCTTCACGAAGTTGCTGATAATGTTTTGGATCAATTTCTTCGTTCAACACAGTAGTGCCAAGATATTCATTGGCACGAGTAAAACCAACATAAACAGTTTGCTTCAATTTNTGACCAACTTTACTCTCATCAAATGAGATTGAATCTTCAATAATTTCAGAGAGACAATGTTTCAGTTGAGTAACTGCAATCGTTTCACCTTGAGTGAAAGACTTGAGTTCACCATCAATCATATCTTTCAGAGAAGAACCATTGACAATACCCAAAGCATTTTCCAACAGTTGACCACGAGAACCTTTATTCTTTCCAGGTTTATCAAATGATGTAAAATCTGTTACTTTCAATTTACCAACAACTTGATTGATAGTCAGTTTTTGCATTTCTTTTGTGTATGAATACATTGTAAATGATTTATCAAAAAAGTCAAGAAGACTCAACTTAAGTTGTTGATGTATTTTCTCAGTAAATGTCTTCCTTTTTCTACATCAAATCTACGTTCAAGAAGTTCCATAAGTTCCATTACCAAATCAGCATAAACAATAGGAACTCGAATGTGTTTTGTTTCTCCTGAATTGGGAAACTTCTTTGTGAAAGGCATAACTTTATTTGTCACATATATTTAATTTATGCAACGGGAACTTCACCTTTCACAAATACAGTATCAATGACATTCTGAAGTTGCTTTACAATCTTATCTCCATAATTGTTATTCACTGGAATCACGATTGAACCAAAAGGTTTACGATACAATGCAAACTCTCCAGCCTTCATCTTACCATCTGCGATTGCTTTTCGATCATCCTTATGAATACGAATCACACGACCAATCGTTTGACACATTTCAATCACAGGAAGATTGCGAAGCATAATGGAATGAGTAAGACCGTGAATACTGATACCTTCACTCATAATCGAGTAATGAAACACAATCATTTTTTGATCTGGATCATTACCACACTCATTCAGAAGCTCAAAGAACTTCTCACGAGATACTTTTTGATTGTTTGCATAAGCACCGTGTTTTGCAGTGATGTGAAATACTGCATATCCCATATCTTTGAGTTGATCCAGTAGTTCACTTTCAGTAAACATATTCCAGATTACTTTTGTGCTTGGAGAAGACACAAGAACCTTAGNTGNATCACAATCAGAAATCTCAGACAAAATACCTACAATGTTCTCTGCATCCACAAAAGCTGCATTTTCNTTTGTGCGAATCGTTTGNGATTCATANGCAACAACCTGAGGAGGAATAATACTACCTGCATCAATCAGTTCCTTCGCAGGAATACTGATGATATTACTACCATACACATCAGTATTATTCATTGACTCCACTCCATTACTATACTTTGGAGTTGCAGTGAAGAAATAAGCATTATCTGCAACTGCTGAAGTGTGAGAAATACCTACAAAGTTAGATGATTTCACACAATGATGTGCTTCATCGAAATAAACAACATCAATCTCAACATCAGATTCATTCACTCGACTAATTGAATTGTAAGTGGTGAAGATAAACTGATGCCTACCACTTCCAATCGCAGTATCATTATACTCTGCGATTTCTATTGGATTGGTAGATGAATGATGATGAGTTTCTCCCGTGTGGCAGTGCATATAAGCAACATTCTGATCTTTCAGATATTCTTCAAACTCAGAACAAAGTTGATTTGCAAGAAGAATACGAGGAGCAACAACAACAAATGTCATTGGCTCCAGTGCATTAAGAATCCTCTGGCGAGCATCTTCCATCATCACCACAGTCTTTCCGCCTCCAGTGGGGATATAGCAGGTGCCTTTGATTGAGTTCTGAACTGCTTTCAGAGCACGTTGTTGATAAGGAAGCAGAGTCAACATTAAGTAATTTACCTCACGTTTGTATTCATACAGTATAACACCTCCCCCAGTGATTTGGGAGAGGTTATGGACGGTCTCAGAAGTGGCACAGAGTCTATGATTTAGAACTTAATGTCCCAATCTTTATCATCAATAAGACTCACCCAAAAGTGATATTTACCATTCTTTGATGTAACAAATACTTTATCACTAAAACTTTGTTCAATAATGACTTCATCAATTGATTGCATCAGATTACAAAATCTATTCTTTGCTTTTTTAGACTTTGGAATAATAACTGCAGTTTTCATCAGAATACAATCGGCTCAAGAGTTGGCTCTGTGTTATATAAAGAGTTCTGAATAGTCTCATTATCCGCAACAAAGCTATTATACTCAGTTTCAGATACCTTGTCAACCCCATCAAAGATNATGAGATTGATACAAGCATCCTTTGCTTCTTTGAGAGTCTTTGTAACGTGTTGAGGAGTATCTACAACATCAGTCACAATCCATTTAGATGCAGATTGTTTACGAATCATTCCAACAGTATTAGAATCTTTCTGGACTTCGTAAATGCCAGCAGAGACACGGGGAAAGGTGAAAGACATAATCAAGAAAGGAGTTTGGAGAAGTTATCAACAACAATTTGGCAAGCAAGGTCTTGAACCTCATTAAGGTATTCAACCTCACCAAATTGCGATTCAAGAAGACAAATCAAATCCTCTTGAATCTGCTCTCTAACAGAAAGAAGGTCAGTTTCAGTCATCAGTAGCAATACTCAGGAAGAAACTTTGTTACGAATGCGACGAACTTCGTCATCAATAATTTCAAAAACTTGTTCGTAGATGTAATCACATGAACCAAGTTCAAGTAACACCTCATCAGTGTCATCACCATTCAGATGGATTTGTTCATCCAGGTTCTCAAATCCATCCTCACCAGTAGGATAGAAGAATACATCCTCTTTGGTGAATACAAATGCAGCAACTGGGGCATCATTACCCTGCTGTTCAATCAAACGCTCAACGGATTCTTTGAGTTGTTGTAGAGTTGCCATTTTGTTTAGTTAGAAAAATTGATTTCGTGCAGAAAAACCTCTGCTTCACTCAGACCTTGATTATATTGAATCAGTGCAATTTCATCATTGAGTTCTTTGATTGACACAATCTTGTAATCATTGCCCTCAATGTAATCTGGATCATTCCATACTAAAGTTGCACCGTTTTTTAATTCTTGAGTGAGTTGATGTAGAGTTCGTGCCATTAGTTGTCCTCAATCAGTTTAACAGTAGGAGAATAATCGGGGTCTTTCAGAGTATCATAAGTTAAAGTTTTCACCCAATCATCATAATCTTCTTGCGTAGGTTCTTCGTCGGGATTAAAATACTCCCATTCATCAAGAAATGATTGAACGGAAAAACAAAACTCAACAAATGAGATTTTTTGAATAATGACAGTCATTCGTCTCCAAAGTTGTTAGAAAGGAAGTCTTCAAGTTCAATCAGGCGATTATCACTCATTGCAGACACATACTTATTGATAATAGCAGCAAGCAACTCAGGACTTTCCATACATTTCTCTAACAAAAACTCTTCAAGTTCATCACCAGTAGAATAGCGAAGGTCGGTGTGACGATAATCAATGGACTTGATGCACCAACCTGTAGCACAGGTGATTTCTTCTACAAGGTCTTCCTCATCATCTGCCTCCCAGATTTGACCGATTGTTTCATCCATCAACCGATTGTATTCGGCGGTGTGGATGTCTTCATCATCAAAATCAAACTCAATCTCAGTGACTTGAAACTTCATTATCAGCAATACTCAGGAAGAATACAGAAAGAAGCACAGAAACTACGAATCCACTGAAGAGTATCAAAGTATCCTCTGGGTTTAGACATTACCATACTTGTATCCTTGCGAGGATTGTATGCAACAGCAACGTACCTATAAACATCAGGAGATTCTTCAATCTCTTGAATCCACATTTGATTCACACGACCATCTTGCCAATCCCAACGGGATGCAGTGTAGTGAAACACATCAAGAATCATCTAAGTCCCCTTTGCTTGTGTGTCTGTATTGTAGGGCATCAGAGGGGCCTCTGGGAGGCTTACAGTGCCACTTGTGAAGGTGGCACATCAGCATAGTTAAATCTCAATCACGAAATCTTTTTGAAAACCAGTGTTTTGTCCAGGATACCCATAAGGATTACAAATCACTCTACACTGTTCTATCTGATAATCAAAAAAGTTATGAGTGTGACCGTGGACAAAATATTTGATTTGTGGATAATTAACAATCAAGTCATCAAGATTACTACAAAAAGCACCGTTAGCATGATTCTTATACTCTTGTGGAACTGATTGGTAACTCGGTGCGTGATGACTGATAACAAATACATTCTCCTTAAGAGTTTGTAGTTGATTCAGTAGATACTTCTTACTTTCTTTATGAAATGCAAGAGTATCATCTGCTCTCAATTTACGGTAGTTTCTACCAATACGAATAACTTTATAGTCATTCATATTACATTCTGCTTCCATCATTTCTAGAGCATTTTCATTTCTAAAGTCAGTCCATAGCGTGAAACAAATGAAATTCCAACCATTATAGGTAAATGTTTCATTATCCAGAAGGTGAACATTATGAGGTAGATGCTCCTTTATAGTTTTTGTTGTACCTTCATAATTGTATGAGTAGAATTCATGATTTCCCATTATATAAAGAACTTTGTCATAGTTCTTACTGCAATCGTTTAGAAATCTATCATAGACTCTGTGAATATAACCATCAGTCTTGAAATGCTTGGCACAAAGAATGTCNCCAGCAAGAACTAGAACATCACCTTCACCGACGGGAAAGACTTGATTTNCACTGAAATGCTCCAGGTGTAAATCACTGAAACAACGCAATTTCATTTTTGGAAATAAAAAAATATAACAGGCGTATTAGGATTCGAACCTAAGATGAGGAGGTAGAAGCTCCTAGTGATAATCCACTTCACCATACGCCCAAAAGACCCTCTGGTTTGTGCATTGTGAAGAGGCATAGAGGGTATGGGACTTACTCAAAGTTTGGACCTTTGATGCCCCTAAACTTAACCGTGCAGAACTTGAGAATCAGAATAATCCTCAGGGTCAAGTTTATTTAGAACATACTGAATGGGTTTCAGTTCTTCCTTGAGGTCATTCTCAAGTTCTTTGAAAGTCTCAACCAGTGCCTCAAAGAGTTCAGAACCAGTCAAATCTTCGTAATCATAATCATCAAAGACGTTTTCACGGAAATACTCAGTGAGTTGGTCTTTGAGAGATTCAACCATTTGACGAGAAGCAGATTTGTTGCGGCGTGCCATAATAAAGTAAGTGGGATGAAAAGTTAAAGAAAAAAATATCAAACAGGGACTACAGTTTCGTCTACATCAGCGAGAGTTTCGTCTTCATCATATTCAGCTTCTACAGGTTCAGAATAATTTTCAAGAACTGTAGAATCATAGTTATCCAGTGCTTCAACAAGTTCAGCACCAGTTTCTGCTTTGGTGATGTTCACAATCAGTTGAGCACCAGCAGGGTTAACATCAACAATTTCAGTAGCAAGAGCAATCAGTTTGGCAGACATAGTAAAAAAAGAATGAACAAAGAGTGAGTAACTTTATCGGTCAGAAGTTTCCAACCCGTTGGCAAACTCATTCCATTTGAAATCAAACTCCTACTGGATATTCAATTTCAATTTCATCTTCGTCAGGAAGACCTAGTTGAAGACCAATAAAATCTTCATAATCAACACCGAGGTACTTTTGAGCAAAGTCCTCATAATCATCGTGAAGTACACAAGTGTCAAGCATCCTCAAGCCTCCATTGGATTGATGAATACATCATAGCATAAGTTTTGGGGTCTCGTCAAAGATCAGGGACGGTTCGGCAACTGGCACAAGGGATATCAAACATCATACCACTTTACTTCATTGAAGTGTTCTTGATAAAAGAGATTATCAATTTCTGTATTCTGTTTCAGATTCAATTTATTTGTGTAATGTTTCATCCAATAGACACAAACTGCTTCTAGACAATCTGAATTTGTTGCCATTAGATTAAATCGGTCAAGAACTAGCATTGTTTTCATCCAGATTTACACCAAACCTTTCAAGAACATGAGGAAAACACTCAATACATTCTTGAACAATATATTCTTCTCTATTTTGGTCAAGNTCATCNTGAAGTTGACTCAAAAGAGATTGTGCATAAGCATCTGTAATATCTTCTGGGCTCATTGAATCCATAATCTCATCAACAAACTCAATAAGAAAATTGTCTCTTACTGTTGGGTCTTCAACAATTTCTTCTGTGAAATCTGAAANNGACTTATTCATTTCGTTTGATTTCAAGATTTCGGAATAAAGGTCAATCATAGTCAATACGGAGAATCAACTTCAGCTAACTTCTTTTGCTGTCTCAGTTCCTTTACAATCATTTGAAGCTCTGAAATGTCTTCATTCAGAATTGTAAGGTCATCATACATCATTTCTGCTTGATAAGAACTTCTGCACTTTTTGTATTGCTTAGAGAGCTTATCAAACCTTTTCTTTGCTTCCTTGAGTTCTCGCTCATATTCGGCAAGAGATTTTTTATAATTCATTTGCGATAAGGGCTAGACCAGTAAGAACGAAAAACAGAAATAAGAATGATAAAAGTAGAAATGACACCAACCAAACCAAAAATGGTAGTTGCATCACCAGTGAAATCGTAGGTAGGCATTTGTTTGTTTGTTTACTTCGCAATCATAGCACAAATTGGGGCAGGTTGAAAAGCCCCTTGTGCCAGTTGTCAGACTGCCAGAGTAGCAGAGGGGATTTCAACAATCTTGGGAGTTTCATAAAGTTCGTAGCACACCCATTCACCGTTCAGAGTGTAGAGATAAGCATAATCTTCACCATCACCAACATACTCAATCAGGTTGACATCAAGGCGAGGAGGGCAATTATCACCACGCTGAGAATAGTATTGAGGACCGTATTCTACTTTTGTTCGGTAAATTGTGGAAAAGTTTTCTTGTGCAACAAGAGGATTCAACTGGATGGATTCATCAGTCCAACGCTCATCAGTCCAGCAGCAAGACATATCACCACCATCAATCAATTTGGCAGCAAGTTCTTTGCTATTATAGTGCGTCTTCAGAATACGACCCAACCATTCAGGATAACCATCCCAGTGGTGGTAACAGCTGAGCACACTTCCATCACTCAACTCAATTCCAATACGGCTTCTGGTAGCTATGAGAGGTTCCTCAAATCAACAAATGTATTATAGCATCTTAAGATGCAAAATCAGATAATGGTGGACACCTTAAAAAGTGTCCACCATTATACTTATGTATTTAACTGGCATAAGTACATTCACTCACCCAATTTGCTCTTTCATAAACTTCTTCCAGAGATTCATCATTCAGAAGATTATAGCGAATTCTCTTTGAGGGAGCAGACCAAGAGGATGCTTTATACAAATCTCCAGTCGTTCATCTCCATAGATGAGGCATAGGACAAGAATTACGAACATCTTGATTTTCATATTTGACCAAGAACTTGACAATTTGTTCATCAGTCAAATCTATTTCTTCATGTTCCATATATTCTATAAATTTACATAGTTCAAGAAATGACATGAGTTATTTTACTTTCAGTTTCAGTTTGAGTGCTTGGAGCGCCTGCTTTCGTGATTTGATGCGGTTCTTACAAGATCCCTTTGTGGATTTTTGTTTTCCAGAGTTATGTTGCCAGTTTGGAGTGGTCATTTCCCCGATGTGTGTGAGTACACTATAACACAATTTATGTGAAAATGGGAGTATAATGGACGGTTTGGAAACCGTCACACTAAGGAGGGTCTTTCATCCTCTGTTGTCAATAATGTCGGTAGTCGGAATTGAACCGACAAGGGCAATGCCCGACAGATTTTCTTACCACTATAGATTTCTCTACCAATTATAAAATTGTTTGTGGTCTGGAGCACCCCTTAACCATATCCTTAAGGATTTAGGTTCCTACCTACTGCTCTCTACACCTTCAAGATTTCTCTTGCTTGGCTCGGGATTGCCTTATTCCTAAGAACTTAGGTTTCCCCGAATTTGATAGGATTCACACACAGAGTTTCCTACTGTGGTGCTCAAATTGTTAAAGTCTGTTGTGTTTACCTAATTTCACCATACCGACGATAAGACCATTATAACTCAAAAAGTCATAATGGTCAAGTGCTGGTTGTCGGTTACGATCCGACCTGTGTCCGATTATGAGTCGGGTGCTTTCACCAGATAGCTAAACCAGCATTAACTATTCACAAATAACGAATAGTAGTATAATCGTTTGAAATTGAACCTCTTTCGTTTACCCCGTAATCATAGCACATCAGAGCCGGAACATCAAGGGGTTTGTACCGGCTTCAGAACTGGCACACTCAACGATTTGTGAGTGTTTGCATAAGTTCCCGTTTAATTTCTTCTCTTTCTTTTTGTTTTTTTCTTTTTTTTCTTTGCATTTCCTGATAAGACGAAACTCTTTCTCTGTGAGTTTCTATTTGATCGAGTCTGTTTTGTTTTGCAAGCTGTCTTCTTTGCTCTATATCCTCTTTGAATACTTGAAATGTCTTCATTGTATTGATACGTTTCAAGTATTTATCCTTGTTCCGTAAAACCGCGATGTCTTTAGCATCGCGGTAGTTCATTTGGTGGATGCCTTCACCAGCTCAATGCTCTTGTAGTTTTCGGGAAAAACAATCAATCTAGCAGGTTTTCTTCCTGATACTGCTGGAAGTTCTATAATCAAGTAGTTTTCGCAGATAAAATTAATTTTACCATATACTTGATTATAAAAAACTTCAGTGTTTGGTGAAAAAATCATTTAATTAGGGAGTGGGGTCATAAAAAGCAATTTGCTCCAACATAGGAAGAATTTCATCCTCAAGTTCATCAAGATGAAATTGAAGAATAGTCATATCCATCATATGAAGTTTGTTCTCTCTTTTGACAACATTCATAAGAATGTTATAAGCATTTTCAATTTCGGAGTAAGCGTAAATCTGAGTCATTTGATTTTCTTAATTTCAATTTTACGAATTTCCTGATAGATGAATCGTTTCAGATTTTCATCATCAGTTTTATGGTAAGCATCAAAAAGACGTTGAATATAATCTTCCTGACGAGTACATTTAACTACTTTTGTTTTCGTTACACCAATATCTTTCAGAGAAGAACCTGCTTTTCTTCGTGGTTGTGAAACTGCACCAGAAGTTCTAAACTTAGGAGAAATCTTGGAAAGATTAGAAGTTGCAAAATCAGTTGTCGTCATAATCAAAGAAAAGATGCATTGACTGAGATAATTTTAGCAAATGGATTTCGAGATTGAATCGTAATCTTTGCTTCTTGTGGATTTCTTGCTTCAATAGATTCTGTGAAGGTTTTACCAGAAACCCACAGAGTAACTTTATACTTCATTTGAAAAACAGAAACAAAACAACTGGAATGAGAATACTTCCCATAAGAAATGAAAATCCAGTAAAAATAACTACAGTTCTTAGAAATGGAAGAAGAGCCAATGATGGAATTAGCATTGTTTAGAATCTTAAATTATTGAGATACTTCTTTCAATGTAGGATGATCATATTTGATTTGATTGAATCTTTTGTTGTAACCTTCATACATCTTATTGTCTCTTTGAATGAGAAGAATATTCCATCCAATAATAGTAGAAAAAGCAATTAGGCCAGAAATAAAATACTTTGGTTTCATCGGTTTGGTGTGTATGAAAGTATTATAGGGCATCCAGAGGAGTCTGGAGTGCCCTACTGTGCCAGTTCGTCAGGTGTCATAACCACATACCTCAAGCAAAACATAAAACATTTAGACCATTTCCAATATGTGTTTGTCTCATATTCAAGAAGTCCGTTAGATTATCAAACTCTTGGTAGATGGTAAAAGGAACTTTTTTAGGAATATATCCCTTTCCAGCAAAAAGGAAATACCTTTCTGGAATATCACCTTTATTCAGTTTTTGAATAAGTTGTTCTCTTGTATAAGTTTTAATCATTGTGGTTCTCCATCGGTTTATTGTGTATGAGAGTATTATGAGAAATCAAAGGAGACTCTGGGTGTTTCGTTTATATTGTTCTTTCCCCCTTTGAAGAACTTCTTCCCAAGTGTATGCTTTACCAACAACAC
>Ga0063231_10000415_pt1 | contig 11931 bp, 11 predicted proteins | sample LauGreSu1BDMLBSD_2_FD_56231 | JGI IMG/M metagenome (GOLD analysis project Ga0063231, IMG submission 56231) | Freshwater lake microbial communities from Lake Michigan, USA - Su13.BD.MLB.SD v2 (version 2) | ecosystem: Environmental > Aquatic > Freshwater > Lake | place: Lake Michigan, USA...
GTGATGGCAGTCATATTGGGCTTAACATGAGCTATGCAGAACAACCCGTTCCGAATGGTCTTGCGCAGGCTTTTGTGATTGGAGAAGAATTTATCGGCAATGATCCCTGTGCGCTGGTGCTGGGAGATAATATATTTTATGGTACCGGACTGGGAAAAACCCTGGAAAAAAATGCCAACCCAGATGGGGGAATCGTTTACGCCTATCAGGTAAGCGATCCAGAGCGCTACGGCGTGGTTGAATTTGACCAAAACATGAAGGCCATTTCAATAGAGGAAAAGCCTGAACAACCAAAAAGCAGGTTTGCTGTACCCGGACTTTATTTTTACGACAATGCAGTGGTGGAGATTGCAAAAAATATCAAACCATCACCAAGGGGTGAATATGAAATCACAGACATCAACCTGGAGTACCTCAAGAGGGGCAAGCTCAGTGTTTCGGTCCTGGACAGGGGAACCGCCTGGCTGGATACCGGTACCTTTGATTCGCTGATGCAGGCTTCTCAATTTATTCAGGTGATCGAGCAGAGACAAGGAATCAAAGTGGCCTGTATTGAAGAAATTGCCTGGAGAAAAGGATTTATCAATACCGATCAACTGGTTAAACTTGCCCACCCGTTGCTCAAAAGTGGATATGGAAAATACTTGATGGAATTAATCAATTGATCAACATGCATAAAATTCTTGTTACCGGCGGATCAGGATACATAGGGTCCCATACTTTGGTTGACCTCATCGAAAATGGATTTGAAGTCATCTCTGCAGACAACAACTCAAGGTCTACCATTGGGATGCTGGAAGGGGTTGAAAAAATCACAGGCAAGAAGGTCAAAAACTACAAGGTTGATCTTTGTAATTTTGATGAAACACGCGCCATATTTGAAGAAAATGATTCCATTGCCGGGGTTATTCATTTTGCNGCCTACAAGGCTGTTGGAGAGTCTGTAGAAAAACCACTCCTGTATTTTCACAACAACATGGGATCGCTGATCAATATTTTGAGATGCATTGATGAGTTCAAAATTCCCAATTTCGTATTCTCCTCTTCCTGTACTGTATATGGAAATCCTGACCAGATTCCTGTCACTGAACTAACACCCAGAAAAAATGCAGAATCCCCCTACGGACTGACCAAACAGATGGGAGAACAAATGATCGAAGCATTTNCCGCTTCCAATAAAATAACCAACTCTATATTGCTGCGGTATTTCAATCCTGCAGGAGCACATCCTTCCACGTTGATTGGTGAACTTCCCATCGACAGGCCGCAAAACCTTACACCAGTCATCACACAAACTGCCATTGGAAAAATACCATCATTAACGGTTTTCGGAAATGATTATCCCACCAGAGATGGATCCTGCGTTCGTGACTTTATCCATGTCTGTGATCTGGCACATGCCCATACGCTGGCTGTTGACTTTCTGCTGAAAAACAAAAACGCAAACAACTGTGAAGTTTTTAACCTTGGCTCCGGAGATGGAATTACCGTCCTTGAATCCATCAAGGCTTTTGAAGAAAGCACGGGCGTGAAGTTGAATTACGCCATTGGCAACAGAAGACCAGGCGATGTGATTGCGATCTATGCCAACAACGACAAGGCCAAGAATGAACTTGGATGGTCTCCAAAGTATTCCGTAAATGACATCATGACTTCCGCATGGAAATGGGAACAATATATCCAAAATCAACCCACCCATCTTGACCTCAGGGCACACCGCTTGAACTAGCTTCAAAAAATTAACCTTTTGCATCCTGAATAACGCCCGATTTAATGTTATTTTGCAGCAAAGTTTGATTATCATGTTGGATGCCATTCAAGTAACAGGACAGAAGGACACAAGAAGCGGTTTTGGAGATGGAATATTCGAATTGGGGAAATCCAATCCCAATGTTGTAGCCCTTACTGCAGATCTCGCAGGCTCCATGAAGTTGAATGCTTTCATCAAGTCCTTCCCTGAACGATTTATTCAGTGTGGTATTGCAGAAGCCAACATGATTGGCATTGCAGCAGGATTGACCATNGGAGGTAAAATACCCTTTACAACAACTTTTGCCAATTTCTCTACCGGCAGGGTGTATGATCAAATCAGGCAATCAGTGGCCTACTCTGGAAAGAACGTCAAAATCTGTGCATCTCATGCTGGTTTGACACTGGGAGAAGACGGTGCAACCCACCAGATTCTTGAAGACATCGGATTGATGAAAATGTTACCGGGTATGACTGTGATCGTACCCTGCGATTACAACCAGACAAAGGCGGCCACCATCGCCATTGCAGATCATGAAGGGCCTGTTTATCTCCGGTTTGGAAGGCCTGTATGGCCCATCTTCACCAATGCAGACGAACCTTTTGTTGTGGGAAAGGCCCAACAATTTTCAGAAGGCAGTGACGTGAGCATTTTTGCCTGCGGACACCTGGTCTGGAAGGCCATTGAAGCGGGAAGAATTCTGAAGGAAAAAGGAATTCATGCTGAAATCATCAACATCCATACGATCAAGCCACTCGATACAGACNCAGTAATTGCCTCCATCAAGAAAACCGGATGTGCCGTCACTGCAGAGGAGCACAATGTTTTGGGCGGATTGGGAGACAGCATTGCCCAAACAGCTGCAAAATCATTTCCGATTCCTATTGAAATGATTGGCACCCAGGATACGTTTGGAGAAAGTGGAAAGCCTACTGAATTGCTCAAAAAATATGGCCTGGATACCGAGTTCATTGTTGCTGCGGCTGAAAAAGCGATGGCAAGAAAGAAAGCATAACCGACAATGCTACCCGAACTGGACGATAATGAATTGGTCAGGTTGTTCAAGGATGCCCAGCAGCGGGAAAAAGCTTTTACCTCCATTGTAAAAAAATACCAGGAAAAGATCTATTGGCAAATACGAAGAATTGTCATTACACACCAGGATGCGGATGACGTGATGCAGAATGTTTTCATCAAGGCCTGGAATGGACTTGACAATTTCAGGGAGGATGCCAAATTGTATACCTGGATCTACCGGATTGCCGTCAATGAATCCCTGACCTATCTTGAGCAACAAAAAAGAAGGAGCTCAGTTTCGTTTGATGATGTGAGCGAAAGCCTGGAAAANAAATTACAAAGCGAAAAAGGCTTCGATGAGAACAAGGCCATTTGGAAACTACAACTNGCAATTCAACAACTTCCTGAAAAGCAACGAGTTGTGTTTAACCTGCGCTATTTTGATGAGATGCCTTATGAAGAGATGGGNCAGGTGCTTGATACCTCTGTTGGTGCACTAAAGGCCAGTTACCACCATGCTGTCAAAAAAATTGAAGAATATATCCTCAACCATTAAACCCACTTGATTGGNCATTGTCTAACCATTACATGCCCTGCATAAACAACATATCATCAGAACTAGAATCCCTCAGCCAGCACGTTGCAGAACTGCCGAAAAACACCCCTTTCACAGAACCCAANGATTATTTTGACCAACTTCCTGCCCGCCTGATGGNAGCCATCCACAATCAAACATCCGAACAGGAATTGATTGAACTCCCTGCTTTGCTCAAGGCCTTGCAGCATGAAAATCCCTACACCCTTCCCGAAGGCTATTTCAACGATTTGGAGGTTGAAATTCCAAGAGCTCAAGCTCCTGTTGTTGGAATGAATAGATTGGGATCATGGGCAAAATATGTTGCTGCAGCCTGTTTGATAGGAATCATTGCCGCAGTGTTTTTTGCTTCCAAATCAGAGAATGAGACCACTTTGGCCAGCCTATCCAAAGAAACAGAAACTTTACAAAACAAAGTTTCTCCTGATGCCATTGCCATGTACCTGGAGGAAATGGATGACATTTCTATAGCTGAAACGAGTGAAAATGAACAAGTTGATACATCATCTACCCTTTTGGTTGACATGAACAGTGAAACAATAAAAGAAATTTTGCAAGAAATCCCTGATAAAGACATCTCATTGTACATGGACCAAGATGGTTTGGGAGATGTACACTCACTCAACTAAAAGAAAAAGCCATTAAAGTCATGAAAACATCATTTTCTCTTATCGCCATGCTNATCCTTGGTTTTGCTTCACAAGCACAGCCCATGAAGCCCGATCGTGAGACAAGGGCTGCTGAGATCAAAAAAATCCAGGCCATGGAAATGGCTTTCATCACGAAGGAATTGAATCTTTCGCCTGATGAGGCCCAGAAATTTTGGCCAGTTTTTAACCAGTACAGGAATGAACTAAAAGGTATGGCTGGAGAACGAAAAGTTGGAGATCATCTGGAAAAACAGCAAAAAATGCTGGACATCAGAAAGAAATACAGGGAGGATTTTACCAAGGTGATGAGCCATGAAAGAGCAAACAAGGTTTTTGGGGCAGAGGAAGAGTTCAAATCACTCGTCAGGAGGGAATTTCAGAAGCGACAGGCAGAAAAAAAACAACTTGAACCACGCAAAAAAGGGTTTTGATAATAATTTTTAATAATGTAATTTTAACTCGGTGTTTTTCATAGGTTAGCAACGGCTGGCTCTTTTCAGAGCTGGCCTCTTTTTTTTAAAATACCCCTATTTATTACCTATCAATACTTAATATCATTCGGTGTTAACAATGATTTTTATTATTCAGATGCAGCATAGACTGGCGTTTTAATATCATGGTAAAAAAGAAATTTCCAATGCCCTTCAACAGCAATTTCCCACCATTTTTGCCTTAACTCCATCGCCTTTTTCCCATCATGATCATACTTGGCTACAAACCTTGTTTTCATCTGTTGCAGCTGAGGGGCTTCATCACCGCCAAAAAAAACAACTTCATCATCCTCCCGGATCCAAAAAACCTGGTGAAAGGGAGAATGTCCTCCAGACAACTCATGCTGAATATAACCGCTGATCATACCATGGTCTTCAACAAGCTTAACNNTNTCATTGTCCTCCAGCAAGGATAGNCTGTCGGCATCATATGATGCGTTGCCGGCATGCAACGCAAAATCAAGTTCTTTTTCATTGACAAAATAGGTAGCGTGGGGGAAACTCAAATGAGCAAGACCACTGTAGGGGTCTTCAACAGCTATCCCTCCGGCATGATCGCGGTGCAAGTGGCTCATCAGCACCATGGTAATGTCACCGGGTGAATACCCATGATGGGATAAATTATTGTAGAGCTGAAGCACCCCATGCTCAGAAAATCCCAATCCTGTATCCAGGAGAATCAAATCCTTTTTAGTTTCAACCAAAAAGGGTTGTATTTCCACCAATAAACTTCCTCGGGACCTTTGTTGAAGATCATCTTTGGCCGTATCAAAGGGCAGGAATATTTTGGTATGGTCGATTGTAAATGAACCTTCAGAAAGAGGTATAATCTTCATATGGTTTGTTAACGGATTACCATTTGACGGTCTGCGTCAAGGCGTATAAGGATGAACAAAAGCACTGAGAAAGTAATCAGCGAAGTACCCCCATAACTCATGAAAGGAAGGGTGATTCCGATCACCGGGATGATTCCAATGGTCATTCCTATGTTGATGAACACATGAAAAAAGAATACTGAAGCAACACCATAGGCATAGGTCCGGCTGAAAGCACTTCTTTGCCGTTCTGCCATGGCAACAATCCTGAACAACATGAAAAGATACAACCCCAACAAGACAATGCTTCCTGAAAATCCAAATCCCTCACCAATGGTGCAAAAAATGAAATCGGTCCTTTGCTCAGGAACAAAATCGTATCGTGTTTGGGTACCTTTCATCAAACCCTTTCCCCAAAAACCACCCGAGCCTATGGCAATCTTGCTCTGCTTCACATTATAATTACCAGCCTTTTTCTTGTCCTCCATTTTTTTGATATCCTCTTCAGTCATGGATTCGGTATCCACCTGAAAATCCTTGCCCACTGTGGCATATATCCGCTGAACCTGATAAGGTTTCAAGACATTGTTGAAAAAATAGGGTACTGCAAAGCGTTGAATACCCACTGCAACAACCCAAATGACAATAACCAATACCAAAACAGATCGATCCCTTTTGATCTGTCTTTTTGCTACATAAATAAACACAATGGCAGCAAGAGAAAGGAGGATGGCCAATAGATTCTGATCAATCAACAGCGTCATGACAACAAGTACTGCCACAGAGAAACCAATCACCAGAATGGCAGAAGGTAGTCCCTCACGGTACATGACAAGAAAAAAAGAAAAATATACCAAGGCCAATCCGGTCTCACTTTGCAGAATGGTCAGGATTGCCGGAACCAATACCAGTGATGCTGCAATCAATTGCGAACGCAGCTTCTTAAAATTAAGGTCCAGGGATGACAAGTATTTTGCCAAGGCAAGGTTCACAAATACTTTGCAGAGTTCTGCAGGTTGCAACTGAAATCCTGAAAACCGGATGATTGATTGTGTTCCTTTAACATCTGTGTGAAAAGGGAAAACCAGGATCAGCAAAATCAAACCAAATACATAAAAAATATTGGATGTGGCAGTGAAAAATTTGCTGTCAATCAGTAAAATAAAAACAGCCAAGACAGAAGAGATAAAAAAATAGAGCAGCTGTCGGCTATAGTCTGTCTTGAAAGAAAAAAAACCGCTGATGATATTTTCATCCCTGTAGGTGGTGGCAAAAATACTGGCAATACCCGTAACAACCAGTACCAGATAGATTCCCACAAGAACCCAGTCTATGCCTTTTGATATTTCAAATGAACTGTTCTTCATTGTCTGGTTTAAGGGCTGAAAGATGGTAATAAACAACCACTGTTTTTTTGGAGGGGTTGTCAGGCATAGAATGCTTTGCGGTTGTCCTCAACAATAACTTGCGCATTTTTTGTTTGCGAAGGGAATCCAGCCGATTGCGTTTTGTCTTTACAATGGGGAGGATGATTTCTGTACCTTCAATCCTTTCCACTTCCTTCCACCTTGCAGCGGAAAGGGTATCACGAAGGTATTTTTCCATGACAAGGGCTGCCATGGGTCCTGCCCATGTTGCGCCAAATCCAGCATTCTCAACAATCACTGCAACGGCAATGGTGGGGTTTTCCCTGGGGGCAAAACATACAAACCAGGAATGATCTTTCAACTTCTCCCGTTTGCCATAAATCATGCCATAGTTTTCTGCAGTACCTGTTTTTGCAGCAACGGCAATGCCTTCAATTCTGGCAACACCTCCAGTACCTTGTTCAACAACATCCTGCATGCCCAATTGCACAGTTTCATACGTTTCATTGGATATATTGGTAACCTGATGCTTTTTCTTGTAGCGGTTCAAAACCGTGTCGGTTTCAAGCTGCCCATCAATGGATTGAACAAAATGGGGGGTGTAATAAAATCCCTTGTTGGCAATGATGCACATCATGTTGGCCATTTGCAATGGTGTGGCCTGCATCTCACCTTGGCCAATGCCAAGAAAGACATTGGTGCAGGAACTCCAGGACCGGTTGTATAATCTGTTGTAGAAACTGGTATCAACAATCAGACCCTTGTCTTCACTGGGCAGGTCTACACCCAACCTCACGCCCAAGCCAAATGAATTCATGTATTGCTTCCACTTTAGGTATCCGTTTACCGTTCCGCCCAGTCGGGGGTTATCCACGGCCAGTCTGTACAAGTGGGAGAAATAACTGTTGCATGAATTGGCCAGTGCCACCCTCAAATTACCTGCATGTCCTGGNGTATTGTGCGTGCAACCGATCGGTCTTCTGCAGCCATGGTATGCACCACTGCAACCAAGACCAAACTCCGGCGTTATGACGCCTTCATCCAATGCAATCAAGGCGCCTGTGGGCTTGATGGTTGAGCCGGGAGGGTATTGACCTTTTATGGCCCTGTTGAAGAGCGGCCTTGCCGTATCCCTGAGCATCCAGGAAAAATTATTTCTACGCTGGTTTCCTGTCAAGAGATTGGGATCATAGGTTGGGCCACTTGCCATGGCAATGATGCCGCCAGACCTTGGATCTATGGCTACGATTGCCCCCAGCTTGTTTTTCAGCATGCGCTCAGCCATTACCTGCACCTCAATATCNATCGATGTCCTCAAATTTCTGCCGGCTATAGCAACAGAGTCGTACAATCCATTTTCATAGGAACCAACAATCCTGTTCTTGTTGTCCTTGATCTGATACCTAACCCCCCTTTGCCCCATCAAAATCGGTTCATAGAAGCGCTCAAGGCCACTGAGACCCATGTAGTCTCCCATTTGGTAATAGTAATTCGTTTTCTTTAGAATACTGGAGTCAACTTCGCCCACATATCCAAGAATATGTGCTGCGGCTTTGAAGGGATAAGACCTAATGGGTCTTTCCTGTAAAAAGAATCCAGGTTCAAAGCGAAAGATGTTCTCTTGTAACTGAACAAATGCTTCTACAGAAAGAGATGATTCAAAAATGGATGGTCGATACCGTCCATTTTTGATGATGGCCCCAATGACGCGTTCCCGAAACGTTTCAATATCAATTTTGAGGATGTTGCAGATGCCCAGGGTGTCAAGACCCTTCAATTGGGTTGGCATCACCATGAGGTCATAGGTCTGTGTGTTTTCAAGAATTGATCTCCCTTTTCTGTCAAAAATGATTCCACGATCAGGGTAAACTATTTTTTTACTCACCGCATTGTCAAGTGCCAGCAAATCATATTTTGTTGAGGCCAGCTGGAGAAACAACAAACGGATGCCAAGGATGACGAAAGCAACCAGGAAAATTAGCTTGATAACATTTTGTCTTGACTGGTTGAATGCGGGCATAATTTAATTGGAATTAACAGCAAAATTAGCGGTTTGTCNGTTTAGCGGAGTTTTGATTTTCTGTTGAGGAAAAGATCAGTAATCATGATAAGCAGAATACTTACAAGAGAAGTCGCGATCAGCTTTCCGGTAAAATAAAAAAAACTACCAAACTGCATCCATTCAAGAAGGATTAGATAGAAATGATGCAAGAGGGTAAGGAAGATCAGATAGGTTGCATAAGGCATTGAGCCCATGGTCTTCTTTGAAGGCTCCTCATTTCCCCAATCGGTAGCTTCTTTAGGAAGCAATAGATTGATAAGAAATGGCCTGACATAAGCAATCAAAACGCAGGCGGCAGCATGCAGGCCAGGCGTCTTAAAAAACATATCTGTCAACATTCCAGTTGCAAAACCAATGAACAGCAACGGCGTTCTTCCGATTTTGAATGGCAGCCAGAGAATGAATACAAAATAAAAATAGGGCACAATAAACTGGTGCAATGGAGGGATCTTGTTCAACACAAAAATTTGGATGAACAAGATCAACACGAACCTGATGATATTTTTGAAGAATAAACTCATTCTTTGATGACTGTGCTTTTCAATCGATCCATTTCTTCCTGCAGCAGGTTTTTAACAATGTATGCATGTTGAACACTATAAAAGTCAACTGCTGTCCGGATTTTCAGCTTATAGGTATTGGTTTCCTGGTCCTGATCAATCTTCTCAACATAACCAATGGGAAGTCCTGGAGGAAATTTATCTGAGTAAGGACTACTGATAACCGTATCCCCTTTTTTTACCACAATTGTTTTGGGAATCTTGGAAAGCAGCAGATAGCGGGGATCTTTTCCATCCCAGCTAACCTCCCCCAACCCACTGCCTTTCTTCAGGACTGCTATTACCTTTGCCTGGCGGTGAAGCAGGCTCATGACAATAGACATGTTCTCGCTTACACTGATAACGGTTCCTATCACCCCGTCTGTTCCAACCACAGCCATGTTGGGTACTATTCCTTGTGCAGAGCCTCTGTGCAAAACGATGTTGTTCTGCTGAAGGAATACAGAATTAGAAATAATTTTGGCATCAAAATATTGGTACTGGCGATATGATTTCAGTGAGTCTACTGCAATCGTATCTGAAACGAGTTGGAAAGAAGAATCAGGAACAACAGAGCCTGAGGGCAGGTAGGAAAGCAAGGCAGCATTCTGCTCGCGCAGTGCCTTGTTTTGTTCACTCAGCGTGAAGAATGACTCCACTTTGTTCACCCGTTCATTTAGGTTGCCAGCCATTTCATTGGAGAACATTCCATAAGCAGTTTGATGGAACCTGTTGTAACTGAACAGCATTGAAAGGGCCAATCCTTGGAGAACAAGGAAGAAAATAAAGACAGAATAGCGCTTGAGAAATAAAAAGACGTTACGCATGGAGAACTTGCTCCTAAGGGTTTTTTATTCCAATCCTTAACGCATGATGAAAGGAAAGTTATGGTAATTTTTCAAAGCCAGCCCGGTTCCCCGCACAACACTTTTCAGTGGATCTTCGGCTATATGAACAGGGAGCTTGATCTTTTGGGCAAGTCGCTTGTCCAGGCCTCTTAACAATGCTCCTCCACCTGTCAGGTACAAGCCGCGCTTGTAAATATCAGAAGCCAGCTCAGGGGGTGTTGTTTCAAGGGCCTTGAGGATGGCCTCCTCAATCTTGAAAATTGATTTGTCTAGGGCCTCTGCAATTTCCTGGTAACTCACCATGATCTGCTTGGGAATGCCGGTAACAAGATCCCTTCCGTTCACCGGTATGTCATCTGGTGGTGACTCAAGGTCTTTCATGGCAGCACCAATATGTATCTTAATCTGCTCTGCGGTCCTTTCACCTATCAACAAACTATGGTAACGCCTCAGGGCTTCCATGATGTCTGCCGTGAACTCATCTCCGGCAATCCTGATCGATTGGTCGCAAACAATGCCGGCCAATGCGATAACCGTGATACCGGTGGTACCTCCACCAATNTCGATGATCATGTTGCCGATGGGTTCTGTTACATCAATTCCTATACCCAGTGCCGCTGCCATGGGTTCATGGATAAGGTATACTTCTTTTGCCCCAGCCTGCTCAGCACTATCGCGAACAGCCCTCTTCTCCACTTCCGTGATACTGGATGGGATGCAGATCATCATTTTCCAGCTTGGTGGGAAAAGCGGTTTCTTGGGATAAATCAACTTGATCATCTCGCGGATCATCAATTCTGCAGCATTGAAATCTGCTATCACACCATCCCTCAGTGGCCTTACAGTCCGAATGCTTTCATGGGTCTTTTCATGCATCAACAATGCTTTTTTACCCACTGCAAGCAAATGCTTGGGATTGTTCCTGTCCAGCGCAACAATCGAGGGCTCATTCACCACAATTTCGTCATTGTGAATGATGAGTGTATTTGCTGTGCCAAGGTCAATGGCAATATCCTGTGTAAACCATGTAAAAAGTCCCATTTAGCTGTATTTTAAGCGCTTTACAAAGTTCAAATAAATAACCCAATAAACAATCATGAATTTTACTGAAAATATATTTCAATGTGATTCATGGATTGTGAAAAATCAGTTTCGAAATTCAAAGCCAATGTCCTTCCGAAAATCCATCCTTTCATAGCCAATGGATTTGATGGCATCAAGCGACTTTTCAACCGCTTCATTGATGTCTTTGCCATAAGAAGTAATGGCGGCTACCCTTCCGCCATTGGTCCGCAAATCGCCCTCAGTACCGGTTATTCCTGCATAAAAGACGATTGTATCTGCTGAAACCGGCGTATCAAGACCATTTATTTGTTTGCCTTTTTCGAAATCTCCGGGATAGCCCCCACTCACCAAAACCACGGTGGAAGCGGCCCTGGAATCAATTTCCACTTCAATTTCATTCAATTTTTCTTCATCCATGGCGGCAAAAAGTTCAACGATATCCGTCTTCAACCTGGGCATGACTACTTCGGTTTCAGGGTCACCCATCCGGCAATTGTATTCAATCACATAAGGCTCTCCACCAACATTGATCAGGCCAAAAAATACAAATCCATGGTAAACCAACCCCTCTTTCTCAAGGCCCGCTATTGTAGGCTTGACAACCCTTTCAATGACCTTGTCCATAAAAACGCCTTGGGCAAACGGAACCGGACTGACTGCCCCCATCCCACCTGTATTGGGCCCTGTATCCCCTTCCCCAATCCTCTTGTAGTCTTTTGCCTCCGGCAACAA
>Ga0063231_10000416_pt1 | contig 11921 bp, 7 predicted proteins | sample LauGreSu1BDMLBSD_2_FD_56231 | JGI IMG/M metagenome (GOLD analysis project Ga0063231, IMG submission 56231) | Freshwater lake microbial communities from Lake Michigan, USA - Su13.BD.MLB.SD v2 (version 2) | ecosystem: Environmental > Aquatic > Freshwater > Lake | place: Lake Michigan, USA...
CAGTGCATCGCTTGCAAATGGATTGGAGCTCAGTCGCCTTGTGGTCTGAGGCCGTCAGCGCGGAAGTTGGTGCACAAGAAGAGGCGCAGGCGCAGCACAATATTCATACCCTAAAAACCAAAACCATTCAGTGCATTACTGCAAATCGCTTTGAAGATCTGGCCTGGGAGGCAACACGACGGATTGAGACGCATCTAAAAGAGGGGCGCAAACACATTGCCTTAGTCGCACAAGATCGATTGTTGGCCAGAAGAACCCGTGCACTATTGGCGCGCCTAGGTCCTAGTTTAAGTATTGCCGATGAGACCGGCTGGAAACTGTCTACGACACGCGCTGCTGCGGCACTGCATGCATGGCTTGAGTTATTGCGATCTCCCAGTGAAGGACCAAGCGCTAGTACATTACTGGAGTTCTTAAAAAATCCCTTTCTGGATCTCGAGCATCTTCTTAATACCCAAGAGAGTAATTGTGATCTGCTCATCACCGAGTTAGAGAACGCCTTACTGATTAAACAGGCACGCTCCTCCTGGGTCAGTTTCTATCTAGCAATAGAGGCAGGAGCTAGCTCAGAATACGACCCGCGCTTACAGACCTTATTGCAAGTGATTCGGCAACGCGTGGGGCAATGGCAGAGCAAAGCAATGCAAACACCGTATTGCGCAGAAGCTCTCTTACAACTTCACGAAGACCTATCAGCCTTTGGAATGAAGCAAGGCTTTGAGCAAGATGCTGCGGGCCTGCAGTTGCTCCATATGCTGCAAACACTTGGAATGCAACAAAGCAAGTTAGGCCAGTTGCGCATGCCTCTAAACGAGTGGTTGATCTTGCTAAAGACCGTCATGGAGGAAGAGGTCTATCGAGAGCAGGGTGCACAAACCAGTGCGCGCGTATCGATCTTGCCACTGAGCTCCACCCGCTTGCGCTATTTTGATGCCGTGGTCATGGTGGGTTGCGATGAGCGCCAGTTACCCGCGTTTTCAGAGCCACCCTTATTTTTCTCGGAGACGCTCTGCCAAGTATTGGGAGGGTCGAGTATCGCTTGGCAATTCCGTCAACAAGCAAGAGATCTCTCACAGCTAATCGCCAGTTATGAGCACATCGATCTTCTTTGGCAGAGTGAGGGAGCTCGAGGAGAGCCATTGCGAGCAGCACCTTGGATACAGAGACTGCAAAATCACTTACCAACATTAGCGACCATTCAGGCAAAGGCAGAGCAACGCACCGCACAAGCAAGACCAAGCGCTATGGCTAGCGCACATCGACTACCCGGTCTTCCGATGCCAACCCGCATGAGCCCCAGTGCCTACCGAGCACTTCGATCCTGTCCCTATCAATACTATGTGCGCAACTTATTAGGTTTGCGTAAGCGCAAAGGACTTGACGAAGAGCTCGATGCATCCCTGCTGGGTCAGACCTTACATCAGATCTTGCGCAACTTCTTTCAAGAACTTAAGAGCACTCAGATCCGTGAGCCCCGTTTACAGGATCCGCAATACCGACAAACCTGGATGCAAGAGCATTTGCACCATGCTTCAGAGCAGGGCTTTCTAAAACTACTTGAGGGTGATAAACGAATTTTAGGAAGCTTGCGGGATTGGCAAAAACAAATCCCAAGCTTTGTCGCGTGGCAATTAGAGCGCGAGAGTCATGGCTGGCAATTTCATGATGCTGAGCTCAAGGTCGGCTTTGAGTTTTCATTCACTGATGCTCACCACCAAGAACATACTGTCCGCATTGAAGGATATGCCGATCGATTAGACATCAATACAACTCTCAGGCAAGCGGCGGTGCTCGATTACAAACATCAGAGCCCCGATAAGATCAAAAAACGAGCAGACCAACTGATGGATGACCCGCAACTCTTGCTCTACACCAAGGCTATTACCGAGGAGCAAAAGGCCACAGATCATCCGGTCATCGAGGCCGATTGGGTCGCTCTCAAAATGAATCTCAAGAAAAAAGATTCCAGCGAGCGCTCGTTCAAGCTTGATCATTTATCGGATCAGGTCTTGGTCCTTGAGAAACAGTTACAACAAGACCTCAGTGCGGTTTGGTCAGGAGCGGCTATGCAAGCCTTTGCACCCGAGAGTGCCTGCCGCTATTGCGAGGCCCGTGGTATTTGCAGAAAAGGAATGTGGTGATACCCATGCCTAGCAAACTTAATATCCCACTAGTCTGCAATCCCGCTCGCTCGGTCGTAGTCTCTGCGTGTGCAGGGAGCGGTAAAACCTGGTTGCTAGTGGCGCGCTTAATTCGGATTCTGTTAGCAGGAGAGTCGCCTCGCTCTATTTTGGCTCTTACCTTTACCCGTAAAGCTGCCCAAGAGATGCGTGATCGACTCTATAGTCTGCTGCACGAATGGACTCAATTGACCGACAAAGATTTAATCACTGCATTGGAAGAACGGGGTCTTACCCAAAGTGAGGCAATGCAATCGATCCATCCGGCGCGCGCTTTATATGAGACCTTGTTGGCAAATCCGCATTCGGTCGTCATCGATACCTTTCATGGTTGGTTTGGTACTCTCTTAAGTGGTGCACCGGTATCGATGGGAGCACAGCAAGGATTTAGTCTACGCGAGGATGCAAAACGATTACAAACTGAATGTCTAGAGGATTGGTGGGCATCATTACCCAAAGAGATTGAAGCGCACTATGAGGTCTTGCTCGATCACCTAGGTTCTTATCAAACTAATCAATTTCTGTTGGGGTCGAGTAGCTTGCTGCGACAGAAGGGCGCTTGGGTCTTCTTTGAGAAAGCTTGCAAGGCGCAAGGACTGACCCCTGTAGAGGTTCTCAAAGCCTATTGCAAAGACCATCAAAGCCCAAACCCACTCCTTGATGCCTTAGGTAACCAGCATGCACTAGAAGAACTAAAACAGATACTCGATGGTTTACAAAACGGCGGCAAGAAGGACCAAAATTTAGTTCCTGATCTTGAGCTCACGATCGAGCATCTCGCAAACAATGACCTTGCCAGTGCGGCCACCACAATTGTTCCAGTGTTCATGACCCAAAATGAGTTACCCAGTTATCGCAAGGATAATGACAGCGCTAGTAAGACCATCTTGGCCTATCACGAAGCGCAACAGCGCAATGCCCAAGGAGTTCATTCAAGTTCGGCAATATTGGGGACGAGTGTGTGAGCAATACATTGAATGGCGAACACAGCGCGACGCAATTGCTCTGAACCAAGCATGGTTTGCAGTGAGCGCCGCAATCTTTAAACATACCCAAAGAGCGAAGGAGCGTCTGCGGGTCCGAGACTTTGATGATCTCGAACTCGGTGTCGCACAAATGATCGCAGACCCACGCATCGCAGCTTACTTACAAGCGCGTTTGGATGCGCGCTACAAACATATTTTGATCGATGAGTTTCAGGATACCAATCCATTGCAATGGCAAATCCTCAAATCATGGCTAGAGGCTTATGGTGATGATGCTAATCGACCCAAGGTATTTATTGTGGGCGATCCGAAGCAATCGATCTATCGCTTTCGTCGTGCTGACCCACGTTTGTTTACAGCAGCCACACATTTCTTAGAAAAGCACTACGGCGCTGCACTGGAAGAACAAAATACCACCCGACGCAATGCCCCGAAGATTGTGGAAGCGGTCAACGCCATCTTTGCTGCAGACCGTATACCCGAGTCCTATCCATTTAAAGAGCAAGATACTCATTGGACCGCACCGTCATTGCCAGAGCCAGCTGTTTATCAAAGCGGCGAGGCTTATCGCTTGAACCTTATTCCCTATGAGGAGCCATCAGAAGATCAACGCTTTGGCAATGCCCTCGAGGCAGCTTTGGTTGATCCTCACGAGACCCCTGCAAAAAAACAGCGTGCGCAAGAAGGGCGAAGAATTGCGAGCCTTATTACGCATCTAATGCAAACTCGACGGGTCTTAGACGAAGAGCTCGACACAAGTAATAGCAAGGTAAAGCGCATCGTCTGGCGACCAGCACGACCAGGAGATTTCTTACTATTAGTAAAGCGCCGTGCTTACTTATTAGAGTATGAGACAGCACTACGCGATGCTGGACTTCTGTATGAGAGCCCACGCTTAGGTGGATTGCTAGAGACCCTTGAGGTCGATGATCTAATTGCCTTACTTACTATATTAGTAACTCCTGGTAATGATCTCGCTTTGGCACAGGTCTTACGTAGTCCACTATTTGCGCTCGATGAAACACAAATGCAAACCTTGGCTGAGTTGGTACAAAGTAATCAGGGTTACCGCAATTGGTGGGAGGCACTGACCCATGGTGAGAGCCATTCCCATCAGGCCCAATTCCAAAGCATTACCCAACACATCAAGCAATGGATTGATCTAGCCAAACACCTACCGGTTCATGATCTGCTCGATCATGTGTATTTCTCGGGGGATGTCCGGCTTAAATACGCGAGTCATTGTCATGAGAGTGATCGCGATCAGGTATTAGCCAATCTAGATGCCTTCTTAGAGCTAGCGCTTAATCTTGATGGCGGTCGCTACCCAAGCTTGGGACGTTTTATTACTCAATTAAATCGGATGCGACGCGGCGATGAAGACGAGACCCCAGACGAAGGGGAGATGAGCGCAGAGGCTCAGAACGAAGACCCCGATGATTTAGAGTCAGACCACGAACAGAGTGACGAGTTGCCCGAGCAAAGTGGTCGACGCGCACAGCGGGTACGCTTAATGACCATTCATGGTGCTAAAGGATTGGAGGCACCCTTTGTGATCTTGCTCGATAGTAATAACACTGCTGCACCTCATTTTGGAAGTGGCGTCTTACTCGATTGGGATCCAGAGCAAGCCGGACCGAGTCATTTATCCATGTTCACCAAACTCAGTCTGGGTGCAGGACGCGAAGACCTCAAGCAGCAAGAAAAAGAGATTGCCCTGAAAGAGAACTGGAACCTACTCTATGTAGCAATAACCAGAGCTAAGCAAGGTTTTTGGATGAGTGGTGTGGAGAGCTCGCAGAATCGAGAGGACGCTGGGGTGAGCAAAGATAGTTGGTACGCACGCGCACGCAGCGCAGAGCTTCCCCTCTTTACCGAGCTCGATGACGATCTGCAGTCATCGATTCGGATACAAAAGCACATAGCAACTAAAGCACCAACACCAGATACACCATCAACACAATTTGAGCTAAGGGATTTGGTCTTGAGCTGGCGGGGTGATGAACTAGTTGGGGGTGATCCCCTCAGCATTAGCCCCGAGCGACAACAGGCTTTGGATGAGGGGGTATGGTTTCATGGGGTATTGCAACGCATCAGCCCACAACAATATCGACCGGTCTCTCACACTGTTCCGGAGCCTAAAGCGATTGCAAGTGCATTCATGATCTCGCTTGCAGATGCAGAGCGCGCCTTACAGCGCGCCATCACGGTTTACCAAGCACCTGAGCTACAGACTTATTTTGATCCCACGCAATATCAGGAAGCGTGGAATGAGCTCGATCTGGTGAGTATCGAAGGTAAAAGTATGCGCATTGATCGTCTAGTCGAGCTTAGTGATTGCTTAGTGATTCTGGATTACAAACTCACACTCCCTAAGCTCGATGATCCGCTCTACCAACAATACACAGAACAATTAACAAACTATCAAGTCGAGGTGCAACGTATTTATCCACATAAAGCTATTAAGGCGATCCTAATTGATGCCCAAGGAAAAAGTTTGCCGCTAATTCACTAGCAGCAACTAGATCTCAACAATCATCTCAATCTCCACACAGGCTCCCAAGGGAATCTGTGCAACCCCAAATGCGCTGCGAGCATGCTTGCCCGCATCACCAAAGATCTCACCAAGGAGCTCAGAGCAACCATTGACCACTAGGTGATGTTCTGTGAACTCGGCGGTAGAGTTCACGAGACCCATGAGCTTCACAATTCGCTTGACGCGATCTAAGGAGCCTAAATGGGCATTAAGGGTTGAGAGAAGATCAATGGCAATACTGCGAGCCGCTGCCTTACCCGTTGCGGTATCCATATCAAGACCCAGCTTACCAACCCAAGGCTTGCCATCTTGTTTGGCAATATGACCTGATAGAAAGACCTGATTGCCGCTGGTAACTGCCATCACGTAGGCGGCAGCAGGGGTGCCAGGGGTGCTGAGGGTGATTCCGAGTTTGGATAATTGTTGGGCAATAGCGCTCATCAGTACCTTTCAAATAAGTGGGGGAATAAGGGTGCGATTAGAGCTTGCGCTCAGACTCCCATCAGTATAAGAAATTGGCAAAAATACCTGACAAATTCCCTCTCCGCTATACTTCAGCCTACAAAATATTAACCATGTTGCAATACGCTTAAGCATATGAACAAAGCCATCATTTTCTCAATCGGCACAGCACTAATTGCTAGCCTATTTTCTATTAATGCCCAAGCTCAAGACGTCAAGGGTACTGCCCAAGCCGGTCAAGCCAAAGTATGGATCTGCGTAGGTTGCCATGCGATCCCTGAATACCGTGCCGATTGGCCACAGGTTTACCGAGTGCCTAAATTGGGTGGACAGAACGCTGAGTACATTATTGCTTCCTTAAAAGCCTACAAGTCAGGGGAGCGCAAGCATCCCACCATGCGCGGTATTGCTGGTAGCCTGAGCGATCAAGATATGGCTGACATTGCTGCCTACTATGCTGCGCAGAATGCGAACTCACCCCGTAACCCATTAAAGTAATTGGAATAGAGACCATGATTAAATCCGCTCTTATTCTTGCCTTACTCAGCGCCTCTGTAGGAATTGCGCATGCAGCCGATATTGCCAAAGGTAAAGAACTCGTTGAAAAGAACAACTGTGCAGCTTGCCATGGTGCTGGCTTAAAGGCGCCTGTAGCAGCTGCGTATCCAAAGATTGCTGGCCAGTACCAAGACTATTTGTACTACGCATTGAAGTCTTACACTGTAAACAATGCGAATGTTGGTCGAAACAATGCGATCATGCAATCCCAAATGAAGCCATATAGCGATAAAGATCTACGTGATATGGCTGCCTACATCGCTTCATTACCAAGCGACCTAGTGGTCAAGAAATAAGTTCCAGACTTATTAGCAGAAAGCCCCGCAAGTCGGGGCTTTTTATATTCTGACTTCTATTTAGCAGCCTCTAAGCCTCGGGCTAGATGCGTGCGCATGGCTTGCTCAGCCGCAATCGGATCACGCTTGAGAAGGGCTTTCAGAATCTCACGATGCTCCGACAAGGAGGATTGCAAACGACCTGAACGACTTAAAGAGTCCTTGCGCTGTAACTTCAATACTTTGCGAAGATCCGCAATCACACTGGTCATCCATGGATTATTGGCAATAGCAATGATGCGTTCATGAAACCGTACATTAATCTCAAAGAACTGATCTAGATTGCGATCGGCCGCAGCCTTCTCTAAACGCAAGTGCATGTCATCCAAGTCATTGAGATCTTTCTCCTTCGCTTTGCTGGCAGCCTCTTTGGCGGCTTCACCTTCCAATAGGGAGAGGATCGTAAATATTTGCTCTAAATCACCCCGATTAACCTCGGTGACATAAGCACCCCTGCGCAGCTTCATGGTGATGAGCCCCTCGGCCGCCAAGACCTTGATGGCCTCCCGCAGGGGAGTGCGGCTAATCCCAAACTCTTTAGCCAGACTTTGTTCGTCAATCCAGGCGCCAGGAGCCAGATCATGGGCAAAGATCCGTACCCGNAGCTGGTCTGCAACCTCTTCGTAGAGCGGTCTAGATGCGAGTATCTTACTCATATTAATCTCTTAAGNTACTGTTTATAAACATTTTTATCTAAAATGATCAATATTCTGAATTCATAATTATGTATCCAATTCTATAGACAAATGGATTAAAGTCAAGCAAAATACCTGTATTCCTACCCATTGATGGAAAGCACATGAGTCAGAAATCCCCAAAGGCTAGAGCAGTCTGGCCAGCTGCCCCAGCCCCCAATCAGGAGGCTTGGCAAGAAGCAGCCAGCAAATCAGCACCAAACGGTAATGTCGATGGCCTCGGCTGGGAGACCCCGGANGGGATCCATTTAAAGGCCTTGTATACCCAAGCCGATTTGGCTGGAGTGCCGTATACCAATAGCCTGCCAGGGTTTGAGCCTTATCTGCGGGGCCCGCAGGCAACCATGTATTCCGTTCGTCCTTGGACCATTCGTCAATACGCAGGGTTCTCCACCGCCGAAGAGTCCAATCTCTTTTATCGCAAAGCATTAGAGGGCGGCGGTCAAGGTATATCCGTAGCATTTGACCTCGCCACACATCGTGGTTACGACTCGGATCATCCTCGGGTTGTGGGTGATGTCGGTAAAGCAGGTGTGGCAATTGATTCAGTGGAAGACATGAAGATATTGTTTGATGGCATACCGCTAGACAAGGTCTCAGTCTCGATGACCATGAACGGTGCCGTTCTCCCTGTGCTTGCTGGTTACATTGTGGCCGGTGAAGAGCAGGGTGTCACGCAAGCCCAATTAAGCGGCACGATTCAGAACGATATTCTGAAAGAGTTCATGGTNCGNAATACCTANATCTATCCACCCGCACCATCGATGCGCATNGTTGGCGACATCATTGAGTACACCGCCAAGAACATGCCTAAGTTCAACTCGATCTCCATCTCGGGTTATCACATGCAAGAGGCTGGCGCTAATCAAGCACTCGAACTTGCATTCACACTGGCCGATGGTAAGGAGTATGTCAAGACCGCATTAGCAAAAGGTCTTGATGTGGATGCGTTTGCTGGCCGCCTTTCATTCTTCTTTGCAATCGGGATGAACTTCTATCTAGAGGTAGCCAAACTACGAGCTGCGCGCATGTTGTGGTGGCGCATCATGAAAGAGTTCAATCCTAAGAACCCCAAGTCATCGATGTTGCGCACGCATTGCCAAACCTCGGGATGGTCCTTGACCGAGCAAGACCCCTATAACAATATTGTGCGCACCACTGTAGAAGCGATGGCTGCTGTATTTGGTGGAACCCAATCTTTACACACCAACTCCTTTGACGAAGCAATTGCCTTGCCATCGGAGACCTCATCGCGCATTGCACGGAATACGCAATTGATTTTGCAAGAAGAGACCCATATCACCAGCGTGGTTGATCCATGGGCAGGTTCTTACATGATGGAGAAGCTTACTCAAGAGATGGCTGATGCGGCCTGGGAAATTATTGCCGAAGTCGATGCAATGGGTGGTATGACCAAAGCGGTAGAAAGCGGTTGGGCCAAACTCAAGATCGAATCAGCAGCTGCCCAAAAGCAAGCCAAGATTGATGCTGGTGCAGATGTGATCGTCGGTGTCAATAAATACAAACTACAGGAAGAGAGTTTGGTAGATGTCTTGGTGATCGATAACGATAAGGTACGCGATAACCAGATCGCTCGCCTGAAATCGATTAAAGCTAAACGCGATCCTAAAAAAGTACAGGAAGCACTCGCTGCACTATCTCAAGCGGCAGAACAGAACACAGGTAATTTATTAGATCTAGCGATCAAAGCAATCCGTTTACGCGCAACGGTGGGCGAGGTGTCGGATGCTTTGGAAAACGTTTATGGCCGCCACCGTGCCGATACACAAAAGGTGACCGGAGTGTACGCAGCCGCATACGATTCAGCAGAGGGTTGGGAGAAGCTCAAAGGCGAGATCGCCGAGTTTGCAAAACAATATGGCCGTCGCCCCCGCGTGATGATTGCCAAACTAGGCCAAGACGGTCATGACCGTGGTGCAAAAGTGGTAGCAACCGCCTTTGCAGATCTGGGCTTTGATGTAGATATGGGACCCTTGTTCCAAACACCCGAAGAGTGCGCGCGCCAAGCAATTGAGAACGATGTGCATGCACTCGGTATCTCGACCTTGGCAGCCGGACATAAAACACTGGTGCCAGCGATTATTCAGGAGTTACGCAAGCAAGGTGCCGATGACATCATCGTCTTTGTAGGCGGTGTGATACCAAGGCAGGATTATGAGTTCTTGTATGAGTCAGGGGTCAAAGGGATTTATGGACCAGGCACACCGATACCGGCATCCGCCAAAGATGTCTTAGAGCAAATCCGAAAGCACCAAACCTAATCCATGCCCGCCGATCAAACCGATGAGCAACTGATTGCAGCTTTGTTGGGCAAACCGTGCCCAGCACAGCGCCGTGCGCTTGCTAAAGCGATTACTCTCTTAGAGTCCACCCGCACCGATCATCGTGAGCGTGCCGATACCTTACTCAATACGATCTTGCCCCATACTGGCAAATCATTCCGTTTGGGGATCTCTGGAGTGCCGGGTGTGGGTAAATCAACTCTGATCGAGAACCTTGGGCTCTACTTAATTAAACAAGGTCATCGGGTTGCAGTGCTAGCAATAGATCCATCCTCGAGTTTGTCGGGTGGATCAATCTTGGGCGATAAGACCCGCATGGAGCTTCTCTCTGTGAACGAGAACGCATTCATTCGTCCTAGCCCTTCATCCGGAACACTCGGTGGTGTCGCAGAGCGTACTCGCGAGGTGATGCTCTTAGCAGAAGCCGCAGGCCATGATGTCGTGATTGTGGAGACCGTAGGAGTTGGCCAAAGCGAGATTGCGGTTGCAGGCATGACCGACTTGTTCATGTTGTTGCAATTACCCAATGCTGGTGATGACCTGCAGGCGATCAAAAAAGGGGTGATGGAGATTGCGGATCTCATCGTGATTAATAAAGCAGATATTGACCCCGGCGCGGCAACACGTGCTCAAGCCTTTATTACAAGCTCACTGCGTTTAATGGGATTTCAGGGGAACCCCGATCATGCTACCCATGTGAAGGAGGAGTGGCATCCCACAGTCTTACGCATGAGCGCACTCTTGGGTGAAGGGATCGATGAATTGTGGAGTGAAGTAAAGCGTTTTCAGAAACTCGAGACCGCCAATGGTCATCTGCAAGAGAGACGTAAGCAACAAGCCAGCTCTTGGATGTGGGAGCGGATCGATAGTGCTCTCAAAAGCCAGTTCAAGAACCATCCAGCCGTCCAACACTTGCTGCCCGAGATGAGCGTTGCGGTTAATCAAGGAAGCATAGCCCCATCGGTTGCTGCCCGTCGACTACTCGAAGCGATGAAGTTGTAAGGCTACCCAATTTATTACAGGAGTTTGTATGCAAGACATTATTTCTCAACTAGAAGCCAAGCGCGAGTTAGCTCGCCTTGGTGGTGGTCAGAAGCGGATTGCTGCGCAGCATGCCAAAGGCAAGTTAACTGCTCGTGAGCGCATTGAGCTCTTGCTCGATGAAGACTCTTTTGAAGAATGGGATATGTTTGTTGAGCATCGCTGCACCGATTTTGGGATGGCCGATCAAACTGTTCCGAGTGATGGGGTAGTAACTGGTTATGGAATGATTAATGGCCGCTTGGTCTTTGTGTTTTCACAAGACTTCACGGTCTTGGGTGGCTCGCTCTCCGAAGCGCATGCCGAGAAGATTTGTAAGATCATGGATCAGGCCATGAAGGTGGGTGCACCCGTGATTGGGTTAAATGACTCTGGTGGTGCGCGGATTCAGGAAGGAGTTGCATCGCTCGGAGGGTATGCCGAGATCTTTCAGCGCAATGTCTCTGCCTCAGGAGTGATCCCTCAAATATCGCTGATCATGGGACCCTGTGCGGGCGGCGCGGTGTATTCACCGGCTTTAACGGATTTCATCTTCATGGTGAAAGACACTTCCTATATGTTTGTGACCGGTCCTGAAGTGGTTAAGACCGTTACGCATGAGGATGTCAGTGCCGAAGATTTGGGAGGGGCAAGCACGCATTCATCGGTTTCAGGAGTGTGTGACCTAGCCTTCAATAATGATGTGGAAGCGATCATGATGTTGCGTCGTTTCTATAGTTATCTGCCACTGTCTAATAAAGAGAAAGCACCATTCTTGGGCGGCTTGGTCTGGTCAGATGAACCCGATTATTCCTTAGATACCTTAGTACCGAATAATCCCAATCA
>Ga0063231_10000417_pt1 | contig 11920 bp, 4 predicted proteins | sample LauGreSu1BDMLBSD_2_FD_56231 | JGI IMG/M metagenome (GOLD analysis project Ga0063231, IMG submission 56231) | Freshwater lake microbial communities from Lake Michigan, USA - Su13.BD.MLB.SD v2 (version 2) | ecosystem: Environmental > Aquatic > Freshwater > Lake | place: Lake Michigan, USA...
GATATTCTTTATGGTCAGGCCAGTAATTTTTTGGATGATATCAATCTTCAAAACTTCATTCTTTCAGCTGATGCCAATACACGTGTCATCAACAGTCTTTTGCACAGAAGTTCCAACCGTGGTTACACTACAGCAAATCTTGAATACAAAGACCAGCTTTTTGTGAATGCTTCTGGAGCATTAGAGGCCGCTTCAACCATAAGCAAAAGTTTCTTCTACCCTTCAGCTGACGTAGCATGGCAGTTCAGTAAACTACCTGCTTTCCAAAATGAAAGTTTCTTGAGTTTTGGTAAAATAAGGNTTGCTTGGGGTAAGGTTGGTGTTCAACCAACTGCCTATAATTTTGCAACTACNTATGAAACTGGCGTTTACAATGCCTACGATGATGGATTGGCCCTTACCAATTTTGGGGGTGGATACAGATTGAATAATGTTAAGGGTAACGACAATCTCAGGCCAGAAATTAAAACGGAGTGGGAGTTTGGAACAGATTTGCGTTTCTTGAGTAACAAGCTCAGTCTGTCAATGTCTTACTATCAAAATAAAACCACAGATATCCTCTTGAATGTAGGCCTGCCGCCATCCAGTGGATTCACCAGCCAGTACAGCAATGCTGCAAACATGCAAAACAGGGGCTTTGAAGCGGATTTGAAATATGATCTGGTTAAAAAGAAGGATTTGAACCTCCAGGTTTTTACCAATTTCAGCAGAAACAGAAATAAGGTCATAAGCTTGAGTGGAGCTGGCACAATTGACCTGACCGGTCAGTCTGTAAGTTCCAGGGCAGTTGAAGGGTACCAGCTTGGTGTACTGTGGGGTCCTCGTGCTTTAAGGGATGACAAGGGGAATTTTATTTTGGATGCAAATGGCTTCCCCAATATTGACAATGAGCAAGGTGTAATTGGAGATCCAAACCCAGATTGGAGAGGTGGAGCAGGTATTTCCATGAATTACAAGAGCCTGGATTTCAATATTCTTTTTGAAACAGCACAAGGTGGTGACATTTCTGAAGGAACCAGATCTGTACTTTACAATTTTGGTACACATGAAGATGTTTCAAAAGAAATTACTTTGACGGAAACATTGAAAAATGTAAACGGTGTTTCTTTCCCTGCAGGAACAACAGTAAGGGGTAATATCGGAAATTATGGTAAAGGAAATGTGCTTTTGGATGAAGCATGGTACACTTCACGCGGTGCTGGTTTGGGCGCAGCTGCAATACGTGAGTTTTTTATTGGAGATGCAAGCTGGACGAGGTTGAGGGAAGTTTCATTGGGTTACACTCTTGGCACACCAGCTTTCAAAAAAGCAACCAAATTCAGTTCAATGCGTTTCTCACTAACAGGTCGGAATCTTTTCCTTTGGACAGATATCGTTGGCTTCGACCCAGAAGTCAACCAGTCTGGGGTGAACAATGGGTTTGGTCAGGAATTTTTCACCAACCCTTCCACTCGTTCCTGGTTGTTCACTGTTAAACTGAATTTCTAATCGCAATCTTCAAATGATAAACATGAAAAAAATATTGATCATAGCAGTTTTGACCACCTTGATGGTTTCCTGCTCAAAAGTATACGAAGGACAGAATATTGATCCCAATAATCCTACTGCGGTTAATGCAGAAACATTGTTGAAAGGAATTGAATTGGCCAACATTACGGTTCAGGTAAGCCATATTCAACGCATTACTGCCATGTGGATGGGGCAGTACAAGGGAGCTACACTGCTTTATAAAAGTTTGGGAGAATACAGTATTTCAGGTGAAGAGTCCAATGATACCTGGACATACGTTTATCAAGGCATAGCAAAACAAGCCAGTGTGATCAGGGCAAAACTGCCAGACAATAAGTCATATTCAGGTATTACCAAGATAATTGAAGCCAATGCCCTGGGTACCGCTGCAGCTTTGTATGGTGACATCCCTTTTTCAGANAGGGCCAATGATGCATTCCCCGTCCCCAAATTTGACAAACAGGTTGACGTATATGCCGGAATCCAAAAATTACTGGATGAGGCCATAGTAGAATTGACGGCAGTATCACCACTGGCAGTTATTTCAAATGATATTTTCTTTGCTGGAAGAAGTACCACCTGGTTAAGGGTTGCACATACCCTAAAGGCCAGGTATTTTATGGAAACCAAGGAATATGCCAAAGCATATGCATCCGCGCTCAATGGAATTAATGCTTCTAACCTGTCATGGAAATTTTTTCCCCCTGCATTGGTTGCAGATGGTGATTTCAACTTGTTGAATACCCTGATTGATCAACGTGGTGGGTTCCTTGCTACTGCAGGATCTTACATGCATGAGAACCTCCTGAGAACAGCTGCTGTTGGTAACAGAAACAATACTAAGACCAATGAAGATGCAAGGGCAAGATACTACAGGATTACAGGAACTGCAGCCACATCGGAATTAGGGGTTGCAGCAAAAAATGCTCCTATGCCTTTGGTGACTTTCGAGGAAAACCTGTTGATTCTTGCAGAAGCAGGCATGAGAACTGTTGGATTTGCTGAGGGACTTCTTCAACTAAACAGACTAAGAGCTCACCTGAGAACCAACCTTGGTTTGGCCGCAGCACCGGCAACAGGTGGTACCATTTTGTATGATGCGTATGTTGCTGCTGACTTCAATCCAGGTGGTATTGAAAACAGGGGTACACTTACGGCAGACAAGGCCTTGATGAGAGAAATCATAGAAGAGCGTTATGTTTCATTGTATGGAACCATTCTTCCATTCAATGATGCAAGAAGGTTGCGCAAGGCTGAAAACGATGTGAATGTTCCAATTCCCTTCACCACTCCAACAGCAACCCAACATCCTGAGAGGGTGATTTATGCACAAAATGAAATCAATGCAAATCCCAAGTTGCCAAAGCCAATACCTGATCTATATTTGAAAACTCAAGTAAATCAATAAGCTTTTTTAATATTGGTCAAGGCTCTCCATTTTGGGGAGCCTTGCTTTTTGATTGATCATCACCCAAGATTTTGCTAAATGAACAGAAGAATTTTTTTCTTTTTGATGCCAGCTTTGTCTGCTTGTGTATTTGTTTTTGCCCAAAAAAATCCACCAGTTGATGCGAAAATGGCTCAAAAAAACCAAGCGATTTCCAATCTGGATTTGCGATATGAGTATTACAAGGAAAGGGCATTTCAAATATGGAATTTTGCAGAGGTTGGATACAAAGAAGTCAAAAGTTCCTCTTTGTTAAAGAGGACATTGATGGATCAGGGCTTTAGCATAGACTCTGGTGTTGCTGGAATCCCCACAGCTTTTGTAGCAACATATGGATCTGGTTCTCCTGTCATCGGTATATTGGCTGAGTTTGATGCACTTCCAGGACTTTCTCAACAAGCCAGTCCTGAAAAATTATCCGCAGGCGGAATAGCAGGTCATGGTTGTGGCCATCATTTGTTTGGTGTAGCATCTGCTGCTTCTGCCATTGAATTGAANCATCATATAGAAAAAAATAAAATTTCTGGCACGATAAAAGTATTTGGAACACCCGCAGAAGAGGGTGGTTCTGGAAAAGTATACATGGTGAGAGAAGGGCTTTTCAATGGAGTAGACGTGGTAATGCATTGGCATCCTGACAGTAAAAACGAAGCCAATCCATACACTTCATTGGCCAACAAAACTGCCAAATTCAAGTTCAAGGGNACATCTGCACATGCAGCGGCATCCCCACAAAATGGTCGCTCTGCTTTGGATGCTGTAGAGNCCATGAACTTTATGGCTAATTTGATGCGAGAACACATACCCTCAGATACCAGAATGCATTACATCATCACAAATGGAGGAAAAGCGCCAAATGTGGTTCCTGATTTTGCTGAAGTGTACTACTACATGCGGCATCCCCGCAGGGATGTACTCATGTCTTTGTTTGACCGTTTGGTAAATGCTGCGGAAGGTGCTGCTCTTGGCACTGGTACAAAAATGGAATATGAAATAATCGGAGGTGTATATGAGGTGCTACCGGTTGATGTTTTGTCAAGGTACATGCATGAAAACATGTCAAAAGTGGGTGGTGTAACCTATACTTCAGATGAAATAGCATTCGGCAATAAAATTCAACAATCATTCATCGGGGAAAAACCTTCCATTGCTGATGCAGCTAAGATCAAGCCATACAAGGAATTGAGCGAAGACAACCGTTCTGGAGGTTCTACTGATGTTGCTGATGTTAGCTGGGTAGTTCCTACAGTAGGTCTTAGGGCTGCTACCTGGATTCCTGGCACTCCTTCGCACAGCTGGCAGGCAGTTGCATGTGGTGGAACAGAGATAGGTGCCAAGGGCATGATGGTGGCTGCCAAAACCCTCACATTAATGGGTATTGACTTGCTCAGTGATAAAACCATAATTGAAAAAGCAAAGTTGGAATGGAAAAAGGCTCGTGGTGAAGATTTCAAATACATTCCACTTATCGGTAGCAGAAAGCCTGCATTGGATTACAGAGATTAATAGCGTCAAGATCGAATCAATGAATGCATTTGTAGAGCTTCCCTCCATATTGTTGATTGCTGGTATAACAGTTTTTGTTTCATGGTCTTCAGGGAAACCTGGAGGCTTTTTTAAAAAGCTCTATCAATGGATTCCACCCATTTTGCTTTTGTATTTACTTCCAACAATTGCAACCAATACTGGATTGGTTGCCAGGGGAAATACAATTCGTGAACTTTCCATGGACATTGTTTTGCCGGTAAGTCTGATTTTGCTGACCTCAATTATTCACATTCCGGACTTGCTTAAAGTTACGCGGCAAGGATTGATTGTTTTTCTGTTTGGAACAGTGGGTATTGTCATTGGAGGTCCTGTTGCTTTGTTTGTTTACGGGTTGTTCGATCCTGTAGTTTTAACTGCTGCAGGTGAACAAGCAACCTGGCGTGGGCTAATTTGCATTGCCGGCAGTTGGATCAATGGTACTCCTGGATTGCTCAGCATGAAAGAAGTCTATGGCAGCAGTGAATCACTGTTTTTGACATCACTTGCTGCTGACGTAATCTTACAAAATATTTGGATGTTTTTTTTGCTCTATTCGGTTAAAATTCAACAACCCATCAATCGATGGCTGACGGGCGGGAAACAGATTGATTTTACATCTATTGAAAATGATCAACTGGGAAAGATAATTATTGTAAAAAACAACTACCAGTCCTATTTTTTTCAGTTTATTGTATTGGGCCTTGTTTACCTTTTGGTAATCTTTTCATCTGCTTTTTTTTCTACTTATTTTACTGCAAAAGTAAATATGGATGATGCTGACGCATTTTCCTTCCTTGAAAAAAAATCTTTTTGGTTGATTCTATTTTCAACTTCATTCGGTTTGGTTTTATCAATCACCAACTTGTTTAAAAACGCGGTCCAATTTTGGACAAAAATTGGTAATACCATGTTGTTTTTTGTCATTGCATCAATAGGGGCACAGCTTGAGTTAGATAACATCAAGTTGGAATATTCATTTTTTATCATTGGAATGCTTTGGCTTTTGCTGCATCTGGCTTTTTTGATTGTAGGTGCAAAATTAATGAAAGCCCCTTGGCATTATGTTGCTATAGGTAGTCAGGCAAATATTGGTGGACCAGCATCAGCTTCTGTTGTTGCAGTTTCATTTCACTTAGGCTTGGCTTCTCTTGGGATACTTCTGGGTGTTCTGAGCAATGTAATAGGCAATTATGCAAATTTGATTACCGGAGCATTGTTCCAATGGGTTACCTTTTGAAGGGATTCCAGGGTTTAAATGAAATTCATCTTGTATGTATACTATTCTTTTCTGGAAATCGGGAATACTTTTAAAAAGAGCCAAAACATTCAGTTTGCTTCAGAAAGATAGGATATTGGGTTTCATTGGTTTTAGAAATGTGGAAATAATTTAGCTATTGTTTTTGTTAAATGACGTTTTACATTATTTGCATGTATATCCTAGATCTGTTTTTCCATAAAATAAACCTAATCCCTGTTGAAAATCGCCAGACTGTGTTAGCTGAGTTATATATCCATCAACATTAGTTGAATAAGCTCCAAATGATGTTGTCCAGGTATCTACAAGTACGCCTGAGGCAGGATCGATTATCTTCGTTACCATTGTTTTAATGGCATATCTAGGCTTTTTCCCGTAATTAAATATTGGGGTATATGTGTAATTTTCAAATCCATCAGGGAATGTATAAATGAAATTTGATAATACCCTGGTTTCATCATATGCTATTGTTGATTCTAAAATCTTTTTATTTCCAGCAACTAAATTCATCAAGCATGAAACCAGGTTGTTTGATGCATCATATGAATATGTGGTTTTATACGTTGGTAACTTTGCACCATTGATGTATTGATTTTTTGTTACTAAATATCCTGAATCATTATAAATATACTCATATAAAAGTTCATCTGAATTTGGATTAGATAAATCTGCTTTTGTTGTAAATTTTTTAACTTGTTGTGTAGTTGGGTCTAGGGATATTGATTCATATTTACTTATGCTAATTCCATCAGGCTGATAAGTAAATGTGTTCTCTTTCAATTTTATGTTTCTTATACTATCATACAAAATCAATTTTGACGCACGATTTACATAGTCGTAATAAACCGTCAACGCTAAATCACTTTTGTTGTTTGAATTTTTATTGCTAATAGAAATAATTTGACAATTTTTTAAGCTTATACTTGTCATTCCCGGAATTACAGCTGCTGATGAGCTGCTGGGAATGCTGGGGCCAGCGCTATTAATTGCCGTTACAGTAAATGTATATGAAATGCCATTGGTTAGTCCTGTAATAGTTATTGGACTTTTTATTCCAGTCGCTGTGATGTTTCCTGGCGTAGATGTAATTATGTAGCTACTGATACTGGCTCCTCCATTACTTGAAGGATCCGAAAAGCTAATTATTGCTGAGCCATTACCAGCGTTTGCAGTTACATTAGTTGGCGATCCTGGAACTGTTGCAGGAACTAAAGGAGCCTCTTTTGAACATCCATCAAGTATAATGAATAGTATTGAGCATTTTATGTAAAATTTTAATCGCTTAAAATAATGAATACTAATTATCATTTTATTATTTTGATTTATTTACCATTAGTTTAGGACTACAAGGACTGTTTTGATTGTGCCATTCAAGTCTACATGCACTGCATATGTGCCTTTATTAATTCCCATATTTACTGGAATTTTAAGATGTTTACCTGTAAATAATACTTTTTGTGTTTGCTGTATAATTACACCTTGCATATCAGTAATTATGATTTTTGATAACACAGTTGTAGGCGTTGAAAAATATATATCGACGTTAAACTTTCCGTCAGTTGATGGATTTGGATAAGTCTTAATATCAATTGAGTCAGTATTGAATGTTGTTGAGTTATTAAGTAAAACTACATGGTCTTCAGATGTGTCCCAACAATAATTGTCTAAGCTCGTCTCAACTTTATACACCCCTGCAGTTGGATTAATGTAATTGTATCCAAATACCCCATTTACTAGGACATTATTCTGATGCCATCGATAATATTTTGATGCTGTACTTACAAGAGAGTTTCCTGAAACAGAAATAACAGGGACTGTATTTTGATTTTTTATAATGACAACTTTATCGGATAATTCTGAATAACATGGATTTCCATTGTATGTTCCTCGCAAGCTAATTGTATCTGTTTTTCTAGCTACAATTGATTTGGTTGTATCTCCAGTGCTCCAATAATATTTATCGTATTGATTTTTGCTCACAAATACTAGGCTATCCTTAAAGCAAATCTTAGTTCCAGTGAAACTTGATGTATTTATTTCCGCTTTTACAGGAGCGCTCTGGGCATTTAGTGTTGTAGTAATTATAGGACTTGATTTACTTGAACATCCATCTTTGATAACAATCAAGCTATAATTTCCTGACGCTGATGCATTGTAGCTAGATGAATTTGCTCCAGGAATATTGACTCCATTTAGCATCCATTGATTGCCCATTGTTGAGTTACTGGTGAGTGTTACATTTCCACCTGCGCAGAATACTAAAGGACCGTTTGCACTTATAGCTGGTGTAGCAGGCACCGGATTAACGATTAGACTTTTTGTTTCACTATGCGCACTAAAACAACCATTAACTTTTATTGCTACACTATATGCACCAGCATTTTCAGCTGATAGGGTAGGTGAGGAGATTCCCGTGATAGTATTCCCGTTGAGCTTCCATGCATAACTATCAGCATTTGTGATACTACTGGAGAGAGTAATCTTTTCACCAGCACAAATTGTTAATGAACTATTTGTGTTTATACTTGGACTATTGGGTATAGTATTAAACTTAATCAAGGTTGAAGCTGTATCTGATTGACATCCATTGATGGTACTGATTACTGTATAAGTTCCTGTTGATTTAGCCGAGTAGGTTGATCCATTAGAACCTGCGAGTATCAATCCATCTTTGTACCATTGGTTACCATTTGTTGACGATGTTAAAATAACACTGTCTCCTACGCATCCTGTACTTGCGCCTATAGTTGTTAAATTTGGTTTTACTGCTTTTATCACGTTAACCTTGATCGTATCTGCTATATTTATACAGTATCCTGGCCTTTGTGATGAGACATAGTAAATGCCTGGTTCAGATACAGTAATAGAGGCGCCATTTGCCGATGGTATCATTACGCTATCCTTATACCATATATTTCCTGCATTTATGGTTGAATTTAAAGTAACTGAAGAGCCTGCGCAAATGGTTTTACTTCCACTCGGAATCAATGTTGGTTTTTCAGTTGTTGGTCTAATTGTCACTTCAAGAGCCAATGATTTATTTTTACATCCATTTTGATCTGTAACTATGACGCTATAGAAGCCAGAAGATTTTGCAATATAGGTTTTACCTGTTGCTGCGTTAATTTGATTGGTTCCATTCAGCCACTGTTTAGCCAACATGCCATCAACAGATATGGTTACACTGTCACCGCTGCATATTTGATTGGCAGTAGAAGTTAAGATTGGAATTGATGGGTTTGGATTAATGGTAACAGAAACCATGTCTGAATTTGAAGTACAGCCATTGCTCGAAGTTACTTTTACATAGTATTTGCCTGTAGAATCTGCAATGAAACCCTGGTTTGTTCCTCTAATTGTGCTAGAGCCATCCCTGAACCATGTATTAGATGATGAAGCAGTTGAAGACAATTGAACAGTAGTTCCCTCACAAACAATAGTGTTTCCGAGCGTATTTACAGATGGTTTTTCTGGAGAATTTTTAACCAATAACTCAAATTCGCTAGAATATACATTACATCCATTTTCATTAAAACTAACTCGTTTGTAAATTCCTGCTTGTTTTGCAAATGTAACAGTGTCAGAAATACTTGATTGAATATTATTAAAGACCCATGTTGAATTTTTGTTGGAGGATGTAGCGAGTTTAATGCTATCCCCTTGACAAATCGTCTGACTGCCCTGAATATTCATAACCGGTTTTGTTGGACAATCAAGAGCCCTTGATCCTGTTCTTTTATAATCTCCTTGGAATGTTCCCCAAACAGGTTTTAGTGTCGGTCTAAGTTCTGGATCATTCAATTGTCCCTTATCATATATATTAAGAATATTATTCAATGAAAATGGTATTTCATGAATACTACTCAACGATATTTTTTTATTTATTAGGTTATTTTCTTTGAAATTAAATGACAAAGTCTGGTTTATAGTATTTGTATTTGGGTTGTCATATATCGCAAAATATTGGCCCTTTTGTGTTCCTGCATAAACCATATTGTTGATTGACAATAAATTCGCTGTAATTGGTGAATTTGCTTCATATCTCCATTTTACAACACCTGATGTGTCTATTGAAACTAGTTTTCCCTCGGATGTAGCAAAAACTATATTTCCATAATCAGTAACAGATGGGGTAGATTTAATTGCTCCAGAAGATTGATGTTTCCAAATAATATTCCCATTATTATGATTAACCTTAATGAATTGCCCCTTGTTTGTACCAACATAAACAAAGCCATTACCGTCAATGACTGGTGAACACTCTACTGAATCATTAACATTTGTAGACCATTGCTTTTGCACAGTTCCATTTGGAAGTAGGTCTAGTTTAATTACTTTTCCTGAATTGGTACCAAAATATAAACTGTTATTTAGGTCAACAGCAGCTGATTTCGAGATTGTTTCTCCTAAATTAAATTGCCATTTGGGAGTAAGTTGATTAATATTTGTCTTTATATCAAATCCATATAATGTTCCAGTTTGACTTACAAAGACAAGTTTTCTATCTCCTGTAATTATTGCGGAAGCATTAATAGGTGCATCACATATTAAGTTCCAAGCTACTTTACCAGTTTTATAGTCAACGGCAAAGAAGTTTTTATTAGAAACTCCCACATAAATCCTATTAAAAACAGAATCAATTGTGGGTGTTACTTGAGACAATCCTCCTAAAGGAATTGTTGACCAAAGTGGGGCACCAGATTTGTCAAAACCATTTAGATTACTTCCAGAAGTAATGAAAACGGAGGAATCAGATGACACTGATGGAGTAGTAAATATTTTTGAACTCACTACTAATGAAAATGTTATGTTTCCTGATTTATCTAATTTTGTAATTGATGAACCATTTACAGGGTCAAAAGTAGAATCAGCAGTATATATAACATCAGGATTTAATGCAGTGATTCCTCCGAGGATTCCACCTTTAAAGTTTTGAGAAAATGCGATTAGATTAATTGTGGCATACGCTGTATCTTTTGCGCCATCATTATCTTCTATCACTAATTTAACTGAATTTGTTCCCTGTGAGTAGTAATGGATAAACACTGAGTCTGAACTATTGATCAGACTATCATTTACGTACCATTTTATTTTTTCAATTCTGCCATCTGGGTCATTACAATTAACTGATGATTGTGAAATTCGAACCTTATTGAAAAAACCGACATTTGAAAAAGATTTACTGATTAATCCTTTTGCTATTGGTTTTGTATTGAAAGGAATTGCCGATATGATATTGCTATAATCGCTAAACGAACCTTCAATATTCTCTACTCTTATCCGGTAATAGTATTTTTTATTGATTTCAAGATTTTTATTATCAATATATTTGGAAATAGCTCCATTCACACTATCAATTAGTTTTTCCGGCAATGGAAGTGTGTCTCTGTAAATGTATGTTTTTTTGTAACGAAGACTATCACCTCTCAAACTCCATGATAGTGTATCGACTTTATTCCCAGCTTTTACTGAATTAAAAATTGGTTTTTCTACATACGTTTGAAATATTCTTGATGCTGACCATGGACCAAATCCATTTTTATCACCAGCTCTAACTCTCCAATAATAATTTGTATTTGGAAGAATTTTCATGGAATCGGTAACACTGAAATTATTCCCATTAATAACTGAGTTAAAGCCAAAAGCAAATGATACAAAAGAGGAATCATTTGTAATTTGGATTTCTTTTTTAGTAGAAAGTGTGTCAGAAGTCCAACTAAATGAAGGCTTAAGATTAATTCCTTTTTGATTTGACGATGGTGAAATTAATATGGGTTCTCCAAATGTTGTAATTCTTATAATATTGCTTTTTTCACTTTCTACATTNTCTGTATTAATCAATGTAATCCAATAGTAAATTGATTTTCCATAATTAAGTGTATCGTTATATATGAAACTCTGAGTTAATGAGTCATATAATTTCAATGTTTCTGGTGTGTATCCTCTGTAAATTTTCATTGATTTAATTCTAGCACTATCGAAATTAAATCTAAGTCTAATAGTTCTTGCTGATATAAAGTTTGTATCTGAAATTATAGCCGGATTGATTTTAGTTTGAAATGCGAAAGTATTTGACCATAAACTTGCAGAGTTTGTGTCTTTTACTTTTACTTTCCAATAATAAGTAGAATTGTGTGATAATTTAAATTTGTCTAATGGGTAATTATTAGTCAATATACTTG
>Ga0063231_10000420_pt1 | contig 11890 bp, 10 predicted proteins | sample LauGreSu1BDMLBSD_2_FD_56231 | JGI IMG/M metagenome (GOLD analysis project Ga0063231, IMG submission 56231) | Freshwater lake microbial communities from Lake Michigan, USA - Su13.BD.MLB.SD v2 (version 2) | ecosystem: Environmental > Aquatic > Freshwater > Lake | place: Lake Michigan, USA...
CTGCTCATGGCCGTAGACAACGCCCCCAAGCATGACCTCCTCAGAGAGTTGATCGGCCTCGGACTCGACCATCAATACCGCCGACTCCGTACCCGCAACAACCAGATTCATCTGCGATGTCTTGAGCTGGGTTGCCGTTGGGTTCAGCACATATTGCCCACCGATGTATCCCACCCGCGCGGCACCAATTGGTCCATTGAAAGGCACGCCGGAGATCGCCATGGCCGCGGACGCTCCAATCATGGCGGCAATATCAGGATCAATCTCTGGGTTCAGTGAGATCACCATGCAGACGACCTGAACCTCGTTGTAAAAGCCGTCTGGGAATAAGGGCCGCAGAGGCCGGTCGATTAGTCGGGAGGTGAGTGTCTCTTTCTCAGAAGGACGGCCCTCTCGCTTGAAAAACCCACCGGGAATCTTGCCAGCAGCGTAGGTTTTCTCAAGGTAATCAATCGTTAAGGGGAAAAAATCCTGACCAGGTTTTGCGGTCTTGGAGGCCACCACGGTGGCCAAAACGATCGTGTCTTCGACATTCACCACTACTGCGCCTGATGCCTGGCGGGCAATTTCCCCTGTTTCCCCTGTTTCCAGGACCACTTTGTGCTGGCCGTACTGAAACTCTTCTCTAGAAATATTAAACACTACGATTCTTCCTTATCTCATTAAAGTAAAAATGCCCGCACCGACATACCGGGCAGGCATTTTTGGACATTTACATCTTGTCGGCAGGGTCGGTGCGATCGAGGGCTCCAATTCGCTTTGCTTACTTGCGCAGCCCCAAACGCTCAATCAACGAACGATAGCCCTGGACATTCGTTCGCTTGAGGTAATCCAATAATTTCCGACGACGGCTCACCATCTTGAGCAGACCCCTACGGGAATGGTGATCTTTCGCGTGGGCCTTGAAATGGCCTGTTAGATCATTAATCCGGGCCGTAAGAAGCGCGACCTGCACCTCTGGGCTACCGGTATCGTTTTTGGCACGCTGATACTGCGCCATGATGTCTGGCTTATTTAACGTGGCGACGGGCATGAGAATCTCCTAAAGATGCCGTTGAACTTGCGGCCGGGCCTGCCAGGGCCCGCCGTGCTAAGAACCTGCCATGTAGGGCAAGCTCTTGAATTATAACGGTTTTTAAACCAATTGCGGGTTTAGGCGCAAGACCTTGCTCTCCAGCTTATTCAGGGCGTTGAGGTAGGCCTTGGCCGAGGCCACGACGATATCGGGATCAGCCCCCACACCGTTGACAATCCGACCCGCCTTGGACAGCCGCATTGTGACCTCCCCCTGGGACTCTGTCCCGGTGGTGATGGCGTTGACCGAGAACAACAGGAGCTCTGACCCACTACCCACCTTGGACTCGATCGCGTTAACCGTTGCATCCACGGGACCATTTCCCTCCGAGTGGGCTGCCACCTCCTTGCCCTCGACCGTGAACACGACGCTCGCCTGAGGCTTTTCACCCGTCTCACTTCGTTGGGAGAGGGACAAAAACTTGTAGTGTTCATCCCCCTCGGCGATCGAATCCCCCGACACTAAGGCCTGGAGATCCTCATCAAAGATCTCTGATTTTTTATCGGCCAGTGTCTTAAATCGACCAAAGGCCTCGTTTAACGCTTGCTCGGAGTCAAACTCTATTCCCAGGTCGGTCAGGCGTTGCTTAAAGGCATTACGACCCGACAATTTACCCAAAACAATTTTATTGGCCGACCAGCCCACGTCTTCTGCCCGCATGATCTCGTAAGTCTCTCGGTGCTTTAAGACGCCATCTTGATGAATACCAGATTCATGTGCGAACGCATTCGCGCCAACTACGGCCTTATTGGGCTGGACGGGGTAGCCTGTGATCTGCGACACCAGACGGGAAGCACTCACGATCTGGGTGGTATCAATTCGGGTATCACACTGAAAAATATCCTGGCGAACCTTGACCGCCATCACAATCTCCTCAAGGCTGGCATTACCTGCCCTCTCACCAAGACCGTTAATCGTGCACTCCACCTGACGCGCACCGTTTAGCACGGCCGACAAGGAGTTGGCGACCGCCATACCGAGATCATTGTGGCAATGGGCCGACCAGACCACACGATCCGCACCGGGTGTGCGCGTAATCAAGGCTTTGAATCGCTCCCCAAGGACTCCCGGCACACTGTAGCCAACCGTATCAGGGACATTGATCGTGGTCGCACCTGCCTTAATGACCTCGCCAAAGATATGGACCAGAAAGTCGATATCGCTTCGAATCGCGTCTTCGGCCGAAAACTCAATATCGTCGGTGTACTCGCGCGCCATTCGAACACCCTTGATGGCGGCCTCAACCACCTGATCCGGACTCATTCGGAGTTTCTTCTCCATGTGAATCGGACTCGTCGCGATAAAGGTATGAATACGACGCTTTGCGGCAGGTTTTATCGCCTCACCAGCAGCACGAATATCTTTCTCCGATACCCGCGCCAATGAGCAGACCGTGCTCTCTTTGATGGTCTCAGCAATACCCCGGATCGCTTCAAAATCCCCTAGGCTCGCTGCGGCAAACCCTGCCTCGATCACATCAACGCGCAAGCGTTCTAGCTGCTTGGCGATGCGAAGCTTTTCATCTCGGGTCATTGAGGCGCCGGGACTCTGTTCTCCATCGCGCAAAGTAGTGTCGAAAATAATTAAATGGTCACTCATGACGTAACTCCTTGTGTATCGATCTCAAACCGGGAGATCTTGCAAATCAAATCAGTAGAAATTTGGGTTCTGTAACGGTCTGCTGAAACTGAGAGCCGGCGCAGACGTTGCCGGTTGGGGTCGTGTCTTAGCGCGCCAGGCGCAGTCGACCCAGGCAAGGAAGTAGAGAGAGGGGAAGGAAGTAGGACTTCATAGGGTGCGACTATAAATCTTTTTGTTGATCATCTGCAAACACTTCCACCCGCTCACCCCGGGCCTTGCGCCAGAAAAACAACACCCAGCCCGAGACGCTGTAGGCCAGCATCAGCAGAAATAGGAGGGTCGGGGGATCCTGAGAAATAAGAACCAGGCCCATCGCCACGAGGAAAACTACGACAAACGGAACGCTCTTACGTAGGTTGAGATCTTTAAAGCTATAAAACGGAACGCTGGAGACCATAGTCAGGCCGGCGTAGACCGCGACGGACCAGACTACCCAACGAAGGTCTTTCGCTGACCAGTCAATCCATTTGGTCTCTCGTAAATCAGTCGCCACCCAGACAAGCCCAGCGAGGAGCGCCGCTGCAGCAGGACTTGGCATTCCTTGGAAAAACCGCTTGTCGACAATATTGATATTGGTATTGAAGCGGGCAAGCCGAAGCGCCGCACCAACGATATAGACAAAAGTAGCAAGCCATCCCAGCTTGCCCATGCTCTGCAACGACCAGATGTAGATAACCAAGGCGGGCGCAACGCCAAACGACACCATGTCCGCAAGGCTGTCGTACTGCGCACCAAAATCAGAGGTGGTGTTGGTGAGCCGGGCAACACGGCCATCGAGGCTATCGAGCACCATCGCCACAAAGATCGCGATTGCGGCCTCNGCAAAGCGGCCATTGAAGGCCTGAACAATTGAGAAAAAACCCGCAAACAAACAGCCCGTTGTGAATAAATTGGGCAGCAGATAAATGCTCGTGCGCCGCCGGGGTAATCGCTGGTTCATGCGTCTGACCAACGCGCAAGCGCCGTCGAATGCGCGGAGACTTTATCTCCGACCGATACAAGCGCCTGCGTTCCGATCGGGCAATAGATATCGACCCGGGAACCGAACCGAATAAATCCATAACGAGCCCCACGCAACAGGGTATCGCCGGTCTTGACGTAACAGAGAATTCGCCGGGCGACGAGGCCCGCAATCTGAATACAGGTCAATCGCCGGCCCTGAGAATCTTCAATGATGATCGCATTACGCTCATTTTGCTCCGATGCTTTGTCGACCGCTGCATTCAGAAACGCGCCGGGGAAATAGCGAACCTCGGTCACCCGACCGGCAATTGGTGACCGATTCGAATGAACATTAAATACGTTCATGAATACACTGATCTTGAGGCTGTCGGCTCCAGTGATGGGGTCTTGGGCCTTTTCCACCACCACGACCCTACCATCGGCAGGCGAGGTAATCAGGCCCTCGCCAAGCGGTGGGGTACGTGCCGGATCCCGAAAAAACTGAATCACAAAAATCGCAATAATCCAGAGCAACAACGCCACACTCTCCAGACCTACGATAGTTGCAGCGAGCGCAAGAAAAAGGCTCAGCCCGACAAAAGCCCATCCCTCGCGGGCGATAACGGGATGAGGGTAGTGACGAACGTCTTGGTCGGCCATAGATCTAGCGCTTAATTACGAGTCTGGTCAACCAGTTTGTTGGCCTTAATCCAGGGCATCATCGCGCGCAGACGCTCGCCCACCTGCTCAATAGGATGCTCCGCCATCAGGCGCCGACGGGACAGCAATGTTGGCGCACCAGCACGATTCTCAAGAATAAACTCTTTCGCGTATTCGCCTGTCTGAATCCGGGTTAAGGCCTCTCTCATCGCCTTCTTGGTGTCCTCAGTCACAACTTTGGGTCCGGTCACGTATTCGCCAAATTCCGCGTTATTCGAAATCGAGTAGTTCATGTTCGCAATACCGCCCTCGTAAATGAGATCCACAATAAGCTTGAGCTCATGGAGGCACTCAAAGTACGCCATCTCTGGCGCGTAACCCGCCTCGACCAGGGTCTCGAACCCCGCCTTAATCAATTCGACAGTACCCCCGCAGAGCACCGCCTGCTCGCCGAACAAATCCGTTTCAGTCTCCTCACGGAAGTTCGTCTGAATAATTCCTGCCTTGCCCCCGCCAATTGCGCTGGCATAGGATAAGGCAATGGCGCGGGCATTGCCCGTTGTATCTTGGTGAACCGCAATCAGACACGGCACCCCACCACCCTGGGCGTACGTGCCACGAACCGTATGNCCGGGCGCCTTCGGAGCGATCATGATGACATCGAGATCTGCCCTTGGCGTGACCTGTCCGTAGTGGACATTAAACCCATGGGCAAACGCGAGTGCTGCATTTTGCTTAATGACAGGGGCGATTTCGTTGGCGTAGACCGCACCGATGTTCTCATCGGGCATCAACAACATCACAACATCAGCATCCTTAACTGCGTCTTTAATCTCAGCCGCCTTCAGACCTGCCTTCTCGACTTTTGCCCAGGATGGCCCACCCTTGCGAACCCCAACCACCACCTTACAGCCACTGTCATTGAGATTGAGTGCGTGCGCATGGCCCTGCGAGCCGTAGCCGATAATTGCAATTTTCTTTCCCTTAATCAGGGGGAGATCAGCATCTTTGTCATAAAACACATTCATCTTTTTTCCTTTACAAGTAAGAATTTTTATTCGTCAAACAACCTGCAACCTAGTGCGAGAGTCAATCGCCAAGTGTCATACCTTAAGAATTCGATCCCCGCGAGAAATCCCTGACGACCCCGTTCGAACTGTCTCGAGAATCGACTCTGAATCCAAGGCCTCAATAAACGCATCACACTTACGACTGTCTCCAGTCAACTCGATGGTGTAGGTCTTCTCAGTGACATCAATGATACGGCCCCGAAAAATATCCGCCATCCGTTTCATCTCCTCACGTTCCTTGCCAACCGCCCTAACTTTAATCAGCATCAGCTCGCGCTCAATGTAGGGATGCTCAACCAGATCCACAACCTTGACGACATCAATCAATCGGTTGAGATGCTTGGTGATCTGCTCAATCACATCATCACTACCTTTTGAGACGATTGTCATCCGAGATAACGAGGGATCCTCAGTAGGTGCCACCGTAAGTGTCTCAATGTTGTATGCGCGCGCAGCAAAGAGATCCACCACGCGCGATAGCGCTCCCGGTTCGTTCTCTACCAAAATAGAAATAATATGTCTCATTAATGGGCTCCTTAGAGGTCTTCTGAACCCAACAGCATTTCAGAGAGGCCTTTGCCTGTCTGAATCATCGGCCAGACGTTCTCTTCACGGTCGGTAATGAAATCCATAAAGACCAGCCGATCTTTCATCTTGAATGCCTCCCTGAGCGCTGGCTCCACATCGGAAGGCTTCGTGATCTGCATTCCCACGTGGCCATAGGCCTCAGTCAGCTTTACAAAATCTGGCAGAGAATCCATATAGGACTCTGCATAGCGGCTCTCGTATTCGATCTCCTGCCACTGACGCACCATTCCTAGGTAACGGTTATTCAGATTAATCACCTTCACGGGCAGACGATACTGTTGGCATGTGGAGAGCTCTTGAATACACATCTGTATAGAGCCCTCACCCGTCACGCAGGCCACATCCGCATCCGGATGGGCGAGTTTCACGCCCATCGCATAGGGTAGACCAACGCCCATCGTGCCCAGCCCCCCGGAATTAATCCAACGTCGAGGGTAATCAAACTTGTAGAACTGAGCAGCAAACATCTGGTGCTGACCGACATCCGAGGTGATGAATGCCTCCCCCTTAGTGACTTCCCATAGTTTTTCAACAACATATTGGGGTTTGATCACATCGGGACCCTGGTCATAGGCCAGACATTTTTTAGTTCGCCACCCTGCGATCTGCTCCCACCAGTGACCCAATGCTTTTTTGTTCGTCCCATGGCCGGCAGCGATCGACTCTTTAATCAGTGCGATCATCTCGCGCATCACTTCAGTGACATCACCAACGATTGGCAAATCAACCTTGACGCGCTTTGATATCGATGAGGGATCTATATCGACATGGATAATCTTGCGGGGATTCTGCGCAAAGTGCTTCGGGTTCCCGATCACGCGATCATCGAACCGCGCTCCAATACCGACAAGAACATCACAGTTCTGCATGGCCATGTTGCACTCATAGGTCCCATGCATACCGGGCATACCCAGGAACTTCTCATTGGTCGCGGGGTATGCCCCCAGGCCCATTAGCGTATTCGTACACGGGTATCCCAGCAGATCGACCAGCTCGCGCAGCACTGGCGATGCATTGCCGAGAATAATTCCACCGCCCGTGTAGATCATGGGCCTCTCGGCCGACAACATCAACTGCACCGCTTTCTTGATCTGCCCCGAGTGACCCTTGATCACCGGGTTATACGAGCGCATTGAGATCTCTTTGGGGTAATCGAACTTGCAACGATCGCGGGTGATATCTTTTGGAATGTCCACGAGCACCGGGCCGGGCCGGCCGGTGCGCGCTAGATAAAACGCTTTCTTGATCGTGGTGGCCAGATCGCGGACATCTTTTACAAGAAAGTTATGTTTCACGCACGGCCGAGTAATGCCAACGGTATCGCATTCCTGAAAGGCGTCTAGGCCGATCGCATGGGTTGGCACCTGGCCGGTCAGGATCACCATCGGTATGGAATCCATAAAGGCAGTCGCGATTCCCGTGACGGCGTTCGTCACCCCGGGCCCGCTCGTGACCAGGCAGACGCCTACCTTTTCAGTGCATCGCGCATAGGCATCCGCCGCATGCACAGCAGCCTGTTCGTGCCGAACGAGCACGTGTTGGAACTTCTTTTGCTTGTATATCTCGTCGTAGATATAGAGAACGGCCCCGCCGGGGTAGCCGAAGATGTGTTCAACCTGCTCTTCGTGCAGGCAACGGATGACGATTTCTGCGCCAGTGATTTCCATAGGTTTTCGGTCCTATCAAGTTCCAGTGATCCTTGCCCGCCGGTACCACCCGCTCCCCTAACTCATCGAGCTAGTGGGCTTGCGACACAGACCTTGCGACAAGGGCTTTGAGTTGACGGATCGCCGTTGCTGGCCCTTGTGGGACCAGTACCGGCAAGGTCAAGCTGACTAATTTAACATATCGGCATGAATTCAAAGGCTTTAGACCATTTTCTTGTCGCCACAGAGCGCCGAGCCTTTCGAATCGCCATGATTGGGGTAAAAAACGAGGAAACCGCCCTTGATATTGTCCAGTTGGCCATGATGCGGCTAGCGGAAAAATACGGTCACCACGATCCAACGGAGTGGCCAATGCTATTTCAGCGGATTTTGCAAAATGCGATCCTCGACCACCACCGCCGGCTAAAGGTCCGACGGGCATGGTTAAGCCTCTTTAGTGAGCTGGTGCCGGCCGGCCAGGACCCTGAATCGAGCGACTATTCCGATACCCTACTGATCGACATTGCCGACGAGGCCCATCGGGAGCCCGAGGCACGAATGAGCCAGCGCCAGGTTCAGGCCGAGCTCAACGCAGCGATTGGAGATTTACCCCTGCGTCAACAACAAGCCTTCCTGCTGCGTTATTGGGAAGGGTTGGACATTACACAAACCGCCCAGGCCATGGGATGCTCTGAAGGCAGCGTTAAAACACACTGCTCGCGGGCAATGAAAAAGCTATCTGAAACCCTAAGCTTTCTAAAGCCCTAGCCACCGTATCAGCACCAGGAGATCTGCCCCGTGGACGACGATTTAATCTACAAAACCCGACAGGTGCTTGAGCAGTCCGGCGCAAATCTCCCCGCGCGTGTCACAGCAGCCCTCACAGCAGCGCGCCACAAGGCCCTCAGTGCCGCCCAATTAACGGCGGGGCAGCCCCATCTCCGTAAGCGTTTTTCTAACCCAACCGCGATCTGGGGGGTGGGTTAACGCTCGCGTCCTTTATCGGGGTCCTCATCGCGCTCAATGGCGCGCAGCGGACATCGCTAGACTTAGATATCGGGCGCATCGCCGCGATTGACCAGAAAATGATCGTAGATCGGCTACCGGTTCAGGCTTACCTTGATCCCGGATTTCTTGTTTTCCAAGAAGAGGGGCTCGGTCAGCCGGCCAGCACCTCGGTGACCTCCCTGGTGAACGGCGCAAGCATTGCGATACGTGAATTCTGGTCGCTTGATCAGTTGTTTCCGGGCGCCAAAAATAGCCAGACACTGGCCTGGACAAAACTAACCAACAACCAACGCGAAGCGCTTGCCCCACTCGAATCTCTTTGGACCACATTTGAGCCTACCCGGAAGAAAAAATGGCTAAAAATCGCAGACCGCTTTCATCTGCTCACCCCCAATGAGCAGGTACGCGCCCAAGAACGAATGCAGGAGTGGGTGTCAATGCCCGCCTCAGATCGTCAACAAGCGCGCGCGATTTTTGATAGCGTCGTCGAGGCTGTCCCCGAGGAAGTGCGGATCATGAAATGGAACGAGTACCAGAAACTCTCACCAGCAGAGCGCGCTCGACTCGTGGAGTTGGCCGCCCAGAAAATCGCTGATGCCTCGCCAACGCCCGACCAGAAGGTAAGCCCCCCGGGCCCTGCGCAGACAAGACCGCGTTCAGCGCTCTCTGCGACATCCGATAAACCGTTTTAGCCCCAAGATGCCCTGATGGCCGAGGCCTCGTACGCCCCCGCTTCAGTCTGGCGCCGCTTCATGAGCATGGTCTACGAAGGCCTCTTGCTTTTCGGCCCCTTATTGCTCATCGCGTTTATCTATTCGGTCTCACTAGATTTTAACGACACGTCAAGCGCTGGGTCGCTCACCGCTAAACGCCTTGGCCTGCAACTTGTCTGTGCTGCAGCACTTGTGGCCTATTTCACCTGGGGCTGGTCAAACCAACGCTGCACCCTGCCGATGCAGACCCTAGGCCTTCGGGTCGTCGACGCCCGCGATCCAAGCCGCAAGGTCTCGCCACGCCAGGCACTGCTACGCGCCCTAATTGCAGTACCCAGCACACTGACTGGCATTGGTCTGCTCTCCGCGCTACTGAACCGCGACTCGCAGACCCTTCATGATCGATTTTCCAGCACCCGCCTCGTCCACATCCCAATCAATCGGCGTGTCTGACGTAAACGACCCCCCTATCGATTTAATGCACGACACGATCAAACTTAAATGCGCCCGCTTTGAAATCTACGGGAATCACATCGTTAGGCCCAAACCGGCCCTCAAGGATTAATTTCGCTACCGGATTCTCGATCTCCTGCTGAATCGCCCGCTTTAACGGTCGAGCGCCATAGAGCGGATCAAAGCCTACCTTCGCAATCTCATCGAGCGCTGCGTCCGAGACCTCAAGTGTCATGTCATGTGCCTTAACCCGGGCCTCAAGTCTCTTGAGTTGAATCGCAGCAATACTGCGAATATTTTTCTGATCAAGCGCATGGAAGACAACAATCTCATCAATACGATTAATGAACTCCGGACGAAAATGACTCTTCACTTCGCCCATCACGGCATCTTTAATCTCGGCCGGCGGTGCCCCCACGAGCCTTTGAATTTCGTGGGAGCCTAAATTAGAAGTCATCACCACCACGGTATTGCGAAAGTCAACCGTGCGGCCTTGGCCGTCAGTGAGTCGTCCGTCGTCGAGCACCTGCAGCAGCACATTAAACACATCCGGATGCGCCTTCTCGACCTCATCCATAAGAATGACGCTATAGGGCTTACGGCGAACGCTCTCCGTTAGGGTGCCCCCCTCCTCGTAGCCAACATAGCCCGGGGGAGCGCCAATCAGACGTGAGACCGAATGCTTTTCCATGAATTCGCTCATGTCAATTCGTACGAGATGCTCCTCCGAATCAAATAAAAACTGTGCGAGGGCCTTGCACAACTCCGTCTTGCCCACGCCAGTCGGGCCCAGGAAGAGAAAGGAACCATAAGGCCGGTGAGGATCGGATAACCCAGCGCGTGAGCGACGTATCGCGTCAGAAACGAGGGTGACCGCTTCATCCTGCCCCACCACGCGCTCATGGAGGTGGCCCTCCATGGCCAATAGCTTTTCCCGCTCGCCCGTCATCATCTTCGAGACGGGTATACCGGTTGCCCGCGATACCACCTCGGCGATTTCCTCAGCGCCGACTTGTGTTCTGAGCAACTGGAGTTTGCGCGCCGAGTCTTTACCCGTGGAGTCCGCCGCCTTCAGGCGCGCCTCAAGCTCGGGCATCCTGCCATACTGAAGCTCGGAGACTTTCTGCCAGTCACCCTTGCGGGTGAAGGCCTCTATTTCATGCCGGATTTGATCGATCTCTTCTTTAATCGACTGAGAGCCCTGCACCGCAGCTTTCTCAGCCTTCCAGACCTCCTCAAGATCTGCCGACTCACGCTCGAGTTTTTCAATCTCCTGCTCGAGAAGATCGAATCGCTTCTTGGAAGCCTCATCTTTTTCCTTACGAACCGCCTCTCGTTCGATCTTTAACTGAATCAGGCGACGATCGAGCTTATCCATAGACTCTGGTTTTGAGTCAATCTCCATCTTGATGCGCGATGCAGCCTCGTCAATTAAGTCGATTGCCTTGTCTGGAAGAAACCGATCCGTAATGTAACGATTCGATAACTCTGCAGCCGCCACAATGGCCGGGTCGGTAATTTCCACCCCATGGTGAATCTCATACCGCTCCTGTAATCCACGCAGAATAGCGATCGTTGCCTCGACCGATGGCTCGCCCACTAAGACCTTTTGGAATCGTCGCTCGAGGGCGGCATCCTTCTCAATATATTTGCGATATTCGTCTAGGGTTGTCGCTCCAATGCAATGGAGTTCTCCGCGTGATAAGGCGGGCTTGAGCATATTGCCGGCATCCATCGCGCCCTCCGCCTTGCCAGCGCCCACCATGGTGTGAATCTCATCGATAAACACGATCGGATGGCCACTCGGGTGTGTCTCGGCCATCTGAGCAATATCTTTTAAGACCGACTTTAATCGTTCCTCAAACTCGCCGCGATATTTCGCGCCCGCAAGAAGCGCCGCCATATCAAGCGTAAGGACTGATTTTCCCTTGAGCCCCTCCGGCACCTCACCATTCACAATTCGCTGGGCCAACCCCTCCACAATCGCGGTCTTTCCAACACCCGGCTCACCGATTAATACGGGATTGTTCTTCGTGCGCCGCTGCAAGATCTGGATACACCGGCGTATTTCATCGTCGCGACCAATCACCGGAT
>Ga0063231_10000424_pt1 | contig 11881 bp, 11 predicted proteins | sample LauGreSu1BDMLBSD_2_FD_56231 | JGI IMG/M metagenome (GOLD analysis project Ga0063231, IMG submission 56231) | Freshwater lake microbial communities from Lake Michigan, USA - Su13.BD.MLB.SD v2 (version 2) | ecosystem: Environmental > Aquatic > Freshwater > Lake | place: Lake Michigan, USA...
GCTGTCTACAAGGGTTTCAATTTCATTGGTGATGCCGATCATTTCTTCTCTGGCAGTTCTCCAGGCCTTGATGATGGGCTGTGTTGTACTATTTTTAAGGGTGTCTTTTCCTGTTACAAGGGTCTTGCTCAGGCCTTGCACATGGCTGATCAGGCGCTCATTGTTTTTATCGATCAGGGTTTTGGAAATGTCCAATATGGGCTGTATTGAACGGTAATTTTCCGTCAATAGGATGGTCTTGATGTTTTGGAACTTCTTCATGAAAACCAGCATGTTCTCCACATTGGCTCCCTGAAAACGAAAGATCGATTGGTCATCATCACCCACCACAAAAATGTTGGGCTCATCCCAGTAGCTGATGAGCATTTCAACCAGGGTATTCTGGGTTCCGCTGGTATCCTGGTATTCATCTACCAGCACATACTGGTATTGTTCCTGGTATTGAGCAAGAATCTGGCGGTTGTTTTTGAATACACCAATCACCCAGTTGATCATGTCGTCAAAATCATAGCGCTTGTGGTCCTGCATCATTTTTTGGAATAGCTCAAATTCCTTGACAGCCGCTTCCAGCTTGGCCATTTTGTCCTTTTCGGCATTGAGCAGCTCCATTTTCAGGTCGCCAGCATTGAACTGACCCGTTTTTCTTTTGTATATGTATTCCTCTCTTGTGGGAAGGTCGTTGAGGTATTGGTTGATGGCGTCCAGGATCAGGTTGGTACTCCACCCTTCCCGTTTCATGCTGCTGAAGAGCTGGCGCAGGTTCTTGGTTTCAAAATAGACGTCACTGCGGTAACGTTTCAGCGGATGGTTTTTGGGAAACTGGTCGATTAGTTCTCGCAGCAGGGCAATCGATTCCAGATCGGAGATGGGTTCCAAGCTGTTTTTTTCAAAATAAGCCAGGTTGTCCTGGATGACCTGGTTGCAGAAGGAATGATAGGTATGGATGTTGACCTTGTAAGCGTCTGGGCCAATCATTTTCAACAAACGCTTTCTCATGGCCACTGCACCGGAGTCGGTATAGGTCATGCAGAGGATGTTTTGCGGAAGCGTATCCGTTTCCATCAGGATTTTCCCAATCCGGATGGCCAGAATCTGGGTCTTTCCTGTCCCTGGCCCTGCAATCACCATTACGGGCCCTTCGATGGTATCCACCGCCTCTTTTTGAGCAGCATTGAGTTTGGTGTATTCGTTTTGGTAGGTTGAGAGCTGGGGGGTCATTGGAGATTTTGAGGAATTTTAAGTTGGTTAAGTTACAACAACATCATCTATTTGTTTGTTAAGAATTTTGAAATCCGTTTATAGTTTATCCCTGTAATTTTTAATGTCTTAACCCCTCAACCATGTCAGTCTATTCTCTCAAAAAAACACAGTTCATCCCCATTTCTCTTGACGCTGCATGGGATTTTTTTTCCCATCCCAAGAATTTGGCGGTGATGACACCAGAATACCTGAACCTGAAGTTCACCAATGAACTTTATGGCGATGAGATGTATCCCGGACAAGTGATGACTATAATGTAAGGCCAGTGTTAGGAATCCCGATGTTTTGGATGACTGAGATTACCCATGTTGTACCCAAGAAGTTTTTTGTGGACGAGCAACGCTTCGGTCCTTATGCAATGTGGCACCACCAGCATCATTTTGAAGAAGTGGAAGGAGGTGTGATGATGACCGACCTGATCCATTACAAGGCTCCCCTGGGATTTTTAGGCGATATTGCCGTTGCACTGTTTATCAAAAAGCAACTAGAAGGGATTTTCGCTTTCAGGAAGAAGAAAGTGGAGGAGTTGTTTCCGGCGAAGTAGTTCAACCTTTACCCTGGCATTCTTGAGATGTACTTCTCAATCTGCTTGATCTGGTCAACAACCTGATCTGTGGTAGGTTTCTGTGCTTTGGCTTTTTTGAAGAAATCTTTGGCAGAGCGGAATTCACGCTTTTGCATCATGATCTGGCACATTTGCAGGTAGGCTAGTGCTGAGCTTTCTTTATCTGGTATTCCTAACCGAATGGCAGAGCGAATCAGGCTTTCACCCTCTTTCATGTTACCTCTTTGCATGGCCATCATGCCCAGCTGGAGTTTGTTTGCACCCTCGGCTTCTTTCATGGGAAGACCCAGGTCAAGGCTTTTTTTCATGTGTATTTCTGCTGAGTCAAAGTCTTGCTTGGACATGGCAATATTCCCTTTGAGGGTAAAATATACCGCGCGGATGGGCTTGTAGAGTAGTCCTGGGTATTTGATTCCATTGAGAATTTTTTCAGCCCCTTCAATATCACCCCCTTCCAGGTATTCCTGGATCAACCTCAATGGGCCGATAAAGAAATGGGTGAAAATGCATAGAACTGCTATTATGTACATTGCCAGTGAGGGCCAGAATCCAGAATTGAAATTGACAAAAATGGCCAGTGCTAAGGATACGATGCCCAGCTGAAGGCGATATTTGATGAAAATGTTATAAAATTTCATAGGGGGCAAAGATAATCAAAGCAGTTCAACTCACTGCATTAAGCCCATTAATTCATAAACACCTGAAATTCACTTATTTGGCTGTGAGAACGAAAAAAATCTAAAATTATTGTGAAAAAAGTTTGTAGATGCAGTATCTGGTAAGTAGTTTTACCTAATCTATATACGTAAAAGTATATTCTAATCCACCTAAGTACCCTCTATCCTCTCCGAATTTCCACAACAAATCTAATCTCTCAGATTAACTCGGATTGAGGTCATTTCCCACAACGAATTTGACTGGTGCAGTTCTGCAAAGAGCTGGTTCATTGCTGTATCCAATATCCAAGCCTTGCCAAAAAAGTCAAAACGTTTTTTAATCAATAAAGTACAATTATGAATCAAACAAATCAACTAAACCGAACAATGACAAGAATCTTGTTGGCGTTCATGCTTATNCTGACNGGGTATGCTGGAGGTTTTGCGCAAGCGGTAGATTTCAAGCAGGCCTCGAACAATGATTTGACTACTTTAGGTCAAGTTTTTTGGATCAATGGCATCAACAATCAGAGCAAGTCTGTTTATTACGAAGGTATGGCTGTACCCCAGCGTATCATCCTAACAAATCTTGATGCAACAAAACCACATGTGTTCTATTTCAGCCTTCAGTCAATTAAAAAAGCTGGAAACACACATGCTTACGATTTTATTACATCATGGGACAAAGCAAAAGCTGTTGCAGATTATGTGGGTAGTATTTTGCCTGCAAACACTAGTTTGCTTTCAGACTTAGAGGGTAAGGCTTGTGGCGATGCTATTCCAAATGATTTGGTTGCGGTATGTGCTGCTGCATCTAATCCCTATCGAGTAGAGATCCCAGCTCCAAATAATTCACTTGTCCCTAATCCTAATTCTTCAGATATAGCACCGAAAAAAGCTGCATTTGAAGCGGCTTTCGGTGGAGATGCTAGAATGCTCATTAAAGCTAATGCAGTGATTACTGAAGCTACTTTGACCTTCGAAGGATATAGTGGTAATGACCAGGATGCTACATTCAAACTGGTTTGGACTGCTGCTGGCGCAACAACTACCGTTATTCAGTTCGCTGGGCATTTGGCGCTAGGTAGTGAGCCATCAGGCAAATGGGCTGGAATTGGTCACGGAACTAATTTTGGTGCAGGTGCAGTTTCAGGTGCTCCATATCATGTTACACTAGGCAGAGTTGATAATGTATCTCTCGGAAATCAAGATAATCAAATCAAAGCGCCATTGATCCTCGGTTGCACGCCGCCAACTGCTTCAGTTGGTGCAGATCAAGCGATCTGTGCTGGTAGTACTGTAAATGTAGTTGGAGATTTTGGTGGCGGTGCTTTTATCGCTTCTTGGTCAACAAGTGGAACTGGTACATTTGATAATGAAAATAGCAAGGCTGCTGTGTATACACCATCAGCAGCTGATATTAGTGCTGGTAGTGTCATATTAACTTATACAACAGACAAACCTGGGGACTGTGGAGCAGCGTCTGATGAGTTGTTGGTAACTATTAATCCATTGCCTACTGTGTCAGTAAACACACCTGCTGCGATATGTGCTGGTGGTTCTACAACGATTATGGCTACTCCTGGGTCTGTTGGTACATATAGTTATTCTTGGACTGTTCCACAGGGTGCTTCTGCTCCTGGAGATGTTGCGAGTTTCTCTGCTTCTGTAGCTGGTACTTATTCAGTTGTGATCACAAATACTTCTACTACATGTATTAGTGCTAGTGCTAGTGGTGTCTTGACTGTGAATCCTACGCCTGCGAAGCCTACTGTGAATATTGTAGCTTCTACATGTGCGAGCAATGGTTCGGCGTCGATTGGTACATACAGTGGGTTGACATTTACCTTTAGCCCAGCAGGTCCTTCTGTAGATGGAAGTGGAAATATCACTGGTATTACTTACGGAACTTCTTATACTGTTACTGCTACAAATAGTGATAATTGTACATCGGTTTCTTCAGATGCATTCATTGTTGCGGCAATGCTTCCTACGCCTGCGAAGCCTACTGTGAATATTGTATCTTCTACATGTGCGAGCAATGGTTCAGCGTCGATTGGTACATACAGTGGGTTGACATTTAACTTTACTCCATCAGGTCCATCTGTAGATGGAAGTGGTAACATCACTGGTGCTGTTTATGGAAGGTCCTATGCTGTTACAGCTACAAATGGCGATAATTGTACATCAGTTTATTCAGATCCATTTGTTGTTGCGGGAATGCTTCCTACACCTGCGAAGCCTACTGTGAATATTGTAGCTTCTACATGTGCGAACAATGGTTCGGCGTCGATTGGTACATATAGTGGGTTGACATTTACCTTTAGCCCAGCAGGTCCTTCTGTAGATGGAAGTGGAAATATCACTGGTGTTACTTACGGAACTTCTTATACTATTACTGCTACAAATAGTGATAATTGTACATCGGTTTCTTCAGATCCATTCATTGTTGCGGTAATACTTCCTACTCCTGGGGTACCTGAAGTTAAGGTTGTTGACAATTGTAATGGTACTTCTACTTTGTCTACTAATGCTACTGGTACATTGTTGTGGAGTACAAATGAGACTACTTCTTCGATCACTGTTTCTTCTGCTAGCACTTATACTGTGACCCAGACTGTAAATGGTTGTATGAGTGATGCTGGTTCTGGTGTTGCTGCTCCGAAGCAAAATCCAACCTTCACCCTTACTCCAACTGCTTCACCATGTCTTGGTGCGCCAGAAGGGAAGATACTTGTTACTTCAACTTCCGGAAATGATTTCAAGGTTATCTTGGGAACAGGTTCAGAAGTTAATGTAACTGGAGGCACATATATATTTAATAATTTGTTCGGAAAAAAAGTTTATACCGTAACTGTAAAGCAAAACGGTTGTGAAGCAACAAAAGATGTAACTGTAAATGATGGTACTGAAGTTTGTTATCCTTTCTATACTTACAGTCAAGGTTACTATGGTAATACCAATGGAAAAGGTGTTGCATGTATCAGGGGAGAAGGTGGATTGAGAACAAGGCAATTTATTGAGAGAAGCTTGGTAGCAGGTGGAGGCCTTAAATTGGGTGTAGCAGGAAGTGCTAAATTCTTCTCAGTTCCAAATAATGGAACAGCCCTTGAAAATGCTTCAGCCATTGATAAGTTATTGCTTATCATGCCAGGTGGAGGATCACCCAATGTTTTGACTGGTTCTTCAATCCTTCCTTCGGTTGCATCAGCGCAACTTAAAAATGGTAAAATAAACAATGTGTTGCTTGGTCAAGCAGTAGCAATGTGGTTGAACATCAACATCCCTTACAATGAACTTGGTGCATTTGACCTGAAGGGATTGAAGTGTAAAACTACCATCGTGACAAAAGAGCCATCTTCTGCTTCATCTTGTAATTATCCATATGCAGGTACAACAGAAGTGTCTACTGCGTTCCCACAAACAGTGGTAACTGCAATGATTAAAAGGGGAAAGACAACTGTTAAGGATTTGGTTGACTTTGCAAGCGAGATGCTTGGTCTTGCATCAGGCAAAACTATCGGAGGGGTAAGCCTTTCCGACATGAACAGTGCACTCGATGCCATTGTAACCGCTTTCCACGGTGGTAAATACTTTGCAAGGTTTGACGGAAGCATTCCAGGATGTAACCCTCCAACAACCTCCAATATCAATGTTCCTTCTCCTGTAGAAGAAGCTGCAGCTGTAAAAGTTGAAGCTTCAAATGCAGCTGTAGTTGTCAGTGCCTTTCCTAACCCATACATCGATCAGGTTACATTCAATGTAACTGTGAAGAATGCAGGAAAAGGAAGCTTGGTGATCTACAACATGCTTGGTCAGAAAGTGACTAACTTGTTCGAAGGGAACATGCAAGCAAACTCTACACAAACAATCCGTTATTCAGTACCATTCGCTCAACGCAAGAACCTGGTTTATGTGTTCAGGCAGAATGAGACCATCAGCACCGGTAAACTGGTGAGTGGCAAATAACTGATCAATGCTATAAAGAGCAAAAGGGGCTATCGAAAGATGGCCCCTTTTTTTGTTATCGACCGAAGGATTAGGATCTTGCATGCATCTATTATCAGTACAATTTGAATGAACTGGAGCTCATAGGGCGGTTGAGGCAGGGGGATGAACCTGCATTCCGGTGGCTGGTGGACAAGCTCAGCAGCCGGATTCACTACACTGTGCTGAACATCCTGCAAGATCCTGATGAAGCCGATGATGCCCTTCAGGAGACCTTCATTCAGGTGTATGAGTCGATTGGCGGGTTCAAGGCTGAATCCAGTCTTTCAACCTGGGTGCACAAGATTGCCATCCGAAAGGCGCTGGAAAAACTGCGGAAAAGGAAAACGAGGCAAAGGATCCAGTCCATCATTCCCTGGTGGATGCCTGAAGAGAAACGAAGTGTAGACATTTCCTTGTTGAATCCCGGGATTGTGGCAGAGAACAAGGAAAAGGCTACTGCCCTGTTCAAGGCAATTGATCAGCTGCCAGAAAACCAAAAGCTGGCCTTTACACTAATCCGGGTGCAAGGAATGAAACACGATGAGGTGACTGAGATCATGGGGCTTGGGGTTAAGGCGATTGAATCCTTGTTGAGCAGGGCCAAGGAGAACCTCAAAAAGAATCTTGAAAAATACTACTACCAATAAAAATATTGCAATGAACAAGCATGCAAACAGTTTGCTGGAAGAGCATCTTAACGTGTTGGATGAGATACAAGCGGTGGGAACGGATCATTTTTTTTATACTAGGCTGAGGGCCAGGATGGATTCAAAAAATGCCAGTGAGGTATGGAGTTTTAGGCTAAGGCCTTCACTCGCCATCCCAGCACTCACCATTTTGTTGGTAATGAATGGAATCCTTCTTTTTCAGTCAACACAGCACAAGGACAAGCAAGACAGCGCCTATTCCATCCAGCGTTTTGCCGCCGATTACAACCAATCCATCGAAACAATTTATTAAACAATACTGAGCATGAACAATGTCATTAAAAACAAACTCCTAACCTGGCTGGTGGTGACACTCCTGGTGGCCAATGCCGGAACCATCCTGTTCTTTTGGATCAACAGGCCAGAAAAGATGCAAGGCGCAAAAGGATCTCCAAGGGAATTTCTAGTCCATCAGCTCGAATTGGATTCAACTCAGCTGGATGCTTTTCGGGAGTTGATCGAGGAACACCAGGCTTCTGTAAGGCCTTTGAAAAAGGAAATCAGGTCTGCCAAAGAGAACCTTTTCCAGCTGCTCAAGCAACCGATTATCCCTGAGCCTGAGAAGATGAAAGCTGTGCAGGCCGTCACCCTTAAAATACAAGCTCTTGAACTGCTCAACCTGGAGCATTTTCAAAAACTGCGCGCACTCTGTAATGACAAACAAAAAAAGAATTTTGATGGATTGCTGGATCAACTCGCAGGCTTGATGGCAGCTCCACCTCTTGCTGGCGGTCATCATCCACCACCACCCGAAGAAGGCCACCCGCCGCCTGGGCAAGGTCACCGTCCTCCACCTCCTGGTGAGGGCCATCCACCACCACCCGGAGAAGGACATCCACCCCATGGAGGCAAACGCCCTTTGCCACCTCCTCATCAGCAATAAACTACATTAAAAAAAGAAATATGAATACCAAAAACAGCATTTTCATCATTGTGGCCCTGGTTTTTCTTGGTTTGGCTTGCAAAAAAGCCTCCACTTCAACACCTTCAACCCCCTCAACGCCATCAACAGTTCCGGAAGTTTATAAAAAAATATACGGTGCCACCAGCATCACATCTGATGGAACCTTTGTTACCATCAAGAGCAACGGTACGCCAGACCACAAGAGTGCCTACTACCCAACAACCAATCCTNTGTATGAAAATTTNTCAGGTGTCACTTTCGCGGGNAAAACATTTGTAAAGAATCCTAATTCCATCAATACCTTGTCCTACACTTTCAAAATTCCCATCAATCCTGCTGAAGCAAGTACAAAAAAACCTACTCCGCTGGGGCCAATAGGTGTAACCGTCAATGGTGTGCCATTCTTCAACCAGTATGCAGGCCCNAATCANCCNTTGACTGGAGAAATGGCAAGCTTCGACCAAAGCTGGGGCCATCCCGCTCCTGGAGGCATGTACCATTATCATGTTGAGCCACTTTACCTGACGCAAACAAAATTGAACAAATCAGCCCTGTTGGGTTTCCTGCTCGATGGCTTTCCTGTTTATGGACCTGAAGAGAACGGTGCGAAGGTGACCAACGCAAGCCTTGATGCCTACCATGGTCACAAGCATGCCACTGCAGATTATCCTGCGGGCATTTATCACTATCACATCACCGATGCAGATCCTTATATCAACGGAAATGGTTTCTTTGGAACAGCCGGTACGGTTTCGAATTAGTGGGTTTGCCCTTTGCCTGATTATGTTGTTGGGATGCAAGATGCAACCCAAGGGCATTGCACAACATGAATTTTATCCGGGTACACGAGATACGCTGGCTGTTACCTCTTTTTACAATGGCATGGAACATGGCGAGTTCAGAAGGTTTCATGAGAATGGTGTTTTGATGGAGCAGCGCTATTATGTGATGGGTGTCAAAACCGGACCACTGAAAAGGTATTGGAACAATGGCAAAATACAAGCGCATTATTTTTTTGCGGATGGAGAATACCATGGCACTTGCAGGGAGTGGAACCCTGAGGGGAAATTGGTTCGTGAAATGAACTACGAAAAAGGATATGAATCGGGCTCACAAAAACAATGGTATGACGATGGCAGCATCCGATCCAATTACATCATCCGTGACGGCAGGCGCTATGGGCTGCTCGGAACAAAAAACTGTATCAATGTATCGGATAGCGTTGGCATCAATTAGTTTGTTTTTATTAATGGCGGGTTGCAGGCAGCAGGCTCCAGAAAAGGCCTTGCCTTATTATAATGCACCTGATTTTACACCCATTTTTTTGAGTGGTTCTGCCGGTGTTGAAAAAACCATCACCCATACCATCGGCAAGTTTGCGCTAAACAACCAGGATGGGCAAGTATTTTCTGAGAAAAATGTCAAGGGAAAAATTCAGGTGGCCAATTTCTTTTTTACCGGATGTGGGAGTATTTGTCCGGGCATGATGTCCAAACTCAGAAAACTGAACAATGAATCGGCAAAAGATACGGGTATTGTTTTTCTTTCGTTCTCTGTAACGCCCTGGCGGGACAGCGTTTCAAGGTTGAGGGAATATGCCAACACCAACAAGATCATCGCTCCCAACTGGCATTTGCTTACGGGCGCCAAGGCTGATATCTATACCCTTGCCCGCAGGTCTTATTTTGCGGAAGAGGCATTGGGATTTACCAAAGACAGCACAGATTTCTTGCATACCGAACATGTTTTGCTCGTAGACAAGACAGGAAGGATCAGGGGCATTTACAATGGCACGCTGGACCTGGACATGGAACAACTTTCCAAGGATATCAAGGTCTTGAAAGCGGAAGATGAGGATTGATCAGTGCAGGCAGCGGAACTGTTTATAGAACCTTATCGCACAAAAACCACCTCTTCAAAAGGCAATCTTTTTCTTTCTCCATGGATTCCTTTTTCAGTGCCTTTTCCTATGGATACAATCATGTTGATTTCTGCACCGGCAGGTAGCCCCATCAATTTTTTGACGCGTTTTGAATCAAAGCCTTCCATCGGGCAGGTATCGTATCCATGGGCAGAGATCGCTAGCATGAAGGTTTGCGCGGCAAGAGCACAGGATTTGTGGACGATCACTTTTTGGTCACGGCTGCCGGAGATGCGTGCGAAAGGATTGCTGAAGCCTTTGACGAAACATACCACTCTCCTGATCAGGGTCATGAAACCAAACCAATCTTGTGCGTAGACAATGGGCATCAGTTTTCCATAATAATCCAACCCGCGTTGCTGTCTTTTGGTNGGTGCATTGTCGACAATGGTGGCCTTGAAATTGTTGTAATTCCATTTNGCATGGGATTTCCAATGGTCTTGCCTGGTCACAAATACCATCAAATGCTTGGCGGTCTTTGCAGCTGACTGNCCNAGGCAAAGCGGNGTAAACTTTTCTCTCAACTCCTCAGATTTGATCCAATAGAATTCCCACAACTGCATGTTGCTGCTGTTAGGGGAAAGGATGGCCAGTTCCAGTGATTTTTTGATGACCTCATCGGGCACTTCTACTGCGGGGTCATAACTGCGGTTGGATCTCCTGCTGTTGACAATGGCTTCAAATGCTTGTTGGTACACGGTAATGATTTATGCTGCAAAGGTACTGCTCATTTTCTGATTGATTTTTACAATAAAATATACACGCTAAATCAATCCATAGAATGCAGAATGCAATAAATTGAGTGCATTAAAATTTGATCATGATCTCCCGCTTCCAAAACACACTGAAACGATTCTTCTGTTTTTCTCTGTTGACCCTCTTCATTGTTGCATCAGCAACTGCAAAAGAGAAACCTTATGATGTTTGTGTGTATGGAGAAACACCAGCAGGAATCACCGCTGCGTTGCAGGTGGCAAAGATGGGGAAGTCCGTGGTGCTGATCAGTACCAACAATCATGTTGGGGGTATGGCTACTTCAGGGCTCACTGCAACCGACCTGAACAATTTCAGGATAGCAGGCGGTTTCACCAAAGACTTTTACCAAAGGGTCTATGCCCATTACCTGGATTCTGCTGCCTGGAAGTCGGAGGGGCGTGCTGAGTTTTTTGAACGTTCCAAGAAAAGAACCTATACCGGTAAAAATGATTCGCTGAAAATGCAGTGGGTCTATGAGTCTGGTGTTGGTGAAAAAATCTTCAAACNGATGTTGAAAGATCTTGGTGTTGAGGTAATCTACAACCAGCGCATCAACCTTAACACTGCTCCAGTGAAACAGGAAGGCCGTTTGAAGCATATCACAATGGAAAGCGGTTTAAAGGTTGGTGCCAAAATGTTCATTGATGCCAGTTATGAGGGTGATCTCATGCGCATGGCAGGTGTGTCATTTAAGGTTGGTCGTGAGAGCAATGCCACCTATGGCGAAACCATGAATGGTATCCGGATGGGTCCAGTTGTAGGCAATGGCAAAACATCGATTGATCCCTATGTGATACCAGGAAATCCCAACAGTGGCCTGCTTCCTTTTATTGATGCAAAGCCTGCAGGCCCTAATGGAACTGGGGATGACAGGACGCAGACCTATTGTTACCGCCTGACCCTCACCAATGATCCAGCCAACAAAATAGACGTTACCAAGCCCAGCAATTACAATCCGCTTTGGTATGAGTTTTTGGCGAGAATGATTGCCCTCAATCCTGACATTGCGCTTAGCAGCATTATCTCCTTCACGCCTATGCCCAATAAAAAAACAGATACCAACCAGGGCAATTTTGTAGGCATGTCTTATGCATGGCCCAATGCCAACCACGACACACGTGT
>Ga0063231_10000427_pt1 | contig 11850 bp, 14 predicted proteins | sample LauGreSu1BDMLBSD_2_FD_56231 | JGI IMG/M metagenome (GOLD analysis project Ga0063231, IMG submission 56231) | Freshwater lake microbial communities from Lake Michigan, USA - Su13.BD.MLB.SD v2 (version 2) | ecosystem: Environmental > Aquatic > Freshwater > Lake | place: Lake Michigan, USA...
GAGCCATGATCAACCTCTTGGAATTCAGTTAAAACAAAAAATACAAATGCCCTGCAGGGTCTCTACAGGGCTTTGCGGTCGGTTGACAACGCGGCTTAAGGCCGCGTGACAACCTCTGGAATTTAGAAGCGGAAGTGTGAGAAGGCCTTGTTGGCTTCAGCCATACGGTGCACTTCATCACGCTTTTTCATCGCGCCGCCGCGGCCTTCATTGGCCTCGAGCAACTCGTTGGCCAAACGCAAAGCCATGGATTTTTCACCACGCTTGCGGGCCGCTTCTTTGATCCAACGCATGGACAAAGCCAAGCGACGGACAGGGCGAACTTCGACGGGCACCTGGTAGTTGGCACCACCCACGCGGCGGGATTTAACTTCCACCATGGGCTTGACGTTGTTGATGGCGATTGAGAAAAGTTCGACAGGGTCTTTGCCCGTTTTCTTTTCCATGTTTTCCAAGGCACCATAAATGATGCGCTCGGCAACCGCTTTTTTGCCGCCTTCCATGATCACATTCATGAATTTGGAAAGTTCGACATTACCGTACTTGGGGTCCGGCAGGATTTCACGTTTAGGGACTTCACGACGACGTGGCATATTTCACCTCTTTGCTTCAGTTTGATGGCTGGACGTCCGATCCAGACACCCTGCAAATTCATTTTGAACTTGCACTTACTCGACTCCAACAGGGAGTCACTTCGTTGAACCGGCTCGTCTAAAAACCAGAACAACACCTTTTTTTGAAAGCTAACTTAAGCTTTCTTCGGGCGCTTAGCGCCATATTTAGAACGCGATTGCTTGCGGTCTTTCACGCCCTGCAAATCGAGTGAACCACGCACGATGTGATAACGCACACCGGGCAAGTCTTTCACACGACCACCACGTACCAACACCACGGAGTGTTCCTGCAAGTTGTGGCCTTCACCACCGATGTAGGAGATCACCTCGAAGCCATTGGTCAAGCGCACTTTGGCAACTTTACGCAGAGCGGAGTTAGGTTTTTTAGGCGTCGTGGTGTACACACGGGTGCACACACCGCGGCGCTGCGGAGAGTTTTGCATCGCAGGGCTTTTTGACTTGGTCTTTTCGACCTCGCGCCCCTGACGCACCAATTGATTGATGGTTGGCATTTAAAAAAACGTCCCTAAACGTTTGGAATGAACAAAAAATACTTCTCCGCCCCAAATGCGGAAAAGCCTTCTAGTATAGCGTTGGATTAAGGCTTAGGCAAAAATTTCTGCGTGAGGGCCGTGCTGACCAAAGTTGGCAAGTACCAACTTTTCTTATTTGATCCACAAACGAACAGCATCCCAGGCTCGGCCCAACACGCCAGCTTGCTCGACCGAGTCTAGGGCCTGCAGCGGCAAGTCAACCCAAAGCTGGTCGCCACGGAAAACCTGAAGACTTCCAATGGCTTGGCCTTTGGTCACAGGGGCCACCAAGGGGTCGGGTCTGACCAATTGGGTTTTGATTTGCGCCGCTGAGCCTGCAGGAACAGCCACCACAAGGGCTTCGGATCTTCCCAATTTGACGCTGGAGGCCTTGCCCTTCCAAATGGCCGGTGTGGCAACGGCTTGGCCCGCATCAAACAATTTAACGGCATCAAAAGCGGTATAGCCCCAGTTGAGTAATTTTTGCGCTTCATTGGCCCTGGCAATTTCGCTGTTGGTGCCCAACACAATGGCCATCAAGCGACGGGGGCCAACATTTGGGAGGTCGCGCTTGGCGGTTGCCACCAAGCAGTAGCCTGCGGCGTCCGTGTGGCCCGTTTTTAAACCATCGACGGTTGGGTCTTTGAACAGCAACAAGTTGCGATTGCTGTCATTGGCGGCTGGCGTACCCGGGTAACGGTACTTTTTGATGGCATAAGTTGGGACATATTCAGGAAAGTCTCGCATCAATCGCGTGGCCAAGGTGGCCAAGTCGCGCGCGGTGGTGGTGTGCCCCGCTTCGGTCAAACCCTCTGGGTTTTTGTAGCTGGTGCTGTTCATTCCCAAAACCTTGGCTTGCTCGTTCATCATCTGGACAAAGCGCTCCACCGTGCCGCCCACGCCCTCAGCCAAAACCACAGTGGCGTCATTGCCCGATTGCACGATCATGCCCTTGATCAAGTCTTCAACCGGCACTTTCATTTTGGGGTCAATGAACATGCGCGAGCCAGGCATTTTCCAAGCACGCTCGCTGACGCTGAGAGTTTGTTTCAAGTCAATTTTTTTGGCTTTCAAGGCATCAAAAACCAAATAGGCGCTCATGAGCTTGGTCAAGGAGGCCGGCTCCACAGGCATGTCCATGTCGCGGGAGGCCAAAATTTGGTTAGCTGTGACATCCAACAACAAATAGGCACGGGCTGCAACTTCTGGTGGCACAGGCGCTGGGCCCTGCGCTTGCGCGGTACCAGGCAGGCCAACGACAACCGTGAGCGCAAGGCTCAAGGTGAGTCCAGCGCGGAGCGTGTATTGGCGGAGTGTTGAAAACAAAGTTGTCATGGTGGGTTTGTGAAAGCGTCAAACAACATCAAGCGCGGAGATGGCGGCTGACCAAGGTTCGAAGGAGGGGCAATTGTCCGTGAAAGAAGTGTTCAACACCAGGAATGACCGTGACCGGCAAGGATTGTGGCCGAGCCCAGTCCATGACGCTGGCCAATGGCACTGTGTCGTCAATTTCGCCATGCACAACCAAGGTTTTTTCATGGAGATCGGTGGGCACTGGGGCCACTTGAAAACGCGATGCGGCCGTGCCAACCAACACCAGTTTTTCTAAGGGCATGGCAGCAGGCAAGCGAATAACGGCTTGGCTTGTGACAAAGGCGCCAAAAGAAAACCCAGCAAGCGCCAGCGGCTGCGAGCTTTGAAATGTGGCTTGAATCACGCTCATCAAATCATCCACCTCACCGCGGCCTTCGTCATAGACACCCGCGCTTGCACCGACGCCTCGAAAATTAAATCGAATGGCGCGCCAACCACTTTGGACAAAGGCCTTGGCCAAAGTTTGCACCACTTTGTTTTGCATGGTGCCGCCAAACAAAGGGTGTGGGTGTGAAATTACGGCTGTGCCTTGATAAATGCCGCCTTCAGGCACATCACACAAACTCTCCAAAACGCCGGCGGGCCCTTGAAGCAGCAGGCTTTGCGTGGCAGCGTTCATCAGCGCCCAAGTTCGGGTGGCGTCAACAAGCGAGTGACGACCTGGCCATTTTTCAAATGGCTGTCGACAATTTCATCGATGTCCGCGTTGTCTACAAAACTGTACCAAGTGCCCTCGGGATAGACCACGGCCACAGGCCCGCCTGCACAGCGGTCAAGACAGCCGGCTTTGTTGACTCGAACTTGTCCAGGTCCAGAAAGTCCGAGGCTCTTGACGCGTGACTTGCAGTGGTCAAAGGCCGCTTGGGCGCCCTGAAGTGCGCAGCAGGCTTCGCCATTCTTTCTTTCGTTCAAACAGAAAAAAATATGGCGTTCGTAGTAGGGCTTGCTAGGAGCAGCCGCTTGGCTTGACTCTGTTGGGGAGGTTGCAGTTTGGCTCATGCGCTCATTTTAGTGTGGCGGGCTGAAGACAAACGGCGCATCAAATAAACCAGCAAAACAAAGGGCCAAAGCCAGCCCACCCACTGAATCAAGCCATGGAATCGAATAAATTGTCCTTGCTCCCAATTCTGCAGGGTCAAGGCAAAGTAGACATTGGCCGATGCATTGTTGAGCAGGGTGAGTTGCAAAACCAAGCCCACCAGCGCCAACACTTGCAGTGTTTTTTCTTTAAGCCACATCAAGGGCCAAGCCGCCAAGGCGGCCAACACCAAGGCCACTTGCACCTGCGGGCTTAGCCAGCTCCACGCATGCGCAGGGCCATACGTCAAAGCCGCCGAGAGGGCGGTGCACAGCAAGCCAAATCCTGACAAGAAAAACCAAGACACCACTTTTTGATGCCCTTGCCGAACCAGGCTAAATGCCAACAGGCAGGGCAGCAATTGGCCCAAACTGACACACAAGATTTCATAAAACGGGAGCAATGGTTGGAGTTCCACTTCCCGAACTGGCAGCCAATCAAGCCATGGGGTTTCTTGCAGCCACAAGGCCAATGCTTCTTCAGCACGCTCCAAAACCTGTCCCAAGCCCATGGGCACTGGGGCTGGAAAAAGCAAGGCAACAGGCCACAAGGCCAGCAACACCAATGAGCCTTTGGCATCGGGCAAAAACCAGTTGGCTCGAAATCGGCTCCACCGATCTAAAAAACCAAAACGCTCCAAGATCCAAGCAGTGCCAGCCCCTATCAAAGTGCCCAAGCTGTTCAAGCACCAGTCCAAATTTGAAGGTACTCGGGCCGGTAGAAAAAGCTGCATAGACTCCATGGCCAGCGCCAAAAGGGAACCCATGGCCAAGGTCAAGATTACCGCGGGCCATTGGGGGGCACTGCGCTGCAGCGCCAAGGCGACCACAAAACCCAAGGGCGCATAGCCTAAAACGTTAGAGAGGACATCAAAAGAAGTCCAATAGCGCGGCCAAGGCGCCCAAAAAAAGGCCGTCCAATCAACCCCCTGTGAACGCCAACTTTCAAATGGATAAAGACTGGCATAGATGATCAACACGGCATAAATGCCAGCCAAAGGCCATGCCGCTGTTTTATTCATCGTGCGTGTTGGCTTGGCTTAAAAAGGTTTAACCACCACCAAAATGACCACTGCGACCAGCAACAAAACAGGCGCTTCGTTGAACCAGCGGTACCAAACATGGCTGTTTGTGTTTTGTTGGGCTTCAAATTTTTTCAAAATTCGGCCGCAATAATGGTGATAGCCCACAATCAAAACCACCAAACCTAACTTGGCGTGCATCCAAGCATTGCCCGGGCCCCAGCCAATGCCAACGCCCCACCAAAGCCAAACACCGAGCGCGATGGCGGGCACCGACAAAATGGTGGTGAAGCGCAACAGTTTTCTGGCCATGAGCAGCAGTCTCTCGCGCTCTGCCACGGAGTCGTCTGGCACCATGGCCAAATTGACGAAAATTCGGGGCAAATAAAACAAACCAGCAAACCAGCTGGCCACGAAGACAATGTGAAAGGCTTTGATCCAGAGCATGCCCTAAGTGTAGCCCCGTCGCTTCATTTGACAAAGATCAGGCACAATTTTCAAATGGCATGATTCGCTCACCCTAAGCCCCTCTGCCGCCCATCAATATAAGGCCCCCTCACATGCGCGTATTTACTGTTTCAGGCCATCACGTGCAAGCCGCCTTGACATTGCCAAGAAGCCTGCCTGACCGAGGTTTTGTTTGGCTGGCCTGTTCGCGAACTTTTTTTCAAACAGAGCTGGTTCAAGTTCAAAAAGCTCTGCTTGAGTTGAACGGGCACAGCTTGCTCGATTTGCATGTGTCAGATTTACTCAATAGCCAACTGCCCTCTCGGTTTGATTTAACTTCTGACTGCGATATTTTGGTGTTCAGGCGCTTGGCCAATGCTGCTCGCGAAACTGAAAATGCGGAGCTTACTGGCCAGAGAAAAAGAAAGCCCAAGCTCAGTGGGCCGCCAGCTCTGCGCCGTGTCGATACCAGNCCCATTGGCTTTGCTGTGTTTGACCGGGTGCTGCTCACGGTCCACCCTGACGACTGCGCCGTTCGAGAAGCTTATGCCGATCGGCTTTTGGCGGCCAGCCATGCTTTGCTTGAGAAAGAAAGCGCAAGCCAAACTTCAGGGCAAGCTCAGGATGCCGCCGACAGCCGCTCGGCTAGCGCCAGAGGCATCCCTGTCAGCCCCGCAGACATGATGCTTCGCATGGTCAGTTTGGTGGTCGATGCTTATTTGGATTTGCGCCGTGACCTTACGCGTCAACTGGATCATTGGCAAGCTGAGCTCATCAATCCCTACACCCGATTTAACAATTGGGCCGCACTTTTGGAAGCGCGCTTGTCTTTGCACCACTTGGATGAAATTTGCGAAGACCAACGCAGCGCCATGCAAGCTTGGCTAGAGTCATTGAACACTTGGGCGTCACCTAATTCCAATGACTTGGCCAATGAACACGAAATTCTCAAAGTGCGAAGCCGCGATGTTCTAGAACACATTGATCGGGTTGTGAACCACGTGCGGCGCTTGGAGCAAAGTATCGAGACAGCCGTACAAATTCACTTTAACGCGCAAAGCAATCGCACGAACGAGTCGATGCGAATGCTCACAACCCTCACGGCTATCTTTCTGCCCCTGAATTTGATTGCCGCTATTTTTGGCATGAACTTCGATGTCGTCCCGCTGTTGCACGCACAAACAGGGTTTTGGTGGATCATCGGCTGCATGGCCCTGATCGCTTTGTGCTTGGGCTGGTTCTTTTGGCGCAAGCGCTTTTTGGCGCGATCAGGGAGGTAAGTTCAATGTGCGTTGCCCAGCAGGTGCATTTTGAAAAACGCCAAGCTTCTTTGCTTGGCCAAAGCAGCAGCCTCCGCTTGCCAAGTGCCTCTGTGGTTGCAATTGAAGCCGTGATGCGCAGGATAGGTAAACACCTGCGCAGCAGGTTGTGCTTTCTGGAAGGCGGCCACAGATTCCATTGAAATCCATTTGTCCTCTTCAGCAAAGTGCGCCATGACAGGCACTTTGGCTTGGCGTGCAGATTCAGCTTCTGTGGTCATGCCGCCACCGTAGTAAGGGGCCGCCGCAGACAAGCCATTCAACAGGCAAGCCGATCGCCAAGTGAGCAAGCCACCCCAGCAATAACCCACAATGCCCACTTTGCCACCACAGCTGGCGTGTGCATGGTCAATGGCGGCTTGAATGTCTTGCAAGGCGCCGGGTTCGGGCAGTGCTTCAACGGCTGTTTTGAGGGCCATGCCAGCACCCATGTCGGCCTCCGCATAACCCAGCTCCACCTGGGCTTGAACGCGTTGGAACATGGCCGGTGCAATGGTCAAAAAACCCTCACTGGCATAGGCATCAGCCACTTCTCGGATGTGCGCATTGACCCCAAAAATTTCTTGAATGACCAGCACGGCCGCCTTGGCGGGCGCGGCGGGTGTGGCCACATAGGCNGGCACTTGCGTGCCGTCTGCAGCAGTCAATTGAATGGTGGATCCCATGAGTTACTCCTGAAAAAATTAAGTCGCGAGCGCTCGCTCGACAAAATCAAGGCGGTCTTGACCCCAAAAAATTTCGCCATTCACCACATAACTGGGTGCGCCAAAGACCCCCACATCAATGGCCATTTGGGTATAGGTTTCATAGCGCTCTTGGGCCGCTTGACTGTAGGCCTGCTCTAGGCAAGTGGCTGGCAGGTTTTGCTCCTTCAGCAATTCAACCAAGGTTTTTTCATCGGCAATGTTTCGCTGCTGCGACCAAACCGCCGACAAAATAGCGCCCGTGATGGCCATGGCGGCATTGGCGCCTGCGGCCATGTCGACCGCAATGATGAGTTTGGCTGCGTCGTCGCCACTGACCGGAAAAAATGTGGGCTTGAGGTGCAAGGGTGCACCCAACCATTTGCTAAAGCGCGCCAGTTCCGTCAAGCGATAAGCTTGTCTTTGAGGCGCTCTTTGACCTAAAGGCAGGCCCCCAGAAATAGGAAAAACCTTGCCGCCCAAATCGATTGGCATGACGCGAACCGAGGCCCCCGATTTTTGCAGGATGTTTTGAAAACGTTGGTGNCCCAAATAAGCCCATGGGCTTTGCGGGGCGAAATAATAGTCGACTGAGTGACTCACAAAAAGCTCCTACTTAAGGTAATCTGCGCAGATAAAGCAAACACAGGCCTCTGTTTTAACAGTTTGGCCATAACTCTGCAGGAGACAAAGCATGCGCAAAGTTGTATTGGTCACGGGAGGTGGCCGCGGTATTGGTGCTGCCACATGCGTTTTGGCAGCTCAAAAAGGCTGGGATGTGGCGGTCAATTACGCCGCCAATGCCGAAGCTGCCCAACAGGTGGTGAAGCAAATTCAGGCCACGGGGGCGCGTGCAATCGCCGTCCAAGCCGATGTGGCTGACGAAGCACAAGTGCTGGCCATGTTCAAGCGCGTGAGAGCCGAATTAGGCCCCCTGCAAGGCCTGGTCAACAACGCCGGTGTGATCGATGTCTATGCGCGACTCGATGAAATGAGCATGGCGCGCTGGCGCAGAATGTTTGACATCAACGTCTTGGGCTCCATGTTGTGCGCGCGCGAAGCCATCTTGCAAATGAGCACCAAACACGGCGGCCAAGGCGGCAGCATTGTGAATCTCTCGAGTGCGGCATCTCGGCTCGGCGCAGCNGGNCANTATCTTGGATTACGCCGCAGCCAAAGGCGCGATTGACAGTTTCACCTTGGGTTTGGCCAAGGAAGTTGCCGGCGAGGGCATTCGCGTCAATGCCATTCGCCCCGGGCTCATTGACACCGAAATCCATGCTTCGGGCGGCCTGCCCAATCGTGTCAAAGACTTGGAGCATTTGGTGCCTGCCAAGAGGGGCGGCACCGCGATGGAAGTGGCGCAGGCCATTGTGTGGCTGCTGTCTGAAGACGCCAGCTACACCACCATGAGCTTGATTGACGTGTCTGGGGCACGCTGATGTCGAGTGAAAGCGCGCGCACCATCCGCTACTACTGGGAAGACTTGCAAGCCGGCCAAGAGCGCGATTTGGGCACCATCTCCCCCACAAGAGAAGAGATCATTGCGTTTGCCACACAGTTCGACCCACAACCATTTCATCTGAACGATGAGGCGGCCAAGGCTTCTGTGTTTGGCAATTTGTGCGCCAGCGGTTGGCACACCTGCTCGATGGCCATGCGACTGATGGTGACCAACTTTTTGCAAGAGTCTTCCAGTCTGGGCTCACCAGGCTTGGAAAACGTGCAATGGAAAAAACCCGTCTTCCCCAATGACATCTTGCACTTGAAGCACAAAATTTTGGAGTCCAGGCCCATGCGCTCTAAACCNGATGTCGGTTTGGTGCGCACCCAATGGGAAATGAAGAACCAACATGGAGAGTNCGTTTTGCAAATGGAGGGCTGGAGCATGTTCAGACGCCGCCACCCTGGTGCCGCACAGCCCAAGACCGATTAACATTCACACATTCACATATCCACAAACCCTANATTCACTCGCCCTTGAGGCCGCAGGATTCTTCATGACTGTCACCAGCATTGCTCATTTCATATCAGGCCAAACTGTGTCGGGCACCAGCGCTCGCGCGCAAGATGTTTTCAACCCCGCCACCGGCGCCGTTACAGGCCGCGTGCATTTGGCCAACACCCAAGACGTCAATCAGGCTGTTGCGTCTGCTCAGGCTGCGTTTCCAGCTTGGGCCGACACACCGCCACTTCGCCGCGCCCGGGTGATGTTCAAATTTTTGGAGCTGCTCAACCTTCACCGCGACCAACTGGCGCACATGATCACGGCAGAGCACGGCAAAGTTTTTACCGATGCACAAGGTGAAGTCACTCGCGGCATTGAAATTGTCGAGTTTGCTTGCGGTATTCCTCAATTGCTCAAAGGCGACTTCACAGACCAAGTTTCAACCGGCATTGACAACTGGACCTTGCGCCAGCCTTTGGGTGTTGTAGCAGGTGTCACACCCTTTAACTTTCCCGTCATGGTGCCCATGTGGATGTTTCCAGTGGCCATTGCGTGTGGCAATACCTTTGTCTTAAAGCCCAGCCCCCTCGACCCGAGCCCCAGTTTGTTGATGGCTGAGCTTATGAAACAGGCGGGCCTGCCTGATGGTGTTTTCAATGTGGTGCAAGGCGACAAAGAAGCCGTGGATGCACTGGTCACACACCCCGATGTGAAGGCTGTGAGTTTTGTAGGCTCAACTCCCATTGCCAACAGCCTGTACGAAAACGGCGCTCGCCACGGCAAGCGCGTACAAGCTTTGGGCGGCGCCAAAAACCACATGGTGGTCATGCCCGATGCCGACATCAACCAAGCTGCTGATGCACTCATTGGCGCAGCTTACGGTTCTGCAGGCGAGCGTTGCATGGCCATCAGCGTGGCCGTTTTGGTAGGCGATGTGGCCGAACGCTTGATGCCCTTGTTGTTAGAAAAAACACGCGCGCTCAAAGTTTTGAATGGCGAGAATTTGGCCGCCGAAATGGGCCCCATTGTTACAGCGGCAGCCAAGCAGCGCATCAGTGGCTACATTGACGCCGGTGTGGCTGAAGGTGCCCAATTGTTGGTCGATGGCCGACATTTTGATGGCGCTAAAGCAGGTGAGGGTTGTGCCAACGGCTTCTGGTTAGGCGGCACTTTGTTTGACAACGTCACCACCGACATGAAAATTTACAAAGAAGAAATTTTTGGGCCTGTGTTGTCTTGCGTGCGCGTGAAGGATTTTGGCCAAGCCGTGCAAATGATCAATGACCACGAGTTTGGCAATGGCGTGAGTTGCTTCACGCGCGATGGCAATGTGGCGCGCGAGTTTTCACGCCGCATTCAAGTCGGCATGGTGGGCATCAACGTGCCCATTCCTGTGCCCATGGCCTGGCATGGTTTTGGCGGCTGGAAGCGCAGTTTGTTTGGCGACATGCACGCTTACGGTGAAGAAGGCGTGCGCTTTTACACCAAGCAAAAATCNATCATGCAACGCTGGCCAGAGAGCATTGGCAAGGGCGCCGAGTTCGTCATGCCAACGGCCAAGTAAGCAAAGACTCTTTTTTGAAGCGCCATGAACGACAGCACTTTTGACTACATCATCGTTGGCGCAGGNACTGCAGGTTGTCTTTTGGCAAACCGCTTGTCAGCCGATGCCAGCAAGCGTGTGCTGCTCATCGAGGCCGGCAAGCGNGACGACTACCACTGGATTCACATTCCAGTGGGTTATNTGTATTGCATTGGCAACCCCCGCACCGATTGGCTGTATCAAACAGAGGCTGCNCAAGGCTTGAACGGCCGAACCTTGCGCTACCCTCGTGGCAAAGTATTGGGCGGTTGTAGCAGTATCAACGGCATGATTTACATGCGCGGTCAGTCGCGTGATTACGATCAATGGGCCAAGCTCACAGGTGATGACGCGTGGCGNTGGGATCAGTGCCTGCCCTATTTCAGGTTGCACGAAGATCACCACATGGGCGCCTCTGACGTGCATGGCGCAAAAGGCGTTGTCACTGAACTGCTCAANCCCCAAACGCATGACAACCCCGCTTCTATCGATTACTTTCAACTTCTCAAAGCGCGCCAAGCAGGCGGCGAATGGCGTGTTGAAAAACAGCGTTTGAGTTGGGGGGTGCTAGATGCTTTTGCGCTTGCGGCTCAGCAAGCAGGCATTCCCTCTTCAAGTGATTTCAATCAGGGCAACAACGAAGGCGTGGGCTATTTTGAAGTGAACCAAAAAAGTGGCTGGCGCTGGAATACGGCACAAGCCTTTTTAAGGCCCACCTGCTACGCGCGTCCCAACTTTGAACTTTGGACTCAAGCCCAAGTGGCCGGCCTGGTCATTGAAACCGATGCCGATGGTGGCAAGCGATGCACGGGCGTCAAGGTTTGGGACGGCCACCAATTGGTCACCGCCACCGCCACGCGCGAAGTGGCGCTCAGTGCAGGCAGCATTGGTTCTGCCCAAATTTTGCAACTCTCTGGCATCGGCCCCGGCCATGCTCTGAAGCAAGTGGGCATCGATGTGGCTCATGACTTGCCGGGTGTGGGNGCTAATTTGCAAGACCATTTGCAAATTCGTTCTGTTTACAAAGTGAAGAATGCCAAAACGCTGAACACCTTGGCCAACAGCTGGTGGGGTAAGGCCAAAATTGGTTTGGAATATGCTTTGTCTAGATCGGGGCCTATGAGCATGGCACCCAGCCAATTGGGTGCCTTCACAAAAAGCGATGCACAGCGCGAGTGGGCCAACATTCAATACCATGTGCAGCCTCTCAGCCTTGACGCCTTTGGCGAACCCTTGCACAGCTTTCCCGCC
>Ga0063231_10000428_pt1 | contig 11824 bp, 9 predicted proteins | sample LauGreSu1BDMLBSD_2_FD_56231 | JGI IMG/M metagenome (GOLD analysis project Ga0063231, IMG submission 56231) | Freshwater lake microbial communities from Lake Michigan, USA - Su13.BD.MLB.SD v2 (version 2) | ecosystem: Environmental > Aquatic > Freshwater > Lake | place: Lake Michigan, USA...
GCGGGAATCCTCACCCAGCTCGGAACTGAATTGAGCCTGGACCCGGTTCAACTTGGTACCATCAATTCAATGTGGTTCCTTGGCTTTCCGATTTCCATGATTCTTGGAGGAATATTTTATGCCAAAATTGGTCCCAAACTGATCATGCAGGTGGCTTTCATCGCACATGCCATTGGTATCCTGACCACTATCTATGCCAGCAGCTATAATGTATTGTTGATTTCAACCTTGTTGATCGGTATTGGCAACGGTTGTACTGAAGCAGCCTGTAATCCCATGATTGCGGATGCTTATACAGGAAATGAGTTCAGTAGCAAAATGAACCGTTTTCACATGTGGTTCCCCGGTGGAATCGTGTTGGGTTCACTGATTTCAAAATTCATGACCGATGCAAGCCTTCCCTGGCAGGCGCAGATCTGGGTTATCCTGGTTCCTACTGTTGTCTATGCCATCTTGTTCTGGGGTCAAAGCTTCCCTCAACCCAAGGCTGAAGCAAGCTCTCCGGTTGCCAACTTCAAGGCAATGTTGAACCCATTGTATTTGTTCATGGCTGCTTGTATGGCCCTGACCGCCATCTCTGAATTTGGACCTCAACAGTGGGTTGGACCTATCCTTGCCAAAGCAGGCGCAAGTCCAATGCTGATCCTGGCACTTGTTACAGGTTTGATGGCTGTGGGCAGGTTCTTTGCCGGACCATTGATCCACAAGTTGAATACTGTTGGTGTGTTGTTGGGCTCTGCAATTTTTGCCGTCATTGGTATTTATATGCTGAGCACCATGAGTGGCGCGGCCTTGTATGTTGCAGCAGTTGTTTATGCGTTGGGCATCTGTTATTTCTGGCCCAACATGCTTGGTTTTATTGCTGAGTCGCTTCCGCAAACGGGCGCCCTCGGTCTTTCCATCATGGGTGGAATCGGTATGTTTTCTTCCTCCATGTTCCAGCCTGTGATTGGTGGATGGATTCAACAAAACAAGACTGTCGCTGAAGCAAGTGGATTGGTGGGTGATGCTGCTGATCTTGCAGCTGGTCAGGCTACCCTTTCCAACATGCTTCTGTTCCCTGCAATTTTGATTGTTGCCTTTGTTGGTCTGTACATCTACTCACGTAAGGCACAAAAAGCATAATACAACCATTCTTTGATCTTAAAGAGGGGGCAATTGCCCCCTCTTTTTTATTTAAACCCAATGCTCATCAGGAAGGCGAATGATTTCAAATAAACAACAGCAAATAATGAAGCGTTGTAGCGCTAAATTCATTATTTTTAAACCTCATTTTTATTGACATTTTTCAATCAACCAACATGAACAGAAAACTAAGAATGGGTATGGTTGGCGGTGGCAAGGATGCCTTCATCGGAGCCATTCACCGCCATGCAGCTGGAATGGACGGACTCATCGAATTGGTCTGTGGTGCATTGAGCATCAACCCAGACATTGCGAAGGATTCAGGCAAGTCGCTTTTTTTGGCTGAAGACAGGATCTATCTCACGTTTGAGGAAATGATCACCAAAGAAAGCCAGTTGCCGGAAGACAAGCGCATGGATTTTGTGACCATCGTTACACCCAATTTCGCCCATTTCGCTCCGGCCAAAATGGCCATGGAGCATGGTTTTCATGTGGTCATCGAAAAACCCATTGCCTTCACTTTGGAGGAGGCTCAAGAGTTGAAACGCATACAAGAGGCAACCGGTCGCATCCTTTGCCTTACCCATACTTATTCAGGCTACCCACTGGTTAAACAGGCCAAACAAATGGTGAAGGAAGGCAAGCTGGGCAATATCCGCAAGGTTTGGGTGGAATATCCACAGGGATGGCTGAGCAAGCTCACTGAACGCGAAGGCAACGCCCAGGCGGCATGGCGTACAGACCCCAAGCGCAGCGGTAAAAGCGGGTGCATGGGAGACATTGGAACGCATGCGGCACATTTGGCAGAATATATCACTGGCTTGAAGATCACCCAGATCTGCGCAGACCTCAATGTGATGGTGGAAGGCAGGATGCTGGATGATGATGGCAATGTATTGCTCAAGTTCGAAAACGGAGGAGCCGGCGTATTGATGGCTTCTCAGGTGGCTGCCGGAGAAGAGAATGCCCTCAAAATCAGGGTCTATGGTGAAAAAGGCGGCATCGAATGGGCCCAACACGAGCCCAATACCATGCTGGTAAAATGGCTGGACCAGCCCACACAGATTTTCAGGGCTGGCGGTAACTATGCTGACAGGCTTTCCTCTTTTGCTGTTCACAATTCCCGCACCCCGGGAGGACATCCCGAAGGTTATCTGGAGGCTTTTGCCAACATTTACAGGAATTTTTCATTGACCCTGGGAGCGCATATCGATGGAACAACACCAACGCCTGAAATGCTTGATTTCCCTGGCGTTGAGGATGGTATCCGCGGCATGGCCTTTATTGACAACGTGGTGCTTTCTTCCCAGTCATCCGCCAAGTGGACTCCCCACACGGTCTAAAATAAAACAAGCGAATGAAAACGATAAAAGGCCCCGGTATATTCCTTGCCCAGTTCATGGGAGATGCGGCCCCCTTCAATGACCTCTCTACCATCTGCAAATGGGCAGCTGACCTGGGTTTTGTGGGTGTTCAACTTCCCACCTGGGATCCAAGGTGCATCGATTTGCAGAAAGCCGCCGAAAGCAAGACCTATGCTGATGAAGTGAAAGGGATTGTAGAAGCAGCAGGTTTGCAGATCACAGAATTGTCCACCCATCTTCAGGGTCAGCTGGTGGCCGTTCACCCTGCCTATGACGAACTGTTTGATGGTTTTGCTCCCGAAAACGTACGCGGCAACAGCAAGGCCAGAACAGCCTGGGCAGTTGAGCAGCTCAAGTACGCCGCCAAGGCATCGGCCAACCTGGGATTGAATGCCCATGCCACTTTCAGCGGTGCCCTGCTCTGGCATACCGTCTACCCATGGCCACAAAGGCCCGCAGGGTTGGTTGAAACCGGATTTACCGAATTGGCCAAGAGATGGACCCCCATCCTGGATGTATTTGATGAGAACGGGGTTGACCTCTGTTATGAAATCCATCCTGGTGAAGACCTGCACGATGGTATTTCTTATGAAATGTTCCTCGAAAAAACCAACAACCACAAAAGGGCTTGCTTGCTGTATGATCCAAGCCATTTCGTGTTACAGTGTCTTGACTACCTCAGTTATATCGACCATTACCATGAGCGCATCAAAATGTTCCATGTAAAGGATGCAGAATTCAATCCTTCAGGAAAGCAGGGCGTATATGGCGGTTACCAGAATTGGGTAGACCGCGCTGGAAGGTTCCGCTCTTTGGGCGATGGACAAGTTGATTTTTCTGCCATCTTCAGCAAGCTCACCGCATACGATTACAGCGGTTGGGCCGTTATGGAATGGGAATGTGCCATCAAACATCCTGAGGATGGTGCAAAAGAAGGTGCTGTATTCATCAAAGACAAGATCATCAGGGTTACAGAAAAAGCATTTGATGATTTCGCTGGAACCGGTAGCAACGAAGAATTGAACAAGAGAATTTTAGGCATTTGACAACAATCATGATAACAAAACAACAACAAACAATGAAAAAGGTACTGTTCACAATGGTGATCGCAGCAGGGCTTTATGCCTGTGGCGGTGGAGAAGAAACAACGGAAACAAAGCCCATCAGCAATGCAACAACAGAAGAGGCGGCAGCTCCTGCAATGGCAGAGGCCCCGGCAAAAGCGGAAGAGCCTGCAAAAGAAGAGACCAAGGCTGTAGCAAAAAAAGATGGCAAGGCCCTTATCGCAGGATCAGATTGCCGAACCTGCCACAAGGATGATTCAAAATTGATTGGACCTGCTTACCAGGATGTGGCCAAAAAATATGAGAACAATGCCAAAAATGTAAAAATGCTGGCAGAAAAAGTACTCAATGGTGGCCAGGGCAACTGGGGCGAAATTCCAATGGCAGGTCATCCCAACCTCAGTGTTGAAGATGCCTCAGCAATGGTAGAGTATATCTTGTCAATGAAAAAATAACAACAATGAAATCCCTTTTAACGATTGCCTTTGCTGCACTGTTGCTCTCAGCAACACCAACAACCGACGGACCCAAGCCGGAGAACAATGTCAAAAAAGGCTGGAAAAAGCTTTTTGACGGAAAGACCAAGAACGGATGGCATATTTACAACAATGACGCAACCGGAGAATTATGGAAAGTAGAAGATGGTGTGCTCTATTGCGACGTGGACAAAGACAAGAAACCCGGTGTTAAAAGGGGTGGAGACCTTACCACAGATCTTGAATACGAAAATTATCACCTCAGTTTGGAATGGAAGATTTCTGAAGGTGGAAACAGCGGCATCATTTTTGGTGTGCACGAAGATCCCAAGTTCAAGACTTCTTATGCTACCGGAATGGAAATGCAGGTACTGGACAATGAAAAAGCCAGTGATGCAAAAAATCCAAAGCACCGCGCAGGCGATCTGTATGACCTGATCAAATGCAACAGGGAAACTGCCAAACCTGCCATGGAGTGGAACCACGCTGAAATCATTTATGTGAACAGCTCCCTGACATTGAAACTCAACGGTGAGACAGTTGTAACCACAACAGTTGGCGATGAGCAATTCAATCAATTGGTAGCAGGCTCCAAATTCAAGAACTGGCCTGGTTTTGCCAAGTACAAAAAGGGAAAAATTTCCTTGCAGGACCATGGCAATCTGGTGTGGTTCAGGAACATCAAGATCAAGCAACTGTAAAACCGCATCACTCAATTTATCTTAAACGCCGCATGAACAATGCGGCGTTTTTTATTTCGCCCGATTAATCGTTAAATTTATACTTCATATATACTTTATAATTTGACCATTATGAGAAGAGTCTTATTGTTGTTGTTGTTGAATTGTTGTTTGAACATTGCATCCAATGCACAATCCAGGGTATTGGTATTTTCAAAGACAGCTGGTTTCAGGCATGGATCCATTGGCGTTGGAAAAACAGCCATCATGCAATTGGGAAAGGAAAATGGATTTGCAGTGGACACCACTGAAGATGCAGCAGCCTTCAAGGAGGATAACCTTAAAAAATACCAGGCCGTCATCTTTTTGAATTCAACTGGTGATGCACTGAACCCTTCTCAGCAGGCGGCCTTTGAAAGGTTCATTCAATCAGGTGGCGGATACATGGGCATTCATGCGGCAAGTGATTGTGAATACAATTGGCCCTGGTATGGAAAATTGGTTGGAGCTTATTTCAAGAGCCATCCCAAACAACAGAATGCAAAACTCATTGTGCACGACAGGACACATGTCAGCACAGCACATTTGCCTGCGATTTGGGAGCGGTTTGATGAATGGTACAATTTCAAAGTGGTGCCAGGAAAAGAAGTCAACATCCTGATCAGCATCGATGAAAAATCATACGAAGGCGGTCAAAACGGAGACAGTCATCCCATGGCATGGTACCATGACTATGATGGCGGAAGGGCCTACTACACTGAGTTTGGCCATACCAATGAATCTTTTGCAGATCCGCTCTACCTCAAGCATATTCTCGGTGGCATCCAATATGCGATTGGCAATAACATAAAGAAGGATTACAGCAAGGCAAAGTCTATGCTGGTTCCAGACGAAGACCGTTTCACCAAGAATGTTTTGGCAGGCGGAGTATTTGATGAGCCAACCGAAATGGCCATTCTTCCGAATTTTGATATCCTCGTCACACAAAGAAAAGGTGAGGTGATGCTCTACAGCAATGCCACAAAAAAAGTAACGCAGGTCGCCAAATTTGATCTCTATTCCAAGTCTGGCGTGCAGGGAGTTAATGCAGAAGAGGGACTTATTGGCATCACTGCAGATCCTGATTTTGCGAAGAACAATTATATCTACATGTTTTATGCCACCAATGATACTGCGGCCAACCGCTTGTCGCGTTTTGTATTCAAGGATGGCAAGCTTGACCTCAAAACCGAGAAAAAAATATTGGACGTTGCCTCCCAGAGAAAGATCTGTTGCCATACCGGCGGCTCACTCACTTTCGGACCTGATGGAAGCCTGTTTATTTCTACCGGCGACAATACAACACCGTTCAACCAACCGAATTCAAAATACATCCTAGATGGTTTTGGTGCCATCGACAACAGGGAAGGATTTGAGCAATATGACGGAAGAAGAGGATCAAGCAACACCAATGATCTGAGGGGGAAGGTATTGCGCATCAAGGTTAATCCGGATGCATCCTATTCTATTCCTGAAGGGAATCTATTTCCTCCAGGCACACCCAAAACAAGACCTGAGATCTATGCAATGGGTACCAGAAATCCATACAGGATTTCGGTCGACAGAAAAACAGGATTCTTGTATTGGGGTGATGTTGGTCCTGATGCAGGAAACGACAAGCCAGAAGAAAAAGGACCAAGGGGTTATGACGAGTTGAACCAGGCGCGCAAAGCTGGTTATTTCGGCTATCCCATGTTCATCGGCAACAACTATCCATACCGCCAGTTCAACTATGAAACAGGCGAAGTGGGTGAATTCTTCGACCCCAAAAAACCCATGAACCTTTCCAAAAACAATACAGGTTTGCAGGAACTGCCACCGGTAAGCCCTGCCTTCATCTGGTATCCTTATGCGGCCTCTCCTGAATTTCCAGAAGTGGGAACCGGAGGAAGAAATGCAATGGCGGGTCCGATCTATCATTCAGAGTTTTATCCCAAGGCGACAAGGTATCCTGATTATTTCAACGGAAAACTCTTGTTCTACGAGTGGATCAGGGGCTGGATGAAAATGGTGAGCATGGATGCAGAAGGCAACTACCAGCAAATGGAGCCCTTCATGGAATCTACAAAGTTCAAAAGCCCGATTGATGTTGAAGTGGGTCCGGACGGCAGGTTCTATGTGCTTGAATATGGCTCGGGCTGGTTCAGCAAGAATGCGGATGCGGCCCTTTCAAGAATTGATTACAACGGAGGCAACAGAGCCCCCAAGGCAAAAATCAATGTACCCAAACTTTCCGGCAGCATTCCATTCACCGTCAAGGTGGATGCCATTGGATCTGTTGATGCAGACAATGATGCCTTGAGTTATGTATGGCATTTTGGTGCTTCGGTTCGTCCACCAGCAACCACGCCCAACGCCTCATTCACCTTCACCAAAGCCGGCGAATATGCCATCTATGTTGAAGTGAAAGATCCCAAAGGGGGTGTTACCAGGAGTGAGGTGGTAAAAGTGTATGCAGGTAATGAAGCGCCTGAAGTGAATGTAAAACTGGATGCGGGCAACAAGTTTTATTTCCCCGGTCAGCCAGTTCCTTATACCGTCAATGTAAAGGACAAGGAAGATGGCACTACAGAGAAAGTGGACAAAAAATCCATTTATGTGAAAGTGGATTACGTCAACGGACCTGACAAGGCCCAGACTGTAGGACACCAGGTGATGACTGCCATCATGGAAGGCAAGAACCTGGCGGCAACACTTGATTGCAAAGCCTGCCACAAAGAAGCAGAAAAGTCTGTAGGACCATCCTACAAAATGGTGGCAGAGAAATATGAAGGCGATACAAAGGCGAGGGCTTACCTGACCAATAAAATCATCAAGGGCGGAAGCGGTGTCTGGGGAGAAGTGGCCATGGCCGCACATCCAGACCTGAAACCAGAGGAAGCAGGAATGATTGTTGACTGGGTATTGAGCCTGAACAAGAAAGAGGCTCCTTCATTGCCTTCTAAAGGAACCATCACACCATCAGAAACTGACATGGGTACCGGCAACCTGATGTTGATCACAGCCACTTACACCGACAAGGGTGGAGCAGGCATCAAGCCATTGAGTGCCGTGGGTACCGTTTCACTCAAAAGCGCCCTGGTGAACATGCCAAGCAACAGCGGCAACCTGAGGGTTGAAGTGAAGGACTGGAACAAACACCGTGCTGCCTTCCTAAACATCAGCCAGGGCAACAATGGATGGATGGAATTTTCCAACATCGACCTGGAAAGCATTGGTACCATCGAGTTTGGGTACGGCATCCCTGCACAACTGATGAAGGGCTACCAGATCAGCCTGCACCAGGATTCTCCCAACGGGCCGAAGATTGCATCGCTCAAATTGGAAAACCAATCAAGCACCATGTTCAGCACAAAAGAACTTCCATTGCAAAACGTAATGCCTGGAGATAGAAAACTCTACATGAAAATTGAGCGNATGGATGCCAAGGAAACCAACAGGTTGGCCATCATCTCGATGAAGCTTGTTCCAAAAAAATAATGAATGGGTTGATGTCTGTGCGAAAATAAAAAAAAGCCGGAGTTGAATCAGCTCCGGCTTTTTTTATTGATGACCATGTTGATGGAAATGACAATGGAAATGATGAGNAGTCCGCCAAACTCTCTTGATTGCTCAATCCATGGTTTGGTTGCTTTCATGCTCTGGACTGAATCAGCTCCGGCTTTTTTTATTCATAACCATGTTGATGGTGATGACAATGGAAATGATGAGCAGTCCGCCAAACTCTCTTGATTGCTCAATCCATGGTTTGGTTGCTTTCATGCTCTGGACAAGGCTTTCAGCCTCGTGTTGATTGAACCAGGCCATTACACCATCTCTTGCAAAAAACAATTTCAGCCCAAATAAAAAGCAAAAAATCAGTGTGCCGATATGGGCAAAGGCATCGTATTTGCCTCTAGCGTTCAGAAAACAAACAAGGGCAACATAGCCATAAATCGGAATCCACAAATATGGATCGGGATCATTGATTTGCAAGAGTGCACAAACAACAAAAAGGCCGCTGAAAATATAATTGAAGGTTTTCATCCTTAAAGGTTTTTAAGGAGGGATGATTGCACATGTGCGATGCTTTTGCGTATGCTGTCGAGTGGTGCACCAGGGCAAACGTCCTGCTCAACAAAGAAATGTTTCATGCCAGCAGTTTTCGCATGTTTGAAAATCCTTGCATAATCAATCACCCCGCTTCCCACTTCGGTAAAGTTCTTGTTGGGTGTATTGTCCATGTCTTTGACATGCCAGAGGGCAACCCTTCCCTTGTACTGTTTAAACAGTGCTATGGGATCCTTGCCTGCTTTAGATACCCAGAAAAGGTCTAGTTCAAACTTAACCAAAGCCGGATCGGTTTCGTTGGCCAGGATGTCGAAAGGAATTTGTCCCTCCAATTCCTGGAATTCAAAATCATGGTTGTGGTAGCAGAGCTGGATGCCTGCTTTTTTACAGATGGCGCCGGCCTTGTTCAGGTCTGCGGCAATTTTTTTGTAGTCTGCAATGGAGGTTCTTTCTTCTGGCATCAGGAAGGCAATCGCCATATAGGTTTGACCAATGGCCTTGGCATCGGCCACGGCTTTTTCCCATCCAAACAAAACGGTTCCGGGGTTTTGCTTGTTGCCGAAATTGCCATAGAGATAATGGCCAGATGGCGCAACAAGACCACATGCGTCCAATTCTTGTTTGTATTCGGATGCTTCCATCCCAAAGAATTTGCCATTGTATCCGAAGTTCTCCACTTCGCCGAATCCCATGGCTGCAATTTTCTTGAGGGTTCCCTTGGGGTCTTTGGCCATGTCATCCCTTACCGTATAAAGCTGTACGCCTATTTTTTTGTCTTTTACACCTCCAAGTGCCAGCGCATCATTGATAAAAAATGAACCTGCGGCAACACATGCCATTTGCTGAATGAAACCCCTTCTTGACGTCATGACTTAATTTTTAGGAGTACAATTTACAGATTCATTTCTGAATTGCTGCATTGCGTTTAGCTGCAAGATCAGTGCTTGCAGTCGTCTGCATGACAATTGTCCGCCTTCCTGCATTGGCGGTAATTGATGTAATGGGCAGAGACAATCAATAGCATGGCGGGGATCAGAAACCACAACTGGTAAGGATGAAAGAGCTGCTTGAAGATCAGCATCAGTATGCCCAGGGAAAAAATATAGAGCGCCTGTTTGTTGTGATGGTGTTTCTTGTATCCATGGGTCAAAGAATAGCTTCCGATGGCAGCTGCTATAAGGATCATCAAGACCTCAAACCAAACATTGTTGATGATGTTGATTCCCAGCACCGGAAGGCTGGTCAATACCAGCGGTAAAAGCGCACAATGGATGGCGCAGGCTACCGAAGCAGCAATTCCGAGGGCATCATAGTTGATCTTTATCATGGTGGGGCGACAAAATTAATACTTTTGCAACAAAGTTGCATTCTTAATCGTTGGTATAATCGGAGCGACAAGCGTAATTTTGTTTCAATAAATGATTATGAGTAAAAAGGCAATAAGCTATCTGGTGTTTTTTGGACTGCTCTTGGGCGGATTTTATTATGCCATGATCAAGTACACGGATTTTGAAGAGGTGAAATTGCCGGTTTTGAATACAGTACAGCCCTTTGAATTCCTCAGACAAGACAGCGCAATGGCCTCGCAGAAAGATATCCGCAACAGGGTATATGTGGCAGAGTATTTTTTCACCACCTGCAAGGGCATTTGTCCGAAGATGAACAAGAACATGAAGGCCATCTACGAACAATTCAAAGTGGACAGCAATTTTCTGATTGTTTCACATACAGTCAACCCGGATACAGATTCTTTGCCAGTGTTGAGGCATTATGCAGATTCGCTGGGTGCCGATGTTTCCAACTGGTGGTTCCTGACNGGNAGCAAGGAAAGTCTCTACAAAACCGCTCGCGAAAGCTATCTGCTGGATGACCCCAAGAACAGCACCAAAAACATNGACGAACAGTTTCTGCATACACAGTTTTTTACCCTTGTTGACAGACAGGGTCGTGTACGCGGTGTCTATGATGGCATCAAAAAAGAAGAGGTGGACCAACTGATGACAGACATCAAAACCCTGATCAAGGAATAAGGTGAAAAAGCAAGGGGAAGACATACTGAAGAACAGTGCACTCAGTGTAACCGCCAGCAGAAAGCGGATACTTGAAATCTTTCTGGCTGCCGATAATGCACTGGCCCATCAAGACATTGAAACAAAATGTGCTGACCAGTACGACCGCGTTACGATTTACCGAACACTTCAAACATTTCTTGAAAAGGGCATCATCCACAACATCCCTTCTACAGACAACATGGTCAGGTATGCGTTGTGCAACGAAGCCTGTATTACCACAGGGCACCACCACGACAACCATGTGCATTTCAGGTGTGATCAGTGCGGTAAAACGGTTTGTCTGGATGACGTCAACATCCCACCGGTAAACTTACCCAGAGGCTATACCATGAAAGAGATCAACATGGTGGTGAATGGCATTTGCAAATCCTGTAAATAAAAAAAGTCCCAATGTAAAAACACCGGGACATTTCGTTAAGGCTCTGATTAGTAGCACCACAAAGATAACTTGCAGTAAATCAGTGCGCTAATTTCGGGCATACCATAAAAGTAGTAGGGTTTAAAGTTTTTCCAACTCGTTTTTGACGAAGATCATCAGTTCGCTGATCTTTTCAGGTGAGAAATCGAAGTCAATTCCTGCCGCTGCATACAACTCAGGAAGTGTTTTGGTTCCACCCAAGCTCAATCCTTTCATGTAGTTTTCGAGGGCCTTTTCGGGGTTGTCCCTGTACTGCTTCCACATGCCAATGGCACCGAGTTGAGCAATTCCGTATTCGATGTAATAGAAAGGCACTTCAAATAAGTGAAGCTGTCGCTGCCAGTTGTAGGACCTAAAGGCCTCGAGCCCACTGTAATCGATGGCGCTGGTGGCAAACTCATTCAAGACTCTCAGCCAGTTTTCTTTTCTTTCCTCAATGGTATGGGTTGGGTTTTCATAAACCCAGTGTTGGAATTTGTCGATGGTGGCAATCCATGGGAAAATGGTGATCACCCTTTCAAGCTGGTGGCGTTTGG
>Ga0063231_10000429_pt1 | contig 11811 bp, 13 predicted proteins | sample LauGreSu1BDMLBSD_2_FD_56231 | JGI IMG/M metagenome (GOLD analysis project Ga0063231, IMG submission 56231) | Freshwater lake microbial communities from Lake Michigan, USA - Su13.BD.MLB.SD v2 (version 2) | ecosystem: Environmental > Aquatic > Freshwater > Lake | place: Lake Michigan, USA...
ATGAAGGCACAATACAACGTTGGTCGCGAACGGATTATTGATCGCATAAAAGAGCTGACCGAGGAACAGAAAAGACTCCCTATCGGCGACCCTGGGCGCCGTAGTCGATTTGATGTTCTCGTTGCAAACCGAAAGAGTCTACTTCCATACACGGGTAACGACCCTAATCGTGAAGGTACAGGCGGTCTCTCCAGGCAACCGGGAAGGCTGGAAGATATGATTACGAGGTGGACGCAAACAGTCAGAGCGGCAAATTGTAACTATCTTGTGCAGGAATACCCCGAGTTTGCAGTCGGCGGTCGCAAGTACTATCAGTCAGCAATCAATGCCAAGCCATTGTTTATCAAAAAAGCACTTGAGTCGTGTGAGGGCAGAACTGTATTGTATATTGACGGTGACATGTTGATTCACCAGTACCCAAAAATCTTTGATATGCCTGGCGTAGACTTTTTTGCACAAGGATGGGTGACAGATCCTCGTACAAACAAGCACTTTGCTGAGCGCCCGTGTTTCGATCCATACATCTTTGAGACGTCCGGTGGTACTCTGGCATTTGGTAACACCAAGACAGCAATGAAGTTACTCGACGACTGGGCTGCTGAATCCCACAAGCCTGAAAATGAGGGAAAAGCCGACGATCGCTTATTGTCGATGCTCTTTACTCGTACAAACATGGTCCTGCCTGTGAATGTAGTTCAGCTTCCCATTGAATATCTGTGGCTGACCGATAAATATGTGAACTTTAACTTTAGCTATCCCGGTAGCAACGGACCTGCCGCTGCGCTCCAGAATGCTATAATCGAACACCCAGAATGCCTGACGGCCGAAGAAGCCGCAAAGGATCAGGGTGCTGCCGAAGACCGTAGCCCGATAGGGTATACAAAGGAAGTTACAGATCGTGCCCAGTGCTCTCGTCAAGGAGGAATCTTCTACGAGTTTGTCTATTTTGGCAGCCGGAGTATGGTCGATTCGATGGGACCGTATCTAGACTATATGACGCACGCAAAGTCGATCAACGGTCTGCCGCTCTTTGAAGTGGTTCCGTGGGACAAGACATATGGTGAGTTTCAGTCCATTGCTTCCAGGAACATGGTGGCGGTGCAGACTATGAAAAAGAACCTCTTGTTGGATGACTTTGTTGTGGTCCCTCATGCCACTCCGATCCCCGAGATCATTTACTATCTCCACAACGGCAAGGATGTTCATATCGGGGAAAAGATCGAAGGGCTTGACTCGGAGATCCAGGCAGCCGCGACAAACGTCGGCGTGCGATTTGTGACAAGGCAGTTGGCACGCTACTTACCCGAGGTGAGATTAGACGTGACGAGACCAATGTTCTTTTCCTCCAAGAGTCGTGTCGTTGGATGTCTTCTCCGTATGTGCGGAGAACTGAGTGATATCAATACACACCTTGAGGGTAGCTATGTATTCGTGTCTCGTATTCGCTGGAAGATGACACAAATGGGCAGGAATGCTCCAGTTCCGGATGCAAATGGTGTGATCCAGCTCCCTGAAATGCCGGAAAGTGCAGAAGATCTTCAAATTCGAATGAGTAAACTGATGCAGGCGGAGTTCGAGAAGAAAGAAAAGGCAAGGGGGTCGGGTACCATTCCCAAGAAGGTTCACCAGATTTGGTTCGGTGGCGCGATACCTCCGTGGCGCCAGTATTTGTTTGACCTGAACAAGACAGTCGCTGAGCGAAATGGCTACACGTATAAGTTGTGGGGGAATGCAGATCGTACAGCCGAATATTTCAAGAGCACGATTGCCTACCAGAATGGTTCCATTGAACGGTCTGGACCAGGACAGTCTCGCTGGGCACAAGTTGCCGATCTTGCTCGTATGGAGATCCTGTACAATGACGGTGGCGTGTATCTTGATTCTATCATCGAGTCCGGCGATGGGCTCTATGCGGAGATCAATCGTCTCTCTAAGGAAGGAAAGGCATTCATTGGATGCAACGAGGACCCGTGTGATCTTGACTGTGTAGGTGCAGGAGGCAAGAAGTACCTGTCTAACAGCTTCATTGCAACGACAGGCAACCACCTGTCCACGGTGATGGAGCGACTTCTGAACGATACCACTCTTGGAGAGATTGATCTGGATAACCCAAACCTCAACCAGACCACTGGACCGTACTACCTTCGAACAGGCATCCTGGATCCAGTTGCCGACAAGGTGGCTTTGTTGAAGACCGAAGAGATCTATCCGTTTCCGATGACCGGAAGTGTGCTGCGTCCGGCTGAACCAAACCCGTTCTTGCTCCGGGAACCCAGCGACAACTCCATCGAAACTCTTCCAGGGGTGTGGCTCCAGAAGGATGCTCTTCAGATACTTCAGGCACAGAATCGCCCAGTCATGCCCTTGGCAATCTATCACGTTGGACTGGGTGGTACGTGGGACAGGAGGTAAAATGGATTCAAAATGCCAAACAAAGACAACCCTAACCATGTATCGTAAGGAGTTCACCCACACTCCTGCAAAGGAGATTGCACGCGAGGTTCGACTTCAGCAAGTGTCTGCTAATCTTGGATTGTCCCCCGCCGTTCTCAATACAGATAACAAGACGTTCATCGAGATGGAGTTGGTTGGTGATATGGCACTTGCCTATAAGTATGGATATGACGTGGATGAGCTTCCGAATACCGTCAGGCAGCAAGTCTACGATCTTGTCTTCACACTCTACCAACACGGAATCCAGTACGTAGACATTACACCGTATAACTTTATTGAGCACGACGGCAAGGTTTGGATTATCGATTTTGGTCACGCATCGAATCGTAAGCGTCTAGCACCTTATTTGCGCAGACTCTTCAACGAAGGGTATCTGCACGAGTGGAATGCTGACTTCAGATAGTTTGTAGAATACATACAATGGATGAACACTGGACCCCCGAGGAGAAAGCCGAATGGGCGTCTCGCTACGCAGCCGCTCCCGAAGGTTCACAGGATAAAGCTCTTTTAGATGAGATGAGGTTGACTGGTGTGTATACACCTCTAAATTCCGTGTCTCCCGTGTCTCCAGCGCCGGCACCGGCATCACCCGATCCTTTTTGGGATTGGGATTATGAACCACCACCGGCACCGCCTGATCCAACAGGAATCCCGTCGAATGCATCCTTTGTTATGCCTCCGGCACCGGCTCCACCGCCTGCCCCTGCTCCGCGAGAGGGAATACCCCCTGCATTTCCGGTTCCTCCCCCAGCACAGGATCCTGCCGAGGCAGTGAGGAAGGCACAGATAGAGGCTTTTTATAATCAGAAGCCCCAGCCGACACCCGAAGAAGAAGCGGCGATTCGCGCACAAGCACAGCCTGGACCTCAAATCCCCCCGGGCGGAATTGGATTCGGAACTCGGCGCAATGTCCCGACCTTAGGTCTTCCGCCTGCGGGTGGTCAGCGGTATAAGACGCGCAAGTCAAAGAAGGGTGGNCAGATTGTCACGATCTTTTTCAATATCCGTGACCAGGTGAAGATGTATCANTGGCAGACCAAGTCNTTTGCNGAGCACAAGGCCACCGATGATCTGGTGGCTTCACTCGATACCAATATCGACAAGTTCGTAGAGACCTATATGGGTCGCTACGGACGTCCGGTGATCAAAAAGACGATGCCTGTAAAGAATCTCACAGTTTCGGGTATTCGGGCATTCATTTCTCGTAACAGCAAGTGGCTCGAGACAACACTGCCTCGAATGATAAAAAGATCAGATTCAGACCTGCTGAATATTCGCGATGAGATTTTGGCCGACTTAAATCAGGTTAAGTACTTGTTTACTTTGTCATGAGCACTGAAACTGCGAACTTTGTGGTTGCCATGTCGGTCTCTACGGCAAGCGCATTTGTGATCTATTCTATTTGGTGGCAGAGTGTAGAATGTATGTGCTTGTGACCTCACTTGGGACGTTCAGAGGACCTCACTTGGGACGTGTGTTGTGTGCCTTGTAGACGATGTCGTCGGCGATCTTCATCTTCATTGTCGGAGCAAAGAGCTTCCGATCTGTAATGTTTGTTGTTGTGTTCCACACCTTGATGATATGAAATTGACCCTTGGGGGAAACAGACACCCCAACGATCGCTTCCTTGTAGTTGGTTAGAAAACCATTCACAAAGCAGTGAGCCATTGCATCGATGAACACCTCGCAGGTGTCCTTTGCGTCGACGCGCTTTGACCACGCACCCCCTCGAATGTGTTCAGGTGCTTCCCATAAAGGTCGATATCCACTTCTCATAAAGAAGTACATTCCAGATTCCCAAGCATCCTTGGAAATCGCGTCAATCACTGTCCAGAAATCTGCAGGTGTTGAGAGAGTGGCGATGTTGGTGTAGGATGCCTCCGAATAGTTGTTGTCGTTTGGATCGTGGTACCACAGAACCCAAGTGTTTGGCATTGGCGTAGAATCAGTCATCTTCACCACTCTCTACTCTTCTATCCAGGTTTTGATCCGTTTTATTTACCATACAACTTCCTCATTGGAAGCGTAACTTTCTTGTATCGAATCGAATCGGCAAACTGAAAGCGCGTATGGGCAGGCGTAAATATGACTGTATCGTTTCGAAAGACGGTCAGGCTCTCGTCATCGGGGACGATATGTCCAGCTAGACGGAGAGCGTCCTTGTACGTCTTGATCTCCTTGAACTTGGATGCCCGGATCGTCTTTATACCTATCGTCATCATTGGCGGATCTTTGCCAAAACAGTTTCCCATCTCTCTATTTCTAAAAATAATGACGGTAGTGTATAAATGTCCGAACTTGTCAAGAAAGCAGAAAAGGCAGACCGTGAGCATGCCGATGTTGATTCGGATCTGTCTGCGGCAAAGAGCTCCGGTGAGGATGTTGGAGACCTTCCCGACAAGAAGAAGGCTGCCAAGGAGAAGCTTGATGAGGTACTTCAAGAGCTGAAGGACGAGATTGCCAAGCTGAAGGAGGACTCGAAAGATGCAAGCATGAGCGACCTCGAAGCCATTGAGTCAACACTTGAAGAGCTCGAAGATGCGGTTGAAATGTACGGCAACTCGGGTGGTCGTCGCCGTCGTCGGCGTAAGACCCGTCGCCACGGTGGTCGTCGTCGCCGTCACGCTAAGAAGTCTCGCAAGTCCCGTAAGTAATCTCTGGGTAGATTAATGGCGCATGGACCTGGAACAGCCGAACTATTGCGTCGCATTGACGATGTGGTGAGGACTGGTGACGGCACCTTGAGGCTTTATGGTTTAGGACTTACATCCTTGCCCGAACTTCCACCTGGAATACGTTCCCTTTACTGCACTGAGAATCGGCTTACTACCTTACCCACTCTTCCAGCTACTCTTGTAAGTTTAGACTGTCGTCACAATCGACTCATTGAACTCCCCGCCCTTCCACCTACTCTTGAGACTCTGACTTGCACGGGAAACGAGCTAACGGTATTGCCCGCCCTTCCACCTACACTTGTGGATTTGAATTGCGACCATAATCGACTCATTGGGTTACCCGACCTTCCACCTAGTCTGGAGAGACTCCAGTGCAAACGTAATCTTCTCCCTAGTCTACCTGCTCTTCCGCCCAATCTATCCGTCTTGTTCTGTGATCGGAATAATCTCTCTGTATTGCCCAATCTTCCACCTACACTGATTCAGCTTGATTGTTCAAATAATCTTCTCCCTAGTCTACCCGCTCTTCCACCTGGTCTACAGATGATTGGTTGTTCTAATAATAATCTCACTGTATTGCCTGCTCTTCCACCTGGACTACGTTTTCTTGCTTGCGACTATAATCGACTCATTGAGTTGCCCGATCTTCCACCTACTCTTGACACTCTGATTTGCGATAAAAACAGGATAACGGTATTGCCCGCCCTTCCACTTGGACTAAGGTTGTTGATTGTTAAGAATAATCCCATCGAGCGTGTAACTCTCCCATTTCCACCGGGTATCGACAACGGACGCAGGATGCCACAGGTTTTCGAAAATACCAACTTGTACCGTCCAGATGTTAAGCTTAGCGCATACCCTGCAGCTTTAGAAAAGTGGCAGACAAAACAGAAAGCTAAGGATGTCCGAAACACTAGACTTATGGCTGATCGTGTTAGTATCCCCACGATTGTTGACGGTGAGCATACATATACTAAGCTCCCGCATGGACCTGAATCTATCATTGCTTCTATGCTGAGCGGAATCGAGAAGAAGAATGCAGCGCAACAGGGGGATATTCTCAAGGAAAGAGCCGGTATTGCAGGACCTGCTCCTAATCGTAAAGGATTTAGCGGTGGACGACGCCGTACGATTCGGCGCCGCCGGACCAAGAGATCTGCAAGTAAGAAAATGGATACGATTCTCTGAATAGCATAACAGGAGAGAATGGATATCGTAACCTTGTATTCTCTGCGAAGCAATCCCCGACCGGCACTCGATGAAGGAATCAGGACAATCATTTCGAAGCTCAAGATCTCATTCAAACCCTCCTTCCGGCGCCCAACGATTCGCAGGGCTCCGGCAGAAGAGGTATCAAACTGGCGAGAATTGGCCATGCTCTCAGTTCACCGTAAGGTTCGTGAGAAGGACGATGCCGACTACGACGAGGTCAATGCATTCTTGAACAAGTTGACGAAGCAGACNTANGACAAGATGATGGTGGCGATCATGGAGAAGCTCGACAAACGCGATTCGATGTTTCGTCTGCGCGTGACGACCNTGCTGTTTGACCGTGGTGTTACCCAAACNTTCTATGCNCCGCTGATGGCAGATGCATACAAGGACATTGCAGGGGCCTATCCCGATGCGTTGCAGGATCTCCTGGTCCAGGTCAAGATGTTTGACACGCTCTACGACAATGGAAACGTGACGATCGTTCCGTCNCACACGGACCCNGGATACAACGAGGCGATCCTGGTCTGGTACAAGCAGAAGGAGAGGAAGCGTACCTTTGCAGTGTATGTNGCGGAGCTGTTCAGTCGTGGACTGGTTCCACAGGAGCTGATGTCAGCCTTTGTCAAGACGATTGGGGATGATCTGAAGGAGTCTGTTCGTCAACCCAAGACGCCGGCTGCCGAGGAGCACGTAGATGCGCTGGTCAGGTTTGTCTTTGCAGTGGCTGCCAAGGTTCCCGAGGTGAAGGATCCCGTGAAGCTGGTCCTGGCGATNCCNAAGGCTGAGACGCCNTGTTTGAACATGAAGAGTCGGTTCAAGCTTGATGATTCTCTGAAGCTATAAACAATGGCGCACGGTCCGGGTACCGCAACACTGATGGAGCGTATTGCTCTAGGAGGTCCTATTTTACAAATTACTCAGTTAAACCTTACGTCCTTGCCAGACCTTCCACCCACTCTTAGAGAACTCCACTGTAGTGATAATCGGTTAACCGTATTGCCTGTTCTTCCACCTACTCTTAGACGACTCATCTGTGGTGGTAATCTGTTAACCGTATTGCCCGAACTTCCCCCTACTCTTGAGACTCTGACTTGCGCCGTTAACAAGCTAACGGTATTGCCCGCTCTTCCGCCTACTCTTGTTGATCTGCGTTGCTACGAAAATGAACTTACCGTCCTACCCGAACTTCCTCCTACTCTTCAGAGTCTATATTGCGGTGAAAATAAGCTAACGGTATTGCCCGCCCTTCCGCCTACTCTTAAAGATTTGAATTGCAGACTCAATAATCTAACGGTATTGCCCGAACTTCCGCCTACTCTTGAGACTCTGACTTGCGCCAGTAACAAACTAACGGTATTGCCCGCCCTTCCGCCTGCTCTTATTGGTCTGGGTTGCAACGCAAATCAACTTACCGTCCTACCCGAGCTCCCCCCTACTCTTCTTGCTCTGTCTTGCATTTCTAACAAGCTAACGGTATTGCCCGCCCTTCCGCTTAGGCTTATGAAGTTGTTTTGCAGCGATAACGAGCTAACGGTATTGCCCGCTCTTCCACCCACTCTTTACGAATTGCGTTGCAGGATGAACCACATAACGGAGTTGCCTGCTCTTCCACCCACTCTTGAGGTTCTGACTTGCAGCGATATCGGGCTAACGGTATTGCCCGCTCTTCCGCCCACTCTTAAACAATTGCAGTGTCATGGTAACATGCTAACGGTATTGCCCGCTCTTCCACCCACTCTTAGAGAATTGCATTGTGATGGTAACATGCTAACGGTATTGCCCGCTCTTCCGCCTGGACTTACGATGTTGAGATGTGGGCCTAATAGTCATCTCACTAAGGTAACGCTGCCATTTCCACAGGCACTTTTGCTTCATCGTATTAGAGATGTATTTATAGGATGTCCTTTATACCCGCCTGGCGTGGGCGATGAAACTCTCGGTCAGTATCAGATTAGGATTCAGGTTCCGGTGGAAGGCATGTCGTTGTGGAAGGGGTATTCTGATAGCGATGTCAAACTTTTTAACGGGATCTTTACTACGCGGGGTAATGATATTAGTTTCTGTCCCGTGTGTCTTGCATATTCGGAACGTCAAGATGGATGCATGTACATGAAGCATACGTGCAAAATGCCATTTCATGGGGGTCTCTACAACAAGTATAAAAACGAACAGGGTCAGATCGGATGGTGTACTCTTTGCGGACGCGTCTGCCTTGGACACAAACACTATGAACTAAATTTTCCTGAAGGCGCCCCAGTTCTTATCGCGATGCCCGGCAGCGACCCGTTCGCGACAGACTGTAGGACCTCTGGTGGTGGTGGAGCCGAGGAGAAGCATCGCAGGGTTGAGAGGTTGTTAAACTATGCATGCCAGCTACAGGAAGAGGTTGGTAAAATACCGCATTTGACTGCGATTACCGAACTGGTTGAAGAAGTATGGAAGGGAGCCAGTCTGCGGGACAGAACTACGCTGAAGAAAATCGAAGAAAAGAAATTTGCGTTTCCCTGTACATTCCCCAAAGACGAAAGGCCCGTCGCTGAGGTTGTCTACCCACCAGTGCCACGTCCTGAGGGAGAAGCCGCACCGGTTGAACACGCATCCCCTCCAGCTGAGTGTATGTCCGAGCTCGAGCCCACTGCAAACGGCCAACCGGTGTTTCAGTTTATCCATACCCAACCGGATGGAAGTGTTCGTCCACACCCTGAAACCGAGTGGATTTGCGGTCAGCATCTCGAAGAAACATTGAAAGAAAGTCTATTTACGGGTCTTTGCTTTCTCCAGCCTTCCATGTGCAAAGCACGGTTGTATCCAGTGGAACTCGAAGGAAAGGTGTCTGCTGAATACCTTGCAAGCTATACGAAACTATTCAATGAAAAGTTTGCAGTGCCCACCGCAGGCCGTCGTCGGCACAGAAGGACCTATCGTGTGCACAGAAAGTACAGAGGAGGTGCCGGACCCTCGATCATGAATAAGATTGATCAAAGTGAGATACAGTGTGAGGTACCGACAAAAAGCGGGCGCCGTCGGACACCCCGCGGTAGAAAGAGTCGCCGGACGTCTCGACGATTCTCTCAAGCTATAAACAATGGCCCCACCACCGCTTAGTTATAAAGTTCTGATGGAGTTACGTGAACAACTGAAGGCGAGGATATCTAATGCGAAGGACTATATGCCCGAAGAGGAGATTTCCATAGTGAACGATATACTATACGGACAGAGAGAGCTATTTTTACCTGGATACGAGGAGAGAATTAAGTATGCACTAAATGAAGCAACGGAAGCCCGAGATCTTGGTGTACCGGACGAGGCACAACGTGAGATCAGCCGCGCAATTCTGCACATTGCACTTATGTTTCAGTCTAGGGAAAGTAGGGAGAAGGCGAAGAAGGACATGGCTTTGTTCAAACTTATTGATGAGGCGAGAGCAAGGGGACAGGCTACGCGGTTAGCACGTGAACCCCCTCCACCCCCGCCTCCTGCCTTTCCGATCTTTGCAACTGCACCCCCTGGTGACGGCGGGCGCCGTCGTCGGAGCCGTCGCGGTAGGAAGTCCCGTCGGAAGTCCTTGCGTCAAAGAAAATGAGCGCCGTCCCGTCTGCCACTGTTATGGCTGCTGCCGCCAAGATTGCGATTGAGAATGACAAGCCGATCTACCTGGACTACTACAATGACAGTCTGACAAAGTCGTGTTGCATTGGCGTCCAAGACACCACCAAGTTTTTAGTTAAGTCCGATACGGAGTACACGTCGCCGATCGAGACCATCTCCCGTATCAAGGAGGAGAAGGTGTTCATTGTTGCCACGGAGAATAGCATCTACATCGTCTCTGCGGATATCCCTGTTAAACGGATCGTGGGGTCTAGTGACAAGGCAGAGTGATGCAGCAGGAATCTACGATCCCTGCACCCTTCCCACCACCCCACCGTATTTTGTATGAATGTTTGAACGATCGAGAAACCAAAACACTTTGGGATGCTTACAAGACCAAGTACGCAGACCAGTGTGAGTTCGAGGAAGTGGATGCTGCAGTGTCTAACTCGATGGATGACTTTGCGCGTTGGTTTGCGCAATGGATTGGATTTGCCCCTGCACGCCGGTCGACTCGTGTCCGNGTGCTCCTGATTTGGCANGCTCACTTTTTAAGTTTAGCGTGTCAGCAGATGCTTCGTCGNTCTCTGGAACAGCGATCATTTCGGTGTCGCGTGTGGTTTCACATTGAGGAACCTCTTTTGCAACAGGCGATTGTCTCGCGATGCATTGTGACCACCGTTCCTGCCTACACCCATCAGCCTAATATTGAGGGAACTCTGGATTCAAAGCTGTGGGACGATCCGCGGGCATTTGAAATGGAACTACATACTCGTAACAAGTAAGAGGCATGCGCGTATTTACTGATGGATCCTGCACGAGTAACGGACGGAAGGGAGCGAAGGCGGGGTTTGCCGCTTGGTTTCCTGAGCACCCGAGCTGGTCGACCGCGCATCGCGTCCCCGATGACCAGGAGCAGACGAACAATCGAGCGGAGTTGTCGGGTATCCATCTTGCAGTACGGACACTGGAAGATCGCGGGGAGACGGATTGTGATTTGGTGATCTACTCTGACTCTGAATATTCAATCAACTGTTTGTCGACGTGGCTGACTGGATGGATCAATCGTGGATGGAAGACGGCTGCTGGCAAGGATGTTCTGCATCAGGATCTGATCAAGGATACGACGGACCGTCTCTCCAAGTTCAAGTCTCACCGTTTCGTTCACGTCAAGGCACATACGGGTGGAGTCGATGATTTGTCTCGACAGAATGCCGTCGTGGATAAGATGGCTCAAGACATTGTGAATGGTGTAGTTCCGAAGCCTGAAATTCCGGCGGTTGTGGATGAGCTGTTCCCCGGATGCCCACTNCGTATTATGGGTGGACCCGTACAGCAAAAGGATATTGTTGCTTGGGTTCGTAGTCAGATNGACACACTAGACAAGGACTTGATTGACAAGCACTTGTATAAGGCATTTGCTGAGATGTGCAAAGAACGTGATGTAGCTCTGACCCGCCAGGTGATCTCAAAGGTACCTGTTATTCGCGCTGAGAGACAGTTACTTGTGGAAACGACGGGTCTTGCGCCGTCTGGTACGTCGTGAGCCGGCATTTCGTACTGCAAAGTTAGCTTCTATGTTTTGTATAGCCTTCCTGATCATACTGGAAAGATTCTTCTTTTTATCGTCTGTACTCATATTATTTCCATACCGTCCCCGTACTCGATCGAGAACACGATCAAATGTTATCCATACATAGGCTCGTTGAGGAAGGTCTGCCTTTGATGGTCCTCTCGCCATTGTATGTTCTATGTCGTCTATCAACGCAGGCGTTATAGGGTCTTCATTTGCGACCCTGTCTAGAAGAATCTGCATTTCTTGTACGGTTGGACGCTGCGCCATTATAAAGTGTTTAGGAAATAGCTACGATACTATATA
>Ga0063231_10000430_pt1 | contig 11802 bp, 12 predicted proteins | sample LauGreSu1BDMLBSD_2_FD_56231 | JGI IMG/M metagenome (GOLD analysis project Ga0063231, IMG submission 56231) | Freshwater lake microbial communities from Lake Michigan, USA - Su13.BD.MLB.SD v2 (version 2) | ecosystem: Environmental > Aquatic > Freshwater > Lake | place: Lake Michigan, USA...
GATTCAAAAGCAACAAATCCTCATGCAGCTATTGCTTCATTGCAATCCTATTTCAATGTCATATGGATTGCCGGTGGATTAGCCAAAGGTGCCAGTATGGATGAATTGGCAATACGAACCGCTGAACGGATTAAGAGCGTGATTTTGATTGGACAAGATCGGGAAATAATTGCCGAAGCTTTTGCAAAACATGCCCCCACCATTGAATTAATCAGAGTTGATCAAATAAGTGATGCCAAGCAATTAATGGTGGAGGTTGTTAACAAAGCAAAAAGTATTGCAATATCGGGAGATACGGTGCTACTGGCACCTGCCTGCGCTTCGATGGACCAGTTTGATTCATATGTCGAACGAGGACAGCTATTCAGTCAAGCAGTAAAGGCTCAGGCATAGAATGAGTAACAATTCAACACTAAATCGATACTCAAGAATCTTAAGTAGACCTGAAATACCTTATTACTTAATTATTTGGAGCACCATATTCTTAGGAGCCCTAGGTTTAGTAATGGTCCTTTCTTCTTCCACCGTTACATCACTAGAAGAGAATGGAAATGCATACACGATTTTCATCAGACAATTCTTCTTCCTCGGTTTAGGAGCATTTAGTTTTTACTGGGCATCTCGAGTTAATGGAAAAATTTGGCCGAAAATTGCAAGGTATTCTCTGAGTATTTCAATTGTTATTTTACTTTTGCCTTTTGTGCCATTCTTGGGCAAAAACGTTAAAGGAAATAGGAATTGGATTGAAATTGCTGGGTTCACTTTACAGCCTTCAGAATTTGCTAAGTTTTTATTGATTCTCTGGTGTGCGCTTCAACTTAGAAAAATCAGTGAAACCAGTGGTAAGTACACACATTTTGGATTGATATTTCCAGGATTATTTGTAGTTATAACTTTGATCTTGTTTGAACGTGATCTTGGAACCGCACTTTTAGTATTTATCATCGCCTCGGGGATATTGTTTCTATCAGGAGCCTCCCTGAAACCCTTTTTAGCGCTGGCAGTTGCAGCAACTTTGGTAGGTGGAGCATTAATCCTTACCAATTCTTATCGAATGAATAGATTTGGTGCCTTGTTTGATCCTTTTGATGAGCGTTATTACAAATTTGCAGGCTGGCAACCAGCACATAGCATCATGGGATTAGCAAGTGGTGGTTTATGGGGCAGTGGCCTTGGTGCAAGTAAACAAAAGTGGGCAAATCTTGCAGAGGCTCATACAGATTTTATCTTTTCAGTTATTGGTGAAGAACTTGGGTTGCTTGGAACTTTGTTGGTGTTAACACTATATGCAGCATTGATCTATTCAATTTTAAGAGTTGCCCTTAAGACAAAAGATGATTTCTCTAGGTATGCAACAGCTGGAATTGCTTGTTGGTTAATTGCCCAAGTTACAATCAATATTGGTTCTGTTACCTCACTTATCCCAGTTATTGGAGTGACTTTGCCATTGATTTCTTACGGCGGCTCTTCTCTTTTAGCCAATTTACTAGCTATTGGTTATGTATTGGGAGTTGCTCGTCGCACACCTGAGATTTCAGAGGGCATAAAGGCTAATCGGGTGAGAAAATTATCCCAATGAAAACTAAGATACTTTTTGCAGGTGGCGGTACAGCAGGTCACGTTGAGCCAGCTTTGGCGGTGGCCACATGGCTTCAAACCAATCGACCTGAATTGCAAATAACTTTTGTGGGCACAAAGAATGGCTTAGAGAATCAACTAGTTCCAAGAGCTGGTTTTGATTTATTGCACATTCCAAAAGTTTTAATGCCACGGCAGGTAACACCTGGAATATTTCTATGGCCATTTAAAATGTTGGTCGCAACCATAGAGTCCATAAAAATTTGTCGCAACCACGAATTAGTGATTGGTTTCGGGGGCTATGCCTGCCCGCCAATATATATAGCTGCAGCTTTACTTCGTAAGCCGATCTTTATTCATGAAGCAAACGCAATTCCAGGTTGGGCAAATCGACTTGGGGCACCATTTGCAACCCAAATTTTTATCGCCTTCGCAAGAGCAGGTTTGAAAGTTGGACGCTGGCGAAATGCTCAACTTACTGGCATGCCAATAAGAGCTGAGATTTTGGNTGTTAGTAAAACTNCCCCAGGAGAATCTGCNCAAATCAGAGAGCGTCAATTAGAAAAATGGCAGTTATCCAAAGATAANCCAACTGTCTTAGTTTTTGGTGGATCCCAAGGATCAAGGCATATCAATGAGGCAATTCTTCAATCGCTNTCCTTGTTCACTGATCGCGGGGTACAAGTTGTTCATTCCGTAGGTCGCAACAACGCCTTACCCACATCAACAGAGAATTATCTACCACTGTCTTACATCGAAGATATGTCAGCGGCATATCAGGCAGCAGATTTAGTGATNGCTCGGAGTGGAGCTTTAACATGTGCTGAGTTAGCTGCCGTTGGTAAATTTGCCGTTCTGATTCCATTGCCNGTTGGCAATGGTGAACAAGCTGCAAATGCTATTGATTTACAAACTGCAGGTGCTGCAGAGGTNGTAGATGACAATAAATTTAATGCCGATTGGTTGATTAGTAATTGGGATGAAATTTGGCGAAAAGCCAGAAGTTTTGCGCCTAAGAATTCACATGAAATTTCAGCAAGTGCAGTTATTGGTAAGGCGATCATTGATGAATTGGAAAAACAAGGTGGTTAACAATTGGAGTTATTCATTAGCTGATTTAGCTAAATTAAAGATTCATTTTATTGGTATTGGCGGGGCTGGAATGAGTGGAATTGCTCGCATCATGTTGGCCAAAGGTTTTACAGTGTCTGGTTCGGATAAGAATGACTCTGCCGTCCTAACCTCTCTGAGAGCACTCGGCGCAACTATTTTTGTTGGACATGCACCAGAAAATATCACCGATTCTGAGCTTGTAATTGTTTCATCAGCCATTAATGAAAAAAACTCCGAATTATCAAGTGCCATCGCAAAGGGCTTGCCGATTGCAGCAAGGGCAACTGCTTTGGCTTGGTTAATGTCAGAATCAATTTCAGTTGCAGTTGCAGGAACTCATGGTAAAACGACTACAACCGCGATGCTTACGGTGGCATTGCAATCAGCCGGAGTTGATCCTTCATTTGCTATTGGCGGCACGATAAATACTGCTGGCACAAATGCTCACAGCGGTAGTGGGCAGATATTTGTAGCAGAGGCCGATGAGTCTGACGGATCTTTCTTGGCTTATCGTCCATCTGGTGCAATCATCACCAATATTGAATTAGATCATGTTGATCATTTTGCAAGCGAAAAAGAGGTATTTGATGTTTTCTTACAATTTGTTGAATCGATTAAGCCCGGTGGTTTTTTAGTTGCATGTGGTGATGACGAGGGAGTTAATACTCTACTTAAACAAATCACTAGAAAAGATTTGAAGGTATATCTCTATGGGAAATCTGCCATAAATGATTTTAGGATCGATAAGATCTTTTTGGCCCCAACTAAATCAACATCGGTAGTTTCAAATACTGGCCGAAAAATAGGGGAGTTAAACCTTTCAGTAGCCGGTGAGCACAATTTATTGAATGCGCTAGCTGCTTTTGCAGCTGCTTGCGCGCTCCAAATACCAGAGCAGAAAGCGTTGATTGGGCTTGAAACTTTTACAGGCACTAGACGTAGATTTGAGCTCAAAGGTGAGGTTTCTGGAATTAAAGTAATTGATGATTATGGTCATCATCCAACTGAATTAATTGTTACCTTAACGGCAGCAAGAAATTTAGCTCAATCCGGACGCGTTTTAGTGATATTTCAACCGCATCGCTATTCAAGAACCGCGGCATTTGCAATGCAATTTTCAAAGGCGCTAGAGCTAGCAGACTTTACATACCTATTAGAGGTTTATGCGGCTAGTGAAAAACCAATGGCTGGAGTTTCCTCATTATTAATTGCTAAGAATCTAAGTTCAGAAAAAATTAAATATGAACCCTCGATGATTCAGGTAGTTGAAGAGGTTGCCTCACTTGCAAAGCCAGGTGATGTAATTATTACCTTAGGAGCTGGCGATGTTAGTTCACTTGGGGATCCAATTTTGCAAGCTTTAGCAAACCAGTAACTGTATAGACAATGGAAATTTCTAAGAGCGGAAAAAGGCGAGTCAGTGCATTTCTACTTGTATTCATCTTTGTTGTGTTTGCCTATACTTTGGGTTGGTCTTCATTATTCACAGTAAAGCAAATAGAGGTAAGTGGAACAACAGCCATTTCTGAAGTAAATCAAAAGCTTGTGCGAGATAAAATTGCCCCACAAGTTGGGCAAAAACTAGCCCGTGTAGATGTGAGATCTATTGAGAACTCATTGGTGGATTTAGATTGGGTTAAATCAAGTTCAGCATCAAGAGATTGGCTGAGTAAGAAAATCCAAATCACTGTCTTTGAACGGGTACCAGTAGCTCGGGCACTAACTGCCCAGAACAAACTAGTCAATTTTGATTCTGAAGGAGTCATATTTACTCCAGTTTCAACTGAGCAAGGTAAAAATCAATCTTCCTTGCCACTAGTTTCAGCTGCTATTGCAAGTAATGAAAATCTTGCAATTGTTGCCACCCTCATGCGCAAATTACCCAAAGATCTGGATTACTTAGTGACTAAATTAGATCAAATCTCGGTGACTAAAGCGGGGTTTATTTTGATGAGTACACAAATAAACGGAAAGGCAGTCCGAATTAACTGGGGATCAATTGACCAGATTGAGCAAAAATTCCAAGTACTGAAAGCATTGCTAGAACTGCCTGAAAATGGCTCAATTTCTCAAGTTGATTTATCCGAACCGAATGCACCAATCGTTAAATAGATAGTGGATCTGGCTAGGTTTTTACTTGCATTTTCTGACGATACAAAGCAAATAACAAAGAAATATTTAATCCAGTAAACATCGTGTCGGTGTTTGATTGCATTGCCTGTAGTGCCTAGTTTTGCGTAATCAGATCAGCATAACTTTAACTCTCAACTTGAGATTTAGGGCTAGGGAAGAGGCAAAAAGTGGCAACACCGCAAAACTATTTAGCTGTTATCAAAGTCGTTGGTATCGGCGGCGGCGGAGTTAATGCTGTTAACAGAATGATTGATGTTGGTTTAAAAGGCGTTGAGTTCATTGCAATCAACACTGATGCGCAAGCATTATTAATGTCAGATGCAGATGTGAAATTAGATATTGGTAGAAAATTAACAAGAGGTTTAGGTGCCGGTGCTGCACCAGAGATTGGTCGTCAAGCAGCCCTTGATCACATTGATGAAATTGAAGAAGTTCTTCGCGGTGCGGATATGGTTTTTGTAACTGCAGGAGAAGGTGGCGGAACTGGAACTGGTGGCGCACCAATTGTTGCAAAGGTTGCAAAAGATCTTGGCGCATTAACAGTTGGCGTAGTAACAAAACCATTTACATTTGAAGGAAAGCGTAGAACTGCTCAAGCAGAAGAAGGAATTGAAAATCTACGTACTGAAGTTGATACTTTAATTGTTATTCCTAATGATCGTTTGCTTGCAATTTCTGATCGATCAATTAGTGCATTAGAAGCTTTTAAGACAGCAGATCAAGTTTTACTATCTGGAGTACAAGGTATAACTGATTTGATTACAACACCTGGCTTAATCAACTTGGATTTTGCCGATGTTAAGAGTGTTATGGCTGGGGCAGGATCAGCCTTAATGGGAATTGGATCAGCTCGAGGAGAGGCTCGTTCTGTAAGAGCTGCAGAGTTAGCAATCTCAAGTCCACTGCTTGAGGCATCAATTGATGGAGCTCACGGAGTTCTGCTTTCGATTGCTGGTGGATCTGATTTAGGTCTGTTTGAAATTTCTGAGGCAGCTGAATTGGTTGCAAAATCAGCACACCCAGATGCAAACATAATTTATGGAACTGTGATTGATGATGCTCTAGGGGATGAGGTACGAGTTACTGTTATTGCAGCTGGTTTTGATGGCGGACAACCGAAAAGAGTTGCTATGCCTGTGATTGATGCAGCAACTATTGGTGGCGAGGCCGATCCAATTGCAGCTAATGATCCACTTGCTGTCGCACTAGATTTAAATGTTGAGGGTGCTGAGCGTCCTCGTAAACGCATTACATTTGAAGATCTAGTTGCAGAAGATGAGATCGATATTCCTGATTTCATGCGGTAGTAGCCGTAATGGCAAGGCTGCTTTTCACAGGACGTGATTTCGGATCTCTGGCTGATCCAATTGATTCAAGTAACTCAAGAAAGCTAAACAATTTAATTGCCCTACCTGTTGTATTCATGCATCAATCCCATGGCAATGAAGTGGCTGTGATTGAGAACGAAACAATATTTCCAGAGGCAGATGCGATAGTTACTACTAACAAGAATATTGCACTAGCGGTCAGAGTTGCTGATTGCCTGCCTTTACTGTTGGCCTCACAAAATGTAGTTGCTGCTGTTCATGTTGGCAGAAGAGGACTGATGAACCAGGTTGCACTTAAAGCGGTCTCATTGATGAAGCAATTAGGGGCGGTTCAGATTAATGGAGTTGTCGGGCCACATATATGTGGTGAGTGCTATGAAGTAGATTCCCAAACTTACGCCGATGTTCGTTCAACATATCCTGCAACAGGTGAGAAGAACAATTATTTGAATTTATATAAAGGGCTGGAAGAACAGTTAGGTGATATCAAGTTAGAGAACCTAAATTTGTGTACCAAGGAAAATTCAAGATATTTCTCGCATAGAGCAAATGCTGAGGCAGGACGCCAAGTTGGGGTTATAAGTTTATGAGCCGAAAAGATCAAATACTCTCAAATTTAGAGTCAGTTAAGGAGAAAATTTCTGCAGCTGCCCAGGCAGCAGGTAGATCACCCAGTGAGATAACTTTGATAGCTGTTACAAAAACTTTCCCAGTATCAGATTTAGAAATTTTGTATGAGCTTGGAGTTCGAAATTTTGGTGAGAATCGAGATCAAGAGGCTGCTCCCAAAGTAAGTGCATTACCAGCCGATATTACTTGGCATTTTCAAGGTGGGATCCAAAGCAATAAGCTGAAATCTATCTCCAATTGGGCCTCAGTAATTCACTCTGTCGATAAATTCAAATATGCCCAGATGATTTCTCAGTTTTCGGTGGGCAAAACTAAAGAAATATTTATTCAAGTTTCACTAGATACTCTTCCGCAATCTCGAGAAGGTGTTGATCCGGCAGACTTGATGCAATTGGCAGAGCAAATAATGAGTTTGCCAAATCTTGAAGTAAAGGGCTTGATGGCGGTGGCCCCACTTGATCAACCAACTGAGCAAGCTTTTGTCAGATTGCAGCAAATCCAGCAAAAATTCATACAGCTCTATCCGGCGGCTAGTTCTCTATCTTCTGGCATGAGCGGGGATTACGAATTAGCCATTTCCCTGGGTGCGACACATGTTCGCATTGGCAGTTCAATCCTCGGAAATAGATCTCCCATCAAATAGATTTAAGCCATGGCTAGTGCATTTAAGAAGGTTGCTGGATACCTCGGACTTATGGACGAGGAAGAGCTTGACCATGGCAATAATCAAGTTACAGAGCGTGCGCCAAGATTAGTTCGGTCAACTGCCAAGCCGGTTGCTAAATCAAATGTTGAATTATTACCTCACGCCGAATCACACAAGATTATGGATCACATTATTTCACTAACACCTAGAACCTACAGTGAAGCACGATTAATCGGTGAGCATTATCGTGAAGGCAAACCAGTTATTATGAATTTGAGCGATATGGAAGAGAGCGAACGTAAACGCTTAGTAGATTTTGCTTCAGGTTTAGTTTTTGGTCATCATGGAAGCATTGAGCGAGTAACACCAAAGGTTTTCTTGCTTACACCACCAAATGTTTCAGTTAGCGTTGAAGATAAAAATTCAGCCGCACAAGCAAGTTTTTTTAATCAAAGCTGATCCAGCTTTTTTCTAATGAGCTCGATACTTAGCTTAATTTACTGGCTGCTTAATCTTTTCTTAATCGCATTAATCGGTAGATTGATCTTAGATTACATAAGAATTTTTTCTCCGAATTTTCGGCCAAGAGGATTTTTGCTTGCTTTAGCCGAATTAATCTACTCAGTCACAGATCGCCCACTTAGTTTTGTTAGACAGTTTGTGCCACCGTTGCGGTTAGGCGGAATATCGCTAGATCTATCTTTTATCGTCGTATTTTTTGTAGTTCAGTTGTTGATGCGTTTAGTTGTCGTGCTCTAGCTTTTAATTAACTCCAGCCATAATCCCAATTCATTATCACTATTGGATTGCTTGCTCTGACGCACCATTTTAGTAGCCAGCACCTCAGAGCTAATTTCTGTCTCTGATTCAATTATGGCAAGAGCGATTTGTTCTGGAGCGTTCCAATTAACCGTAATTCGATCACTGATATCTAAACCAATGCGTTTTCTTTCTTCTTGAACTGCCCTAATAACCTCACGAACCACACCCATCTGAATTAACTCTGGAGTTAGCGCCAGATCCAAAGCTAAGCTTTCTCCTGCGTGTGAGGCAACTGACCAACCAGTTCTAGGTGTTTCAGTTACAACTAAATCATCTATATCAATACTGACTACCTTCTTACCAGATGCTGTTTTTAGATTAATCTCAAAGGATTTATTCTCTCTAAGGTGTTTGACCATAAGTGTGTGATCTGCTTCGGTAATTGCTTTGGCAATATCTTGAACCTCAGCGCCGAATTTAGTTCCTAAAGTTCTAAAATTAGCCTTAACAGAGACATCAACTAAGTCAGCCTCTGCCACATGAATACCATCTAATTTTTGGATGTTTAATTCATCCGCAATGTGAGTTTTGATTTCCTCAGAGATTTTCTCCCAACCGGAGGCTGATACAAGTGCCCGAGATAGTGGTTGACGTATTTTCACGCCAGATTCGGCACGAGCAGATCTACCCAATTCAACTAAACGTCTTGATAGTGAGACAGAGGCAGAGAGGTTTTCATCAATTCTTTTTGCATCTGAAATTGGAAAATCTGCCAAGTGAACTGACTCTGGCTGGTTTGATTGCGCTACTCGAATCAGTGATTGCCAAACGTGCTCTGAAATGAATGGAACCATTGGCGCAAGAAGTAAGGTTAAATTCTTGAGGCAGAAGTACAGTGTATTCAAGGCAACTGGATCACCATCCCAGAAGCGGCGCCTAGATCTGCGCACATACCAATTTGAAAGATCATCGATAAATGTCGCTAACAAGCTTCCAGCAAGTTGCGAATCAAAATTTTCTAGAGCTAAATCAACACCTGCAATCAACTTGTTTAATTCAGAAAGTATCCATCGATCCATCAAGGTCAAATCAGAACTAATCTCAGTGACTTCGAAATCTGCTGCATTTGCGTAGAGGTGAAGAAGGAGATGGTGTTCCAGTAGGTGAGCAGTGTTTTTCTCACTACATCGGTGATTGCATCGTGGCCAACACGTCTAGCACTCCAAGGAGAGCCGGCAGCGAGCATGTACCAACGAACTGCATCGGCTCCGTGCTGGTTCATCAATGGCATTGGCTCTAGAACATTTCCTAGATGCTTACTCATTTTTCTGCCATCTTTGTCCAATATGTGTCCAAGACAGAGAACGGTTTTATAAGATGATTTATCAAAAACTAAGGTACCGATTGTCATTAATGTATAAAACCATCCGCGCGTTTGATCAATCGCTTCACATATAAAATCTGCAGGGTATGCAGCTTTAAATTGCTCTACTGATCCTGCTCGATGAGGGTAGCCCCACTGCGCAAATGGCATTGCACCTGAGTCATACCAGCAATCAATTACTTCAGGAATCCGCTGCATCTGCGTTTGGCACTCTTGGCAATTAAATTTTATGTCATCAACAAATGGACGATGTGGATCTAATTTACTTAACTCTTGCCCAGCTAGTTTTCCAAGCTCAGCTAGTGAACCCACGCAGATCTCGTGGTTATTTTCGCATCTCCAGATTGGCAATGGGGTGCCCCAATATCGATTTCGCGATACTGCCCAGTCGATGTTGTTGTTTAACCAATCACCAAATCGACCAGTTTTAATAGTCTCGGGATGCCAATCTGTTGTTGAGTTCTCACGCAGCAATCCTGTTTAATCGCAGTTGTTTTGATATACCAAGAAGGTTGCGCGTAATACATTAATGCAGTGTGGCAGCGCCAGCAGTGTGGGTAGGAGTGCTCAAATTGCAAACTCTTGAATAACAAGTTTCGACTTTTAAGATCTTTTATTAATGGCTTATCAGCTTCCTTGAAAAATACCCCACCAACTAGAGCAACCTCTTTTTTAAAATGGCCATCAGGATTTATTGGGTTTACTACCGGCAGGTTGTATTTTCGACAAACTTCTAGGTCGTCGGCGCCAAATGCTGGAGATTGGTGTACTAAACCTGTTCCATCCTCAACTGTTACGTAGTCGGCCAGTACAACAAAGTGGGAGTTTTCAATCTCGACTAAATCAAATGGCCTTGAGTACTTAGTATGTTCCAACTCTTTACCCATGAAAGTAGCAATAACTTTTCGATCCTCACCAAGAACGTTTACTAAATCTGCTGCCACAACTAGCCGCTCAGTTTTTTCATCTACGGTAATTTCAATTACTTGGTACTCCACCTTTGGGTTAACTGCAACCGCTGTGTTGGAAACTAAAGTCCAAGGGGTTGTAGTCCAAACAAGTAAACTCGCCTTAAGTTCGGAAAGTTTTCCAGATGTTGCGGGGAATCTTACAAAAACTGATGGATCTTTTATGGTTTCATAACCTTGGGCTAACTCATGATCAGATAATCCAGTTCCGCATCTTGGACAGTAAGGTGCAACTCGGTGATCTTGTACAAGCAAGCCTTTGTTCCAGATTTGCTGTAAGGACCACCAAACACTTTCGATGTACTCCGGCGACATGGTCCAATACGCTTCATCGAAATCAACCCAGAATCCCATGCGCTTAGTCATATCCGTAAACTCAGTTACATGTCGTTGAACTGATTCCTTACATTTTTCATTAAAGGCAGCAACTCCAAATTTTTCGATGTCAGCTTTACCAGTGAATCCCAATTCTTTTTCAACTGCAATTTCAACCGGCAGGCCATGGCAATCCCAACCAGCTTTTCTGATTACCTGTTTGCCTTTCATAGTTTGAAAACGTGGGAATAAATCTTTAAAAACGCGAGCTTCTATATGGTGGGTACCTGGTTTGCCGTTTGCAGTTGGTGGACCTTCATAAAAACTCCAACGCTGGGCACCATTACGATTTTCAACAGATTTTTCAAAAACTTGATTTTTTGTCCAGTAATCAAGAATCCCGGCTTCCATCACAGGCAGATCAATTTGCGCCGGTAAGGCATTAATCGTGTTTTTCTTATTGATTGCCACCCCGCATTCTAACGCGGGAAGAAAGCATTTCTTGAACACATCTTTACTCACGGGGGTGGCGGTTGGTAATTAGTTGAGCCAAGCCATAACCTTTCCCCCTTCGGGGGGTATTGTGGCTATTAAGAAATTGTTTAAGAAATCAGCAAAAAAGAGCAGCAAGCCAACACCAAAAAAGCTTGCAAAAAAGGTGGCGAAAAAGGCTGTAGCAAAGAAAGCTGCTCCAAAAAAACCAGTCGCAAAAAATGCAACTAGATCACCTAAGNTAGTTAAACCTTCAATAGCCAAAAAACCAATTGCTAAAAAAGCAGTTGGTAAACCATTTCCGGCCAAGCTTCAAACTTCAACTTCTGGCTCTTCCACAACTATCTCTGTTACATCAACCATGCCAAACGCAAATGCGCAACCGGTAGTTGAAGAACGCAGATTAATGATGTTGCCACCACCAAGACCAGTTTTAAAATCCAAGAAGGCAGC
>Ga0063231_10000432_pt1 | contig 11781 bp, 7 predicted proteins | sample LauGreSu1BDMLBSD_2_FD_56231 | JGI IMG/M metagenome (GOLD analysis project Ga0063231, IMG submission 56231) | Freshwater lake microbial communities from Lake Michigan, USA - Su13.BD.MLB.SD v2 (version 2) | ecosystem: Environmental > Aquatic > Freshwater > Lake | place: Lake Michigan, USA...
TCTCCTCCCACATATTTTGTTACCTGTTCTAAAGTATCGGTGGGTACAAATAATTTATCTGCTGGTTGCCCCCGCTTTGAAGAGGCATATTCAATTACTAGATACTCTCGTGAAATTCCTGCGATTGTTCGATTGATAAGTTCTAAATACTTCCCAACTCCGTGTTGCTCGTGAACCACAAAATCACCAACCTTTAATTGCAATGGATCAATGGCCTTCTTTCGGCGTGAAGGCATTCGTGCAAGATCTTTATCTGATGATCGTTGCCCTGAGATATCTTTATCAGTAACGACAACAAACTTAAACTCATCACTGATGAAGCCATGCTTTAAATCACTTTGAACTAGATTCACAAATCCATCTTGGGATGACTGATTTATTTTAAGAATCTGATTTGAAATGTTTGCCGCGTTTAGTAATTCAGAAAAACGCTTTAAAGTGCCATTTGCAGCCGCTGAAAATACCACCTGGTAGCCCTCTTTATGCCATTGAGAAATCTCCTCGACAGCAACCTCATATTTATTACCATAATTTTCAATTTCCGAAAGAAAATCAAGCGGAATATCCTCAGGAGTTGCTGCATAAAGATTTAAGTTTCGAATAGGGAATTTAGATTTTTTCGCTTGAGAATAAATCTCTGCCAGTTCATAAAATCCACCACGACCTAACTCTTCGCTCAAATCAAGTGGTACTTGCAGATCTACCTGATCACTCCATGCCAAATTAGACCAAGCTGCCTCTAGAAACTCTTGATTAGTATTTATCAAATCTACTGATCTGGTTTTAATTCTTGGCTCATCAATTAACCAAATCTGGCATCCCGTTGGCAGGTAATTCAAAATAGACTTGAAATCAGAAACTACCCCAGCGGCCAGTGATTCCATTCCTTCGAAAGTGATTCCTTCACTTAACTTTTGTGCTAACTCATTAATCTGTGGAAATTTCTCCCCTAAAGCTTTTGCGCGAGCTTTAACTCCTTCATCGATTATCAACTCCCGACATGGGTAGATAACCACTTCATTTGAGATGGGATCTAAGGATCTTTGGTCTGAGATGGCAAAGTAAGAGAGTCCATCAATTTCATCTGCAAAAAAATCTATTCGAATGGGATGTTCCTGATCTGGTGGAAATAGATCTAATATTCCACCTCTAACTGCAAAATCTCCGCGTTTTTCCACTAAGTCAGATCTTAAATAACCAAATCTAGATAACTGCTCGATTAGATCAGCCATTCTTACCGACTCATTCTTTTTGATTCTGATTTGAGAATTGTCTAAATCATTGGCAATTATTGGCTGCAATAAGGCCCTGATTGAACAAACGATGTATTTGCTTTCTTTATTTCTTAAATTATTTAAAGCTTTAAATCTGGCGGTAACAGTGTCAGATTTAGGACTTAGCCGTTCGTGCGGCAAAGTTTCCCATGCNGGAAAGTTAATAACTTGATCTTCACCTTCAAGAGAAATTAATTCCTGCGCCAATTCGTTAGCGGTACGGGTTGAGGTAGTAACAACTAAAATCGGTGAGTCTTGGTTTATGCAAAGTAGTGAGTGAGTTGCAGCAGGTGCAATCAAATTTTCATTTTGATCTAAGTATTTTTGAATTGGTTCACGCAAAAGGTTGAGCACGCTTTTCATCTGCTCTCCTTTGACCGTTAAACGCCACTTACCCCCGCTCCATAAATGAAGGGGGGTTAACGGGCTAATTCTACGACCACCAAATGGGAGCAAACGCCAAAAGGTGTGCCGGAAGAATTAATAACCTGTAATGATTAAGCCATGATGGCAGGGGCAGATAACACCGATTTACGCAATGATGTTCGGAAATTGGCAGATCTGCTTGGTCAAACTCTTGCTAGGCAAGAAGGTGAAGAGCTTCTTTCGCTAGTTGAATCCGTTCGACTTTCAGTTCGAGAAGGACAACAAGATCAAATTCTAAATAAGATAACTGATTCTCAAACTATTTCTCTAGTTCGGGCATTTAGCAATTTTTTTAACTTGGCAAATGTTGCCGAACAAGTTAATCGATCGAAAGATCTTGCAGCTGAACACAAATCTGAAGGTTCGTGGCTTGGCAAGGCAATAGAAAATATTGCAAGGGCCCAGCGGGACGGTAAGGATTTTTCAACTAATGATTTACAAAATTGGCTTGATAACTTCTCTGTACGGCCAGTATTTACAGCACATCCAACAGAGGCGGCTCGACGATCTGTTTTGAGCAAAATGACAACAATCGCGCAATTGCTTGAGCAGCCAGAGAGCCAAATTAAAAATGAGCGTTTAGCAGAGGCCATCGATTTGCTATGGCAAACAGATGAACTTCGCCTAGGTCGACCAGATCCACTAGACGAAGCGGTGAATTCCATCTATTACCTTGATGAGCTACTTCTTGAAACAGTGCCAGAGGTATTAGCCGAGTTTGTTAACGAAATTAAAAAATTAGGTATAACTCTTTCGCTAACAGCTAGGCCGTTAAGGTTTGGAACTTGGATTGGCGGCGATAGAGATGGAAATCCAAATATCACTGCAGCGGTTACAAAATCGGCAATACTTTTGCAAAATGCTCATTTCACCAGAACTCTATTCTCACACCTTGATGAGCTAAGGCAGGCACTTTCAATTTCAACTAAATTAGCCGGAGTTTCTAAAGAGTTAGAAAAATCGGTAGAACAAGATTTAAAGAATTTACCCGAAGTGGAAGCACGGTATCGACGAATTAATGTAGAAGAGCCTTATCGTTTAAAGGCAACTGCAATAAGACATAAGCTATCCCTGACTCAATCAAGACATGCAGCAGGCTTGCCTCACTTTCCAGGACGAGATTACAAAGACACCGCAGATTTACTTAAAGATTTTGAGGTAATGCGTTCATCACTGCTTGCAAATAATGGTGAATTAATCGCCAATGGCTTACTTGATCGAATTATGCGATCAATTAATGCCTTTGGATTAACCCATGCAACTATGGATATCAGAGAGCACTCTGAGGTCCATCACAAATTGTTAAAACAGGTGTTAGGTAGCTCTACTTCTGAAATTCTGACTAAGCAGCTACTTGATAAATCAACACCTGTGCTAAAGGATTTAGATTCACCAAGTGATAACTGCTTTAAAACCTTTGAGGCAATTAAAGAATTGATTGATCGATTTGGCCCAGAGGTCATTGAAAGCTACATAATCTCGATGACCAAATCTGCAAATGATGTTATGGCTGCAGTTGTAATTGCCAAGATGGCAGGATTAATCTCACTGCAGCCTTCCAATTCCTTCGCAAAGATAGGTTTTGTTCCACTACTGGAAACTGTGGCAGAGCTTAGATCTGCCGACAAAATATTGGATGATTTATTAAATGATAAAAATTATCGCAAAATAGTTGACTTGCGCGGTGGAATTCAAGAAGTGATGCTGGGTTATTCAGATTCAAATAAAGATGCCGGTATAACAACTAGTCAGTGGGAGATTCATAAAGCACAGCGAAAGCTTCGAGATGTAGCCATGAAGCATTCAGTAAAGCTTCGACTATTTCATGGTCGCGGTGGATCAGTTGGTAGAGGTGGCGGACCCACTTATGACGCGCTAATCGCTTTGCCTTGGGGCTCTATCGATGGTCAAATAAAAATGACTGAACAAGGTGAGGTTATCTCTGACAAGTTTGGCTTGCCTGCGTTAGCTAAAGAAAACTTAGAGTTAACTTTGGCTGCTGCATTAGAAGCAACTGTTTTAAATAGAAAACCACGACAATCAAGTACTGATCTAAACACTTGGAATGAGTGCATGGATTTAATAAGTGAAAGTGCCTATAACTCTTACCGAGCTTTGGTAGATCAAGATGAGTTACCTGCTTACTTTTATGCATCAACACCAGTTGAACAATTGGGAAATATGTTTTTAGGCTCACGTCCTGCTAGGCGACCAGATGATTCAGCTGGTTTGGAATCCTTACGTGCTATTCCATGGGTATTTGGTTGGACACAATCTCGGCAAATTGTGCCTGGTTGGTACGGAGTTGGCTCTGGACTTAAGGCAGCTAGAGAAGCTGGTAAATCAGATTTGCTTCAAACATTACTTAAAGAGTGGCATTTCTTTAGAACCTTCATAAGTAATGTTGAAATGACTCTTGCAAAAACAGATTTGGCAATTGCCCAGCGTTATGTGACAACATTGGTTGATCCATCACTTCATAAAATATTTGATCAAATAAAGGCAGAGTTTGATTTAACAGTTAAAGAGTTGTTGTTAATGACCAATAAGAGTGAGATTTTGGGCAATCAGCCAATATTGGCAAGAACTTTGCAGGTTAGAGATACCTACCTTGCGCCAATTCAGTTACTTCAAATCTCACTTCTAAAAAGGGTTCGTACGCAAAAAGAGGCAGACCCTCTTCTGGCAAGAGCCTTGCTTTTAACGATTAACGGTGTTGCGGCAGGTTTGCGCAATACTGGATGAGTAGGCTGGCGGAAGTTTTAGACAGGGGTCAAATTGGCTAAGCAGTTTATTTATCCATTTACATTTGGTGATAAAAGTAAATCGGATTTGCTTGGTGGCAAAGGTGCAAATCTTGCCGAGATGGTTCAAATGGGATTGCCAGTTCCACCAGGTTTTACTATTACAACTGATGCTTGCCGTGAGTACTTAACTACTGGCAAAGTCCCATCTCAGTTGCATGATCAAATACACATTTCTCTTGCAAATCTAGAAAAGGTTGTGGGAAAGAGTTTTGGCGATGCAAGTAATCCACTCCTAGTTTCAGTTCGATCTGGTGCTAAACACTCAATGCCGGGCATGATGGAGACTGTATTAAATGTTGGTATTACCCCCCAGGTTGCAGATGCCATGGCAAAATCATCGGGAAATGAGAAGTTTGCTTGGGATTCATATCGCAGGTTTATCGATATGTTTGGCCGAATTGTTTGTGACCTTCCTGATGAAACGGTTCATAAAATTGAAGGTGAGTATCTAAAGAAAGCCAATGTGAAAGTAGTTGCTGACTTATCTGCACCTGCATTAAAGGAGTTGGCAGAAGATTTGATTAAAGCTATCGAGGGTTTTACAAATAAACCATTTCCAAATAAGCCAATTGATCATCTAACTCAATCAATTGAAGCAGTGTTTAAGTCTTGGAACTCTGAGCGAGCTCAGCTATACCGGCGTCGAGAGCGCATTCCATCAGACCTAGGAACAGCAGTAAATATTCAATCGATGGTATTTGGTAATTTAAGTGATGACTCTGGTACTGGTGTGGCATTTACTAGAAACCCAGCAACTGGTGAGACTGGAAGTTATGGCGATTATCTAGATCGCGCGCAAGGTGAGGATGTAGTTGCTGGCATTCGGAACACAATGTCACTTGCAGATATGTCTAAAAAAGAGCCAGTTGTTCACGCTGAGCTAGAACGTTTGATGAAAACTTTAGAGGATCACTACCGAGATTTATGCGATATCGAATTCACCGTTGAACGCGGCAAGCTCTGGATATTACAAACTCGAGTCGGAAAGCGAACGGCTGAAGCAGCATTTCGAATCGCAACTCAATTAGTTGATGAAGGCAAGATCTCAATGGATGAAGCNCTGGCTCGCACAAGTGGTGATCAATTAGCCCAATTAATGTTTCCACAATTTGATTTAACTGCAAACCGAAATTTAATCGCAACTGGAATTGCTGCCTCACCAGGAGCTGCCGTTGGTGAAATCGTATTTAACTCAAAACGAGCATTTGATTTAGCAAAAACTGGTCGTAAAGTAATTTTGGTTCGCAGAGAGACTAGTCCAGATGATTTAGTTGGCATGGTGGCTGCTGAAGGAATTTTAACTAGTCGTGGCGGTAAGACCTCTCACGCCGCAGTTGTTGCTAGAGGTATGGGAAAGACTGCTGTTTGTGGAACTGAAAGCATAAGTGTGGATGAAAAATTATTGCAATTTAGCGTTGGAGATTTAATTGTTCGAGAGGGTGAGGTTGTCTCAATTGATGGCACAACTGGTTGTGTTTACTTAGGCGAACTACCAGTTACCCAATCTCCAGTTACTTCATACCTAGAAGGCACTTTGCTTGCTACTGCAAAAGATGCCACACCTGTTGTGAAGGCGGTTGATCGAATTTTGCAACATGCAGATGAGATTAGAAAGTTATATGTCAGAGCAAATGCTGATACGCCAGAGGATGCCCAGCGCGCTAAAACTTTAGGCGCACAAGGTATTGGCTTATGCAGAACTGAGCATATGTTCTTAGGTGAGCGCAGAAGTTATGTGGAGCGAGTTGTGTTAGCAGAGAATGAAGCAGAGCAAAATGCGGTAATTGCTGAGATGCAACCATTACAACAAGCAGATTTCGTGGGAATCCTTAAAGCAATGTCTGGTTATCCAGTAACAGTTAGATTGTTAGATCCACCATTACATGAGTTNTTACCAGATCTNGCAACTCTCAGTGCTGAAATGGCAACAGCTGAGGCTTTGAATTCAACAATTACACCCCGTGATAAAGCAATCTTTGCTGCGGTAAAGCGTTTACATGAAGCAAACCCAATGCTTGGACTTCGCGGTGTGCGTCTTGGCATATTAATACCTGAGTTATTTAAGATGCAGGTACGGGCATTAGTACTTGCCTCACTTGAGGTTAAAAAGGCAGGCTTTGATCCAAAACCTGAATTAATGATTCCATTAGTAGCCACTCAACGTGAGCTTTTGTATTTAAGAGAAACTTTGGAAGAGGAGATTAAGAAAACCCTTAATGGTGCTTCATTAGAGATGCCAATTGGCACAATGATCGAAACTCCCAGAGCTGCAATTACTGCAACTAGATTGGCTGATTACGCAGACTTTTTCTCATTTGGCACAAATGACCTAACTCAACTTACCTGGGCTTTTAGCCGCGATGATGTTGAATCAACATTCTTGCCAAGGTACTTAGATCTAGAACTACTTCCATTTAATCCATTTGAATCACTCGACCAAGATGGGGTTGGTTTGCTAGTAAAAATTGCTAGAGATCAAGCCCGGGCATATCGAAAAGATTTCAAATTAGGTGTTTGTGGTGAACATGGTGGAGATCCAAGAAGTATTCACTTCTTTCACAACTTAAATCTAGATTATGTCTCCTGCTCACCATTTAGAGTGCCAGTAGCCCGGCTTGAATCAGGCAGAGCTAAGGTGATTAAGAGTTAACAGAAAAACTTTGTAAACAAACAATTNATATAATTTTTTGACTTGAAGGCTTAATTGACCACTAAGACTTTANATCTAANATCACTTCGTTGTAACGCAAAAAACCAGGTTTCCAAGGCGGATCAAAGCGGGCGATACGAAGTGCTCCTATTGGGGTCAAGCTCTCTTTTGCAAGGAGCTGCCCGAAGCTCTAATTCTTTCTCTTGGATTTTGGATGAAGGAGCAAGGCCAGTAAATGCAAGGACTGCTGAAAGCTGCTCTGAAAGAGTGCGCAACCTAACTTTTGAGTTTTGCGGATTGGGTAAATCTCTTACTGTCATCTCCGCTGGCATAACAAATGAAATTATCCATGAACGCGAATCAGTGGACTCTTGTAGAACTGGTGCAGTCATTGCAATCTTGTTCTGAGAAATATAGGTAACAAGTGGGCGAAAACCAAGACTCGCAGCTTGCGAATATGGTGCTTCAACAATTACATCGGCTATCACACAAGGGTGGTAGCGGCGTATTTCGACCTTAGTTCTTGGAATTTTCTTAACAAGATCAAATTTTTGTCGCTCGGCCATGCAACCAGGTTACTCTAATTTCATTTCTCTGCAGATTAAGAGTTAAAAGCAGTTTGTGCCTTATCCATTCCAGTTAAAACCAAAGCAGTAATCGCGTCCGCACCTCGCGTTGTGAACTCACCTAAATCCTTGCGCTCCTCTTTACTAAATGGCTTTAATACAAAATCTGCTGGATCTTGATCGCCGATTGGCCTACCAATTCCCATTCTGATTCGAAAGTAATCAGCAGTTGAAAATGATGCTGTTAATGATTTAAGACCATTGTGCCCATTATCTCCGCCACCTTGTTTGATACGCAGTGCGTTAAATGGCAGATCAAGTTCATCATGAACTGCGATAACTTGAGTTGGTTCAATTTTATAAAAATCTAATAAACTCTTAGCAGGCCCACCAGTTTCATTCATATATCCGCGAGATTTAGCTAAAACTAAAGTGTGTTCACCACATTTGACCTCGCAAATTTCCATTCGGGATTTGTGGGAGGAAAATTTTTGACCACCGGAAAGTTGATCTAAGACAAGTTGACCAATGTTATGTCTGGTTTTTTCATACTCAGGTCCTGGATTTCCAAGACCAATTACCAACCAACGATCAGCCATAAGTTAAGGCTAGTGCCAACTTACTTCTTTTTGTCCTTCTTATCATCGCCACCGGCAGGGGCTGCAGCAGATGCAGCAGCATCTCCTTCAGCAGGTGCTGCAGCAGCATCTCCTTCAGTAGCAGCGGCAACAACTGGTGCCTCTTCAACCTCAGCAGATTTAACTGACAAGTGNACAACAGTCATCTTTGGATCGCTAATTAACTTAACACCCTCTGGCAGAACAACATCAGCAGCTGATTTAGATTCACCAGCCATCATGCCTTCCATGCTNANNANTAAGAATGCAGGAATNTTAGTTACATCTGTCTCAACCTCAATNGAGTTATTTGTGTGTTCCAAAATTCCATCTTGGTCATACTTACCTTCAGTATGTACTGGAACAGAAACTACAACTCGCTCACCACGGCGCACAATTACTAAGTCAATGTGCTCAAGCAAACCAGTTAAAGGATCGCGGCTAACAGATTTTGGAAGTGTTAACTCTGTGTGATCATCTAATACAACATCAATCAAAACGTTTGAAGTCTTTAATGCAATTCCAAGTTCACGAGAAGGTAATGCCACATGCTGTGGTTTCTCGCCATGTCCATAAATTACCGCCGGTATAAATCCATCACGACGTGATCTACGAGATGCACCTTTACCGAACTCAGTTCGGCGTGCTCCCTTAATTGAAATCTCAGCCACTTTACTTCTCCCTCGATAACGGTTTGATCCCTCGCGGAATGAAGCGCAAGGTTATCTAATGGGTGGGTAAAAGGACAAATCGATGGTGCGCCCGCAGGGATTCGAACCCCGAACCTTCTGATCCGAAGTCAGATGCTCTATCCAGTTGAGCTACGGGCGCAGAACTTACTCTTCTTGCCAGAAATCTATCGCTTATTTTTAACTATGCCCATCAAAGAGGCTAGTAACTGAGCCATCCTCAAATACCTCTCGGATCGCTCGGCCCAAGAGTGGTGCAATGGAGAGCACTGTTAAATTATCAAATCTATTCTCTTCTGGAATTGGCAAGGTGTTTGTAACAACCACCTCTGAAACCCTTGATTTCTTCAATCGGTCAACAGCAGGTCCTGACAGCACAGCATGTGTTGCGGCAATGATTACATCTTTGGCGCCAGCATCAATAAGTGCATCAACTGCTTTTGTAACAGTTCCAGCTGTATCAATCATGTCATCAATAACTACACAGGTCATTCCCTTAACATCACCAACAACCTTTCCAACAGTTGCCTCATTTGGCACTCTTGGATCCCGAGTTTTATGAATAAAAGCAATGCTGCATCCACCAAGTAATTCGCTCCATCTCTCAGCAACTCTTACGCGGCCTGAGTCAGGAGAAACTATTACTAGATTTTTACGATCCACCTTGCTACCAACATAATTTGTTAAAAGTGGAAGTGCGAAAAGGTGATCTACTGGACCATCAAAGAAACCTTGAATTTGAGAGGTGTGTAAATCAACACACATTAAACGATCTGCTCCTGCAGTCTTAAATAAATCTGCCATCAGTCTTGCTGAAATTGGTTCACGACCACGATGCTTCTTATCTTGTCGGGCATAACCATAAAATGGTGCAACTACCGTAATTCTCTTTGCTGAAGCACGCTTTAGGGCATCAACCATAATCAACTGTTCCATTATTTGCTTATTAACTGGTGCACTATGACTTTGAATTACAAATGCATCACTTCCACGAACGCTCTCTTCAAATCGAACAAATATTTCACCATTTGCAAAGTCATAGGCTGATGTTGGCGTGATTGGAATTCCAAGTTCGGCTGCTACTTCATCGGCAAGTTCTGGATATGCGCGTCCAGTAAATAAACGCAGACGTTTTTCGGAGGATAACCTTAATTCGTTCAGTTTAGCTTCCCCCTCACTGTGGTGAATCTAGGTTAACTCTACTAGTAATTGCTTACTCTTTTGCGCCAGCCTTTTTTGCCGCCGCCGCGGATTTGCTCTCTTTTCGTTTACGTAGAACCCAACCCAAGATATTGACTTGGCGAGCCCTACCAATGCCGATTGCACCCGCCGGAACATCCTCGTTGATTATCGAGCCAGCGGCGGTATATGCACCATCGCCAATACTGACTGGAGCAACCAACATGGTGTCGCTACCAATTCGAACATGATCGCCAACCTTGGTCTTGTGTTTTTTCTCCCCGTCGTAATTTACAAATACGGTTGCAGCACCAATATTGGTCTCATTACCAATTTCAGCATCTCCAACATATGAAAGGTGTGGCACTTTGGATCCCTCACCAATAGATGAGTTCTTAATTTCAACAAATGCACCAGCTTTACTCTCATTTTTAAGCACTGTGCCCTTACGTAAATAGGTAAATGGGCCAACCTTGGCTGCTTTACCAATTTTGGATTCAGTACAATTTGATTCAATTACTTTCGCGCCCTCTTCAACTTGGCAGGAATCAAGTGTGGTTCGAGGTCCAATAATCGCGTTTGCCTTTATATGTGAATCACCAGTAATTGCACTTCCAGGATAAATGATGGCATCGGCTTCAATTTTGACCTGTGCATCAATCCAAGTTGTGGTTGGGTCAATGATGGTAACGCCATTTTGCATATGTTCGTGATTTATCCGGTCTCGCATAATCGCAGCTGCCTCTGCTAACTGCGTACGATCATTAATTCCTAAAGTTTCAGTGTAATCATTAGATAAAATCGCAAATGACTTTTCGCCCGATTGATTAATCAAAGCAATAGCATCTGTCAGATAAAGCTCTTTTTGGGCATTGTTACTCTTTAAATCACCAATAACTTTTCTCAAAACTGAAATATCAAACAAATAAACGCCCGTATTAACTTCATCTATATCTTTCTCATCAGCTGTTGTGTCTTTTTCTTCAACAATCTTTGAAATTTCACCTTGCTCGCCTCTAATGATTCGCCCATATCCGGTTGGATCTGGCAATTGCGCAGTTAGTACTGAGGCTTTATTGCCATCGCCTTTGTGGGCAGCTAAAAACTCTTGCAAAGTTTGCTTGGTTAACAACGGAGTATCACCGGCCAGAATCAAAACAGTTCCATCGCCTTTGTGATTATCTAGGGCTAATCGGGCTGCGCTACCAGTTCCATCTCTTTTCTCCTGCACAACAGTTTTTGCTTTAGGAGCAATCTCAGAAAGATGGTTAATTACTTCTTCTTTTTTAGCACCAACAACCACCGTAAGGTTTTCAGGGGATAGTGAATCAACTGATACCAATAAATTTTCGATTAAAGAGCGGCCTGCAATTTTATGCAAAACTTTTGATTGAGAGGATTTCATGCGAGTGCTGTCGCCGGCAGCGAGGATGATGACAAGTGATAACTTGCTCATCAACTACCCCCTTAATTTGGTGGCTCCGCCACCAGGTATCGATCCTGGACCCTGAGCTTCAAAGGCTCATGTGCTAGCCACTACACAATGGCGGAACCTGAATTATCCCTTATAAGT
>Ga0063231_10000438_pt1 | contig 11699 bp, 9 predicted proteins | sample LauGreSu1BDMLBSD_2_FD_56231 | JGI IMG/M metagenome (GOLD analysis project Ga0063231, IMG submission 56231) | Freshwater lake microbial communities from Lake Michigan, USA - Su13.BD.MLB.SD v2 (version 2) | ecosystem: Environmental > Aquatic > Freshwater > Lake | place: Lake Michigan, USA...
TTTGCAGTAAATCCTGCCGATGGTCGAATCATTGTTATCGAAATGAATCCAAGAGTTTCAAGATCGTCTGCCCTGGCCTCAAAAGCTACTGGATTTCCAATCGCAAAAATAGCTACAAAGTTGGCAATCGGGTACACATTAGATGAGATTCAAAACGATATTACAAAATCAACTCCAGCTTCATTTGAGCCGTCACTAGATTATGTTGTGGTTAAGGTTCCAAGATTTGCATTTGAAAAATTTGCAGAAGCCGATCCAAGGCTTACCACCACGATGAAGAGTGTTGGAGAAGCAATGGCCATTGGTCGCAGCTTCCCAGAAGCTTTGCAAAAGGCGCTCCGCTCCCTGGAAAAAAATGGAGCAAGTTTTACTTGGAAAGAGGGAAATCTCTCAGATTTAATGGAAAAGATGCAGACTCCAACTGAATTCAGATTACAACAGGTTCAATTGGCAATGCATTTAGGCGCAACAGTTAAAGAGGTTTTTACCGCTACGAAAATTGATCCATGGTTTTTAGAGCAGATTAATCAGATTAATCTGCAGGCGAATCTAATTGCTAACTCAGGAGAGCTAACCAAAGATCTGCTTAAATCCTCAAAAATGATGGGTTTTTCAGATTTACAGATTGCCAGTTTAAGAAACGTACTGGAATCTCAAATCAAACAATCTCGTATTGGTTTTAATCTGCATCCGGTTTATAAAACTGTGGATACCTGTGCCGGTGAATTTGCAGCACTTACTCCTTATTACTACTCAGCTTATGATGAAGAGAGCGAAGTTCTTCCTCGCACTAAAGAAGCAGTAATTATTTTAGGAAGTGGACCAAACCGGATTGGCCAAGGAATTGAATTTGATTATTCATGTGTGCACGCATCATTTGCGCTACGTAAAGCTGGATATGAAACAATTATGGTTAATTGTAATCCTGAAACTGTTTCAACAGATTATGACACCTCAGATCGACTTTACTTTGAACCACTAACTCTTGAAGATGTATTGGAGATTATTGCCGCTGAATCAGCAGCTGGGCCAGTTAAAGGCGTGATCGCTCAATTAGGAGGACAAACTCCACTGGGCTTAGCGAGAGGATTAATGGAGGCTGGAGTAAAAATTCTTGGAACATCTCCTGATGCAATTGATTTAGCTGAAGAACGTGGAGCTTTTGGTGAAATATTGAAAAAGAACAATTTATTGGCACCTAAATATGGAATGGCGAATTCATATGAAGAGGCTGCGCAGATTGCAAACGGTATTGGTTACCCAGTTTTAGTTAGACCTTCTTATGTGCTGGGTGGTAGAGGTATGGAGATTGTTTATGATGAAGAGTCGCTAAGAGGGTTTATCGAGGCCGCAACNGCGGTCACACCAAATCACCCAGTANTAATTGACAAGTTTTTAGATGATGCTATTGAGATTGATGTGGATGCTTTATATGACGGCAAAGAACTTTATTTGGCTGGAGTTATGGAACACATTGAAGAGGCTGGAATTCACTCTGGTGATTCGGCCTGTGTTCTTCCAAGCATCTCACTTCAAAAGGATTTATTAGCTCAAATTAGAGAAGCTACTGAAAAGATAGCCAAAGATGTTGGCGTGCTAGGGCTGATTAATATTCAATTTGCTATCAGTGGAAATCCACAAAAACTTTATGTTCTCGAAGCTAACCCTCGTGCTTCTAGAACTGTTCCGTTTGTAGCAAAGGCAACTGGTATTCAATTAGCAAAAGCAGCAGCATTGATATCAACTGGTATGTCGATACCAGAATTAAGAATCAATCAAATTCTGCCTAAATCGGGTGACGGCCATGCTAATGGTGTTTCCGTAAAAGAAGCAGTGTTGCCATTTAATCGCTTTAGAAGAGTTGATGGAACCGGCATTGATACTGTGCTTGGACCTGAGATGAAATCAACTGGTGAAGTGATGGGAATTGCAAGCAACTTTGGATTAGCTTTTGCAAAAAGTCAGACTGCGGCATTTGGCCCACTACCTAAATCAGGCGCTGTATTTATCTCACTATCAGAACGGGATAAAGAACCTGGTTGGCGAGCAGCACGAGACTTGCATAATTTGGGTTTTAAAATTTATAGCACCTCTGGAACAAATGCATTCCTTTCTGAAAAAGGCGTACCATCAGAGTTAGTGAGAAAAAATTCAGATAATAATTCAAACCAACTATCTGCAAATGATGTGATTACTAAGGGGTTGGTTCAACTAGTAATTAACACACCACTAGGTCGAGGCTCACGCCATGATGGTTTTCTGATCAGAACAGCGGCGGTTTCAAGATCTGTTTCATGCATCACTACTATTCCAGGCTTTAAAGCGGCTGTGGCAGGAATATCTGCTTTGCAAAAAGATGATTTCGATATCAAATCACTACAAGAGTGGATGAAGTAATGATTCCACAGAAGATAAACAAGCACGCTACCCAGATGAACGCAGAGGTAATTAGTAATAAAAAAGTAGGTCCTTATCACCATATGGTTTTTGCAGTCGGGGATATGGCAGCCCATTCACGGCCTGGTAATTTCGTTGCAATATCAGTTGGCGGGAGCCATTCAGCATTAATTTTACGAAGAGCCTTTGCAATTTATCGAGCAATTGATAAAGGTCCAATGGGGGGCAGTATTGAGTTAGTAGTTGCACCACATGGCGAAGGTAGCAAGTGGTTGTGCGCCAGAAATGTTGGTGATTTTGTAGATTTAATTGGTCCGCTTGGAACTGCATTTGGAATTCCAACAACAAATGCAAACACAATGTTGATCGGTGGCGGTTATGGTTCAGCCCCACTTTTTGCTCTTGCAGAGCTACTAAAAAATCGTGGTTGTCGAGTAGATATGGTGCTTGGAGCAAGCACTGCAAACAAAATTTATGCACCCCTTGAAGGCAAACGAAGTGTTTCTTCTTTGACCTTAACAACTGATGATGGCACTGCTGGTATTCATGGACAGATCAGTGAAGCTATACCAAGACTGATTCGTGAGTTCGGAACTGAAGTAATTTACTCTTGCGGGCCAATGGGCATGCTTTCGGCAATTGCGAAGATTGCTGATGAATTTGATCTTGCTCATCAATGCGCAGTTGAAGAGGCAATGGCTTGTGGAATTGGGGTTTGCATGACTTGTGTTGTGCCGATTAAACATGAGGATGGAATAAAGATGGTCCGTACCTGTATTGATGGACCGGTGATGGATGGCTCGGAAATTATATGGGATCGTAAAACTGTTTTGGATGCGTTATAGGTATGAGCGCATTAGATTTCTCCACCAAAATTGGCAGTAAGAGATTTTCGAACCCAATTTTTACCGCAAGTGGCTGCGCAAGCTCTGGACAAGAACTTTCACAGTTTTTCCCATTAAGTTCGCTTGGTGCGGTAGTTACTAAGTCAATTATGACTAAGCCTCGTACTGGCAGAGCAACACCCAGAATGGCGGAAACGCCAAGTGGCATGCTTAATTCAATTGGCTTGCAAGGACCAGGAATTGATACTTTTTTAGAGAAAGATATTCCTTGGTTGATTGAACAACAGGCAAAGATAATTGTTTCAATTGCTGGTGAAACGGTTGATGAGTATGGCGTGCTAGCACGAAGGTTGCGAGCACTTTCTGGGATTAGCGCGGTTGAAGTAAATATCTCTTGTCCGAATGTAGAAAATCGTGGACAAGTTTTTGCTTGTCATCCAGATACTGCTGTTGCAGTTATTGAATCAGTTAGGCGCAATATTGGCGGTGAGCTGCCAATAATTGCGAAGTTATCGCCCGACGTGACTGACATAGTTGAGATTGCTAGCGCTGTGATAAACGCAGGAGTTGATGGTTTGGCATTGATTAATACACTTTTAGGAATGGTAATCGACACAAACTCAATGAGACCAAAACTAGCTGGCAAAACTGGGGGATTGTCTGGACCGGCAATCAGACCAGTTGCAGTTAGAGCGATTTATCAAGTTCATCAAGCTTTTCCAAATACACCTATTGTTGGCATGGGTGGTGTTGCAAGCGGTAGAGATGCTTTTGAATTAATCCTTGCTGGAGCAAGTGCAGTTTCTGTTGGAACTGCCACTTTCGGAAATCCAAATGCAGCTATGCAAATAAAGGAAGAATTATCGCAATTACTTACTAAAAATGGTTTTAATGATTTCCGAGATGCAATCGGCTTTGCTCATAGGGGTATTTAGTGAAACTACCAATAATTCTTGCACTCGATACAAAGGAAGTTGCCCAAGCTTCCAGCTGGATTAAAGCTTCTAGAGAATCAATAAACCATTTTAAAATCGGATTGGAATTTTACTTGCGTCATGGTGCACAAGGGATTGAAAAGCTAAGACAGGAGAGTGATTTCGAGTTATTTCTCGACCTCAAGTTATATGACATCCCAAATACCGTAAAAGGAGCGGTGGAATCTGTCGCATCGCTATCGCCAAAATATTTAACGGTTCACGCTGCTGGCGGAAACAAAATGATTAAGGCAGCCGTAGACGCTCTTCCGGGTGGGTCAATAACTGCAGTTACAGTTTTAACATCTTTTTCTGAGCCTGATTTTGCTGCCATGGGCCAAAAAAATAGTATTGAAGAAACAACAAAAAGCTGGGCACAGATGGCACTTTCATCTGGGGCAACATCTTTGGTTTGCTCTCCGTTTGAAGTAACCGCACTACGTACCTTATCTACTACCGCTACCTTGATAACGCCCGGAGTTAGAGTTGAAGGCGATGCTGCTGGCGACCAGGCACGGATAATGTCACCTAGCCAAGCGATTTCTGCCGGCGCTGATCTGGTGGTGATTGGCAGATCAATTACCTCTCTGTGGGATGGCTCTGATTTAAATATGCGAAAGAAGATAGAACAAATCGCCAGTACGCTTGGCTNATATGTTGCCTCCAANATTAAGCCGTCGGTCACGGAGAAAAGCTGGCGAAAAAGCGGTAATCGCGCGCCAGGAGAGAGCAAGTGTCAAAGAGCAGGTTGCTTTGGGTGAGATCTATTTCTTTGACCTATTTAAAGATGAGCGCAAAGCCATTGCACGTATGAAATTAATTGATTTGCTGCAATCAGTGCCAGGTATCGGCCAATCCAGAGCCGATGTGATTTTAAAAAGAACTGGTATCTCACCATCGCGTAGAATTGGTGGTGTTGGACATCGACAGCTAGACCTACTAAGACAGGAGTTTCTACTCGTGAAAAACTCTCGTAAAAGTGGAAAGCTGCTGGTTGTCTCTGGACCTAGCGGAGTAGGAAAAAGTACAATCACAAATAAATTAAGAAGCGATGATCGCTTTTGGATATCTATTTCTGCTACCACGAGAAAAATGCGCACTGGTGAGGTAGATGGAGTCGATTATCATTTCGTAAGTGATGAAAAATTTGATGAGATGATAAAAAATAATGAATTTCTAGAATGGGCTAGTTTTGCTGGTGCAAAGTATGGAACACCACAAAAAGCAGTTGAGGACGCATTATTGGATGGCAAGAATGTAATTTTAGAGATTGAATTAAATGGTGCACGTCAGGTTAGAACAAACAAAAAGAGTGCAATTCTGGTCTTTATTGAACCGCCTTCCTGGGAGGAATTGACTTCAAGATTGATAAATAGAGGTACCGAATCTGAGCACTCCACCCAAGCCCGCCTAGACCGGGCAAAGGAAGAGCTACAAGCGGCCTCTGAGTTTGATCATGTAGTGATTAACCATCAGGTAGAGCAATCAGTGGCTGAACTGGTATCTTTAGCCCTTCGCTAAATCATCAAAATTTAAAGGGGCATTTCCATGACCAATCAAGCACTAGACGGTATTACTAACCCACCTATTGATGCATTGCTTGAAAAAGCTGGATCAAAATACAGCTTGGTCCTTTATGCAGCAAAGCGTGCTCGTCAAATTAATGCTTATTACTCACAACTTGGCGAAGGCTTACTTGAATATGTTGGCCCACTTGTTGAGACCTATGTGCATGAGAAACCATTATCTATTGCACTTCGTGAAATTAATGAAGGCTTGTTAACAATCGAAAACTTGGAACCAAAGCCAGCTGATTCAGCCAGCTAATAACTGCCCATGTTTCCCCGTGGTCGCAAGCTCCTACTTGGTGTAGCCGGAGGTATTTCGGCGTANAAATCATGTGACCTTCTTCGTCGTTTGCAGGATGAAGGTTTCATTGTTGATGTTGTTCCAACTGCTGCAAGCCTGAACTTTGTTGGTAAGGCAACTTGGGAAGCACTATCTGGTCGTAATGTAGTTACAGATCTTTGGTCAGATGTTACAAATGTTCCACATATTTCACTTGCTAAAGAGAGTGACTTAATTGTTATAGCTCCTACCACCGCTGATCTGTTGGCAAAATTAGCATCTGGTAGAGCAGATGATCTATTAACAAATATTGTTTTAGCATCTACTTCACCAAAGATATTAGTACCAGCTATGCACCCAGAAATGTGGAGTAATGCTGCAACGGTAGAAAATGTAAAGGTNTTNAAGGAACGTGGGTTTTATGTAATTGAGCCAGATGTGGGTCGTATGACGGGTTCAGATTTTGGCGTTGGTAGATATCCAGAAACTATTAAAATTGTTGAGGCAATCAACAAAACAGTTAATCAGAGTGCTGATTTATCCGGCAAGCGCATATTAATTACCGCTGGCGGTACTAGAGAACCGATTGATCCAATTAGATTTATTGGTAATAGATCTTCTGGTAAGCAGGGTTTTGCCTTGGCAATGGCAGCTGCAAGCCGGGGAGCACAGGTTCATTTAGTAACTGCAAATACTGATCTGCCGATTATCGAAGGAATTACCACTACTGCGGTCGAAACAGCAGAGCAGATGGCAGCGGTTTTAGCCGTTGAATTTCCGCATTGCGACGCATTAATTATGAGTGCGGCTGTAGCAGATGCCAAAGTTTTGAATTATTCAGATATAAAGATTAAGAAAGAATCACTTGGTACGGTTGAGTTAGANANAAATCCTGATATTTTGAAATCGTTATCTCAAAGTAAGAAACTTNGCCAAGTTATTGTAGGTTTTGCAGCCGAAACTAGTAGTAATGCTTTAGCGTTAGAGCAAAGTGGATTTGATAAATTATCAAGCAAATCACTGGATATCATCTATGTGAATAATGTTTCTGGNGGNGCAATCTTTGGAAGCGACAAGACTGAGGGTTTAATCATTGATAAGCAGAAGAATGTGATCAAAGTACCAGAAATATCCAAAGACACACTTTCAGATATATTGCTGGATCAATTAGTAAGTAAGTTAGGTTAAGGTCATGAAAAATCGGCTTTTTACCTCTGAGTCAGTGACTGAAGGTCANCCAGATAAGATCGCNGACCAGATATCAGATGCAATTTTAGACTCTTTGTTATCGCAAGATACAAAGAGCAGGGTTGCGGTTGAAACTTTGATTACTACCGGTCAGGTTCACGTTGCTGGTGAAGTAACAACTGATGGCTATGCAGATGTAATGAATATTGTTCGCGAGACTGTTCTTGAAATCGGCTATGACTCCTCAGAAAAGGGTTTTGATGGNAACAGCTGCGGGGTNTCGATTTCTATTGGCCAACAATCCCAAGATATTGCTCAAGGNGTTAATGATGCTTTTGAAAGCAGAGTTTCATCTTCGAATGATCCATTAGACCTTCAAGGAGCTGGTGATCAAGGATTAATGTTTGGATACGCCTGCAATGACACACCAGAGTTAATGCCACTGCCAATTTCGCTAGCTCATAAATTATCCCAGCAACTCACTAAAGTGAGAAAAGATGGAGTTCTTCCTTATTTAAGACCAGATGGTAAAACCCAAGTAACTATCGAATACCAAGGTGACAATGCGGTTGCACTTAATACAGTTGTTATCTCTTCTCAACATTCGCATGACGTTGATTTAGAAAAAAAATTAGCGCCCGAAATAAAGAAATTTGTAATTGACCCAATCATAAAAGATCTAAAAATCGATGTTTCTAATGTTAAATTACTTATAAATCCAACAGGCCGATTTGTTATCGGTGGACCTATGGGAGATGCTGGTTTAACCGGGCGAAAAATTATCGTAGATACTTATGGTGGAATGGCTCGCCATGGTGGCGGAGCGTTTTCTGGTAAAGATCCATCAAAGGTTGATCGATCAGCAGCTTACGCAATGCGCTGGGTAGCAAAAAATGTAGTTGCCGCTGGACTTGCTGACCGTTGCGAAGTTCAAGTCGCTTATGCAATTGGTAAGGCACAGCCAGTGGGCTTATTTATCGAAACATTTGGAACTGAAAAATTTGATTTGAATAAGATAAGTGACGCAGTTAAAGAGGTTTTTGATTTAAGACCAGCTGCAATTATTCGCGACCTTAATCTTTTACGCCCAATTTATGCAAAAACTGCCGCCTATGGCCATTTTGGTAGAGAGTTACCAGATTTTTCTTGGGAAAAAACTGACCGAGCAAATGCACTAAAGGCTCTAGTTAAATAAACAGTGGCTGCTCCACTTAAATTAAAACGGCAAGCAGTTACAAAAGCACCCCAAAAGTTACCTAATGTTTCAAAGAATTTACCAATAGCCTCAGTTTTAGTTGATACTCCAGTTTCGAGCTTGGAAGGAATTTACGACTATTTAGTGCCAGAGATCTTTGATGAAAGTGCAGTTATTGGGACTAAAGTTTTAGTTGAATTCGGCTCTGGTAAGGCCGAAGGCTTAGTTGTAGGAAGAAAAAATAAAAGTGATCAAACTCAGAAGTTAAAACCGATACTTGACCTAACCTCCCCAAGTGGGATGGTGAGTGAAACAGTTATTAGTCATATTGAAATGGTCAGAAATCGTTTCGGGGGCAGTTTTTGGGCAGTGTTGAATTCAGCTGTTCCAAGTAGAGTTGTTAAAGAAGAAAAAATAATTGAAACCGATGCTTCGATTTATGAGGCAGGTTCATATGATTCTCCAGAGTTACGAGAGTTAATTGGTAGGGCAGACTTTGGACAATTGCTTAGCAAACAAAAACTTAAGTGGGGCATCAATTTTCCTATTGCTACCGATCCAAATTGGTTTCTTTTAGAAATTGTTAAATTAAGAGCACAGGTTAGTCAAATCTTGCTGATCGTCCCAGACGAAAAGGATATTTCTACACTTTCAGCAGTACTTGCCAATCACTTTGGTGATCAATTGATTGAACTTGGATCACATTTAAGTAAAAGCCTTCGCTATCGAAATTATTTGAAAACTCGGTATATGTTTCCTAAGGTAATAATAAGCACCCGAAGTGGGGTGTTTGCGCCGCTGGAAAAGAATGCGACAGTTATTGTTTTATCTGATTTGGATAGTTCGCACTACGAATTGCACTCTCCGGGCTGGAACAGTCGGGATGTCACATTATTGAGAGATCATTTCACATCTTTGATATTTATCTCACCTTCGCACTCCTTGGAGATTGCTCGGCTAATTGAGATAAGTTGGCTTGAAAAGAAGTTATATAAGCAGAAAAATACCCAGAGATTCTTAACCAATGAAAATGGCAACTCATATATTTCGTCNATCAAAAAAGGAATCTCTAACGGTAATGTGCTTGTTTCAGTATCGGAAAAAGGTTATGCAAATCTATTCCTCTGCTCTAAATGCCGAAATACCGCAAATTGTGAATGTGGCGGCAAACTACAAATCGATGGATCAAAGAAGATTCCAAAATGTTATTTGTGCCAAGCAGAGTATAAAAACTGGAAATGCTCTTTCTGTGCGGATAGTCGTCCATTTGTAATTGCCAAGGGAATTGAAAGAACAGCTGAGGAAATTGGGCGAGCAATTCCTAAAATTGCAATATTAGTTTCATCCGGAAATAAACAAATTTCGTCCCTACCAAGCGGGCGCCATATTGTTATTTCAACTGCTGGCTCTGAACCAAATGGAGTTTACTCATCCGTAGTTATGCTTGATGGGGAAAAAATATTTAATCGACCNTCTTTAAGAGCAGAAGAGCTTGCAAAGTTTCACTGGTTTTCTCTATTAAGTAAGGCTAGTAACTCTGCGGAGATTTTTGTATCCCTTCCAAATCATCACCCTTCTGTTCAATGTTTATTAAGAGGAGATTCACTCGCAAATGCCGCTTCGGAGTTAAGCAGTAGAGACAAAGCAAAGTTGCCTCCGTTTTATCGTGTAGCGGTTGTTATAGGGGATAAGCCCGAAATTTCTAAGTTTGCGGAGAATTTGCGCAATGATAAAACCTACGAGATTACTGGCCCTATCACCATCGATAGCTATCAGAGCAAATTATTGATTAGAGTTAAACTGACTGAGGGTTCGCTACTTGTTGACCTGTTAGATGATGTAATTAAGGTTCAAGCCTTAAAACGTAGGAAAATTTTTAGTATTCGGTTTGATCCTTTTGATTTATAGCCCTACCTTCTGAAGTATCATTTACTTATGGCAATTCAACCAATTCGATTATTCGGCGATCCCGTGTTAGTCACACCGGCTACGCCTGTAATTGATTTTGATAAGGAACTTCGCCAACTGGTTGAAGATTTAACTCAAACGATGCAAGCAGCCCCTGGCGCCGGATTGGCCGCACCGCAGATCGGTGTTCCATTGCGAGTTTTTGTTTGGGACATAGATGATTCAATCGGTCATTTGATCAATCCGACCCTTGATCTAAGCGATGAGATGCAAGAGGGTGAAGAGGGATGTTTATCTTTTCCAGATTTAGTTTATGAAACTCCAAGAGCATTTAGGGCAGTTGCTAAAGGTTTCAATATGCATGGCGAACCAGTTATTGTCGAAGGCACTGAACTGTTAGCTCGATGTCTTCAGCATGAAACCGATCATCTTAATGGCGTACTGTTTATCGATAGAATGAAATCAGAGCAAAGAAAAATTGCTATGAAAGAGATCCGTGAGTCAGAGTGGTTCGGCGTGGCAGCGAAAGATGGAAGTTCACCAATTATCAAGGTTTCACCACATTCAACTTTTGGTTTAGGTCTTTAGCAAATTGAAAGTAGTAATAGCTTCTTCTTCATATGTATCAAAGCCACTAATTTCTTTACTTTCTAGTAGTCGTGAACATGAGCTAATTGGCTTGATTACTAACCCTGACAAGGCAACAGGCCGCGGAATGAACATAGTTGCAAACGAGCTAGCATCTTGGGGGATGTCGAATGGTATTAATGTTTTAAAGCCAGAAGGTCGGGATAACCTAAAAGATTTAATTAAAACGTTGAATCCTGAAATAGTTATAACGATTGCCTATGGGCAAATAATTCCAGAAGATTTTCTAAATTTACCAAAATATGGCTGGATAAATGTTCACTTTTCATCCCTGCCTCGATGGCGAGGAGCAGCGCCGGTACAGTGGGCAATTCTTTCTGCTGACAAAGAGACTGGTGTAACAATATTTCAGTTGGATAAAGGAATGGATACGGGACCAGTATATTTAAGTGAAAGCGTCTCAATTGAACGAGATGAAACGACCGAGATGTTGCTTACCAGGCTAAGTAATATTGGTGCAGATCTTGCAATTCAATCCCTATCCAAAATCCAAACTGGTATAGAACCTGTTGCACAGTTAAATTCTGGAGTAACACTTGCCCCGAAAATTACTAAAAATGATGGAAAAATTAATTGGCATGAGAACACCGATGAAATATTCAACCGATATAGAGCGTTAGCTGGGAATCCTGGAATTTGGACATTACTTGGGGAACTTAGGTTAAAAATTGATTCATTAGAGATCTCTAACCGAGT
>Ga0063231_10000441_pt1 | contig 11642 bp, 9 predicted proteins | sample LauGreSu1BDMLBSD_2_FD_56231 | JGI IMG/M metagenome (GOLD analysis project Ga0063231, IMG submission 56231) | Freshwater lake microbial communities from Lake Michigan, USA - Su13.BD.MLB.SD v2 (version 2) | ecosystem: Environmental > Aquatic > Freshwater > Lake | place: Lake Michigan, USA...
ACATCGATCAAGGCCTCTGTCAGCAGGAACCGCCAGTACATTCACCTGGTCAGCAACTCTGGTACCACACTTCCCACGGATGTTTGGGTGCCGAGTACACTGCTTGTAAAGCCACAGTTGTCCTGGCAATATGCAGCAGGTTTCTTCAAAAATTTCAATGATAATGCTTACGAAACTTCGGTAGAGCTTTACTACAAATCAATGCAAAACCAGATTGAATACAGGGAAGGGTACACACCATCCATCAAAGACCCTGAAGAGGAATTTGTTTTTGGAAAGGGCTGGAGCTATGGTGCAGAATTTTTCATCAATAAAACCAAAGGAAAATTCACGGGTTGGATTGGGTATACATTGGCTTGGTCATGGCGAAGGTTCCCAGGTTTAAACAATGGAAACAAGTATCCTGCCAAGTTCGACCGCCGCAATGATCTTTCTGTTGTTGGTATCTATGAAAAGAATCCCCGTTGGAAGTTTTCTGCCGTTTTTGTTTATGCTACTGGCAACGCCACATCTCTTCCGGAAAAATTTTACCTGGTTGAGGGTGTACTGACCCAGCAGTACAGCAAGATCAACCAATACCGTTTGGCACCCTACCATCGCCTGGACCTTTCTGCAACCTATGTGCCAATCCCGAAAAAAGAAAGAAAAGTAAAAGGAAGCTGGGTCTTTAGTTTATACAATGCTTATAACAGGAAGAACCCATATTTTTATTATTTTGACCAGACCGGTAGCGCATTTGCTGGAACCTTACAAGTTCAGGCCAAGCAGGTTTCATTGTTTCCTGCCATTCCATCGGTTACCTATAATTTCAAATTCTAAATTATCGTTTGACTTTTAATCGAATAGACCCACTTGTTTGTTCTGTTGACGTGATGTTGATCTCATAGCGGTTGGTTGATGTTGTTACCACCATCAGTGCAGTATTGGGAGGAATCGTCCCCATGCTTTCTGCAAACATCACAATATCATACACATCATCTTTTTCATTGACATCAATATTGATGGTAATTGGTTTGGCTGTCAACATTTTTGCTGGAATCAACAATGCCCCATTCATGAAAATGGATACAGTATCTCCATCTACTTGCCCGTTGTCGTAGATATCAATTTTAATCGAAGGCCCTGTAACATCAATGGTTTTGATGACCTGAGCACTCCTTTGGGTGAGTTTTTCTTTGGCAGTTTCAGATANATTCCTGGCTTTTCCCCCTTCCATGGGCATTACAGGCTTGGGATCAGCTTTCTTGTCTGCAGATTTTTCTGNAAGAGACTGCTGGCTTCCCTTTTGAGATGGGTTANTTTTATCCTCTGCAGGTTTCTTAATATTTGGAATTGCTTTGGANTCAGCCTCTCCCAGAATTTTTTGNTGAGTGGAATTGNTGTCTGTTTTTTTGGGGGGTGTTTTTTCGTCTTTTTTAACAGATGGTGGAGTTGTGATCAACATTTTTCTTTCCAGAGCAGTATTGCCTTTTCCGCAATCACTCCCTTTTTCTACTGGCTTCCATTTACCCAAAAGGACTTCCTTGTCAGCTTGTTTTAAATAGGTTAGTTCATGCGATTGGTGGCAATTTTTGAAATCTGGAGGGGTATTGGTTTTTACTGTCTCAACCTCATTGACCGAAAGAGATTTGCTGCCCTTGTCAAAATTTCCTTTTAGCCTGCAGATTACAAAATAGCGTTTACCGGACATGGAAAAATAGGTGTAAGAATATCCACTTACCTGCGTTCCTGCTACCTCAATTTCCAGTACATAATCAGTGGTTGATCCTGAAGGGTCATCTGCTGATGTGAATCCGCCAATCCATTGTCCGCTCATTTTCTGGGCTGAAGCCTGTTGAAAAGCCAACATCAAAAATGAAAATACACAAAGGGCAATTGCCCTTGAAACAGCTCCAATTTCAGGGAAAAACGAATGCTTTTTCATCTTAATATTACACAATTCCATTTTTTTAATCACAACAATGCAAATTATTGTGAATTCAAGAGGGGCTTACCCAATACTTCGTTAAATTTGCAGTCAATTAAGCATTCAAATTCAACCGTATTTACAAAATGGTCAATATTCAATTTCCGGATGGTGCAGTCAGAAGCTACGAGCTGGGCATAACTCCCATGGCTGTAGCGAAAGGTATTTCAGAGGGTTTGGCAAAAAAAGTCATTGCTGCTGCTATTGATGGTGTTGTCAGTGATGCTTCCACACCCATTAACAAGGATGCCGCATTGAAACTGATTACCTGGGACGATGCCGACGGAAAATCAACTTTTTGGCATTCAACCGCTCACTTGTTGGCTGAAGCAGTGGAAGCTACATTTCCTGGAGTGAAATTTTGGGTGGGCCCAGCCATTGACAGGGGCTTTTATTATGACATGGACCTTGGTGGCAAAACAATCTCTGAGGAGGAATTGTCCAATCTTGAAAAAAAGATGGGTGAGCTAGCCAAACAAAACAATATTTTCATTCGCAAGCAGATTTCAAAGGATGACGCCATTGCCTATTTCACTGAAAAAGGTGATGAATACAAATTGGATCTGCTTCAGGGCCTNACAGATGGAGAAATAAGTTTTTACACACAAGGTGCATTCACCGATCTCTGTCGNGGGCCACATATCCCACATACCGGCCTCATCAAGGCCATCAAACTGACTTCCATCGCAGGTGCCTACTGGAAAGGAGATGAGAAGAACAAGCAACTTACCCGGGTTTATGGTGTGAGTTTCCCGAACCAGAAAGAACTTGATGAGCACATCTTGATGCTGGAAGAGGCCAAGAAAAGAGACCACAGGAAACTCGGCAAAGAATTGGGGATTTTCACCTTTGATGACAACATCGGACCTGGTCTTCCTCTTTGGATGCCGAATGGTACTGTCATCATTGAAGAATTGGAGAGATTGGCAAAGGAAACAGAAACCGCTGCTGGATACAAGCGTGTTGTTACACCGCATATTGCAAAGGAAAGCCTTTACATAACCAGTGGTCACCTTCCATATTACGAGGACAGCATGTATCCTCCTATGGAACTTGAAGGAGTCAAATACTACCTCAAGGCCATGAACTGCCCTCACCACCATAAAATTTTCTCAGCTGAAAACAGGAGCTACAGGGAATTACCCCTCCGTCTCGCAGAATATGGTACCTGTTACCGTTATGAACAGAGTGGTGAGCTTTTTGGATTGATGAGGGTCAGGTGCCTGCACATGAACGATGCCCATATCTATTGTTCAAAAGAGGATTTCGCCAATGAGTTCAGGGCTGTCAATGACATGTACATCAAATATTTCAACATTTTTGGCATTGATAAATATGTAATGCGCCTTAGTTTGCATGATCCTGCAAAATTGGGCCAGAAATACATCAACGAACCTGAACTTTGGCTGGAAACGGAGGAAATGGTCAGGCAGGTTTTGATTGAATCCAACATTCCTTTTGTTGAGGTTCCTGACGAAGGGGCTTTCTATGGTCCTAAAATTGATGTGCAGATCTGGAGTGCCATTGGCCGTGAGTTCACCCTGGCCACCAACCAGGTAGACTTTGCCCAGGGCAGAAGGTTTGGTTTGCAGTTCACCAACCGAGACAATCAGCCTGAAGTACCGTTGATTATTCACCGCGCACCATTGGGTACCCATGAAAGGTTCATCGGATTCTTGCTGGAGCATTATGCAGGCAAATTCCCATTGTGGCTCTCTCCGGTCCAGGTAAAAATTCTTCCCATCAGTGATAAGTTCAATGATTATGCTTTCTCTGTCAACAGGCAATTGTTAGAGGCAGGCATCCGTTCTGAGGTGGATGATAGAAGTGAAAAGATTGGCAAGAAAATCAGGGATACTGAACTGATGCGCGTACCTTATATGCTTGTCATTGGAGAAAAAGAGCAGACCGAGGGCTGCGTTTCCGTAAGAAGACAAGGAAAGGGAGATGCAGGACAATGTTCAGTATCAGAAATATTGTCTACCTTGACATCTGAAAACAAGAATCGGCAATCCATTTAATCAAAAAACAATAAAAACGGATACTACCTGATGCCGTCAGGAAATCCGAAAGCTACTATGGCATTATCTAACAGACCATTCAGCAGCCGTCCTGGTTCGGGCGGTCCAAGAGGAAGATTCCTCCCAAGAAAAGAAGCAGAACACCGCATCAACCATTTCATCAGGGTTCCGCAGGTTCGCCTTGTTGGTGACAATGTAACAATGGGTGTTTATTCAACGCAAGATGCCCTCAAAATGGCACAGCAGCTGGAACTTGATCTGGTGGAAATTTCTCCACAGGTTGATCCACCTGTTTGTAAAATCATTGACTACAACAAATTCCTTTACGACAAAAAGCGCAAGGAAAAGGAAATGAAGGCCAAGAGCAAGTCTGCGGAACTCAAAGAAATTCGCTTTACTCCTGGTACTGACGACCATGATTTTGATTTCAAGGCCCGTCATGCTGAAAACTTTCTCAAAGAAGGCAACAAGGTTAAGGCCTATGTACAGTTTAAAGGCCGTGCCATCATGTTCAAAGAAAGAGGAGAACTTGTTCTCTTGAAATTCGCTGAGCGTCTTTCTGAAGTGGGTCAGGTTGAAGGTCTTCCTAAACTAGAAGGCAAGAGAATGCTCATGATCATTGCGCCAAAATCAGCAAAGAAAAAGGTAACTGCAGCTGCAGAATAAACCATAACCGCCAAATGATGTGTTTCAACAGTGCCTTCGGGTGCTGATCAATGAAAGTATCATTTGGCGTTTTTGTTTTTTAGATTGACCTGCTTCTTGCATTGTTCCATTTGCCAGATTTGAGATAGGCAAACGACATGATAAATATGCTGGTCCAGTAAACCCATTCTGACCCCCATCCCCATGCGATCGAAAGGTCGTAAACTTCCATCACCAGGTATACGTATACAATGTACATGACAATGGTGATCATTTCTATCATAAGGTTGACCCTTGTATTTCCGGTTCCAGTTACTGCATTTAGGCAAACTGTAGATACAGACATCATCAAAATGGCAACCGAAACAACCCTTAGCACAGGAACGGCCATGGTCAGAAATGCGGCATCATCATTGAAAATGCTGAGTATTTCTCTGGTGAAAAGTTGAACAGGGATGAAAACAACCAGCGTTGACCCAGCACTCAGCATGGCAATCCTGCCTACAAGAATCATCACCCTTTTGCTCAAACCCTGGCCAACCAAGTTAGATACCATCGTGCTGGAGGTTGCAGCAAATGCCCAGATGAAAATGCCATAAAAGCCAAAAAGCAGCCTCATCAGCTGACTGACATCCAAAGCCAGCATGCCATCATGAGATACCAGGATGAAAAAGAACTCCCAGCTGATGATGCTGATGGCATATTGCAAAATGATTGGGGATGATTGGATGAGAATGGTTTTACTGATTTCCCAATTGAATGAAAGGTTGTCAAACAATTTGAACCTTGTGTTCATTCCTTTTGCGTTGATAATGGCAAAAACAACGATCATTCCAATGAATTCCGCCATGATACTGGCATAGGCTGCGCCATTGAAACCCAGTTTCGGCATTCCTAGGTTACCAAAGATCAGTCCATAATCCAGCACCACATTGGAAATTGTTTCTGCTAGAGTGCCCCAGATCAGGAGCTTGCTTTGATTGGTTCCAACCAGCAAGGCATTGCGCATCTGGTATATGTACAAAAACGGCAGCCCCCAAATCCTGATGAACAAAAAACTGGTGGACTGTTTGGCAAGGGCGGGATCGGTAAAACTGCCAAATATAGCAGGGGCAAGACTGAAGGTACAGATGATGCCAAAAGCAGCTATCATCAGCGTCAAGTAAACGCTTTGAATAAAAAGCCCACCGATTTCAGTGCTGCGGTCTTGACCTGCCCTTCTTGAGACCAAAGTTTGAAGCCCATTGTTGAGTCCATAGCCAATAACCGAAAAAACAAGATAATAAACCCCTGTTACGCCTGAGGCACCCATGAAACCAGGTCCAAGTTTGGACAAAAAGAAGCTGTTGATCAGAAAATTGAACTGGGGAACAAGTATGGCAAAACTGATGGGGATTGCCATCTGTAGAATCTGTCTGTAACTTATGTTCAATTTCAAGCTATCTTCCATACTGTTCACCAGTCATAGCCATAAGCTTAACCGGGTTGCAAACCTACGGTTTTCCCGGGCGCTTTTAACCGCTAAATACATTAAATTTGTAGTATGATTCAACCGATCATAAAGCCATCATTTGGGTTCAGCAATGAAAACAACGCTTCAATAATTGAAGGCGCGGCCAAATTATGTATCGAAGTTGGTCAATTTCATATCGCCATTACCATCAGTAATGTTTCTGGCGATTCAGTAAACCTCTTTGACCTGTATACTACTAAGCAAAAGCCCGATCCGGCTTTTTTACAATCAGTATTGTCTTCTGAAAAACTTGAGGGTGTCCAATTTTCTGATGTCATTTTCATCCATAACCAAAAAGAAATGGTTTTGGTGCCATCTTCTTTGTACAAACAAGACCTGGATGCTGTGCTCATTGACACCATTCATGGAGACAAAATGGAGTATTCTATAGCTGTGGATGATGTACACCAATGGGAATTGCACAATGTTTATGGAACGCCAACAGAATTGATGGAAATTGTTTTTGCAAAGTATCCTCAAGCAAGACAGGTGCAATACATGAGTGCATGTCTTAGAGGTGTTTTCAGAACCCTTAGCCAGGATGTAAACCAATGGATCAAACTTTATGTTTTGCCATCTTGCTTCAACCTGGTCGTATTGAAGGGTGAACAATTACAGATTGCGAAATCCTTTTATTATGAAACACCCGAAGACATTATTTATCACCTGCTGAATGTAGTTGATAAACATGGTCTGGATGTATCTGAGGTGCTCGTAGAGGTGAGTGGCTTACTAGACTCATCCTCAACTACATGGAAGGAGTTGAATAAATATTTTTTGAACATCAGCATGGAAAACTACCCTGGAGTTTCAGGTGGGAATGCCAACAATGCTGATCTTCCTTCCCATTATTTCACACCATTTTTGCTTGTTCCCAAATGCGTATAATCAGCGGAGAACTTGGTGGCAGGAAAATCAACCCTCCCAATAACATGCCCTATACAAGGCCTACAACAGATATGGCCAAAGAAGGACTGTTCAATGTCATTGAAAATAACATGGACCTCTCTGCAGTACGTTCTCTTGATCTTTTTGGAGGGACAGGCAGCATCAGCTATGAATTGTTTTCAAGAGGGGTCAAAGACCTCACCATCATAGAGAAAGATCCTGAGATGTATAATTTTATCAAGAAAACATCAGAGCAGATGGGCGTTTCTGGGATGAAACTGTTCAGGTCAGATGTTTTCAAATACATGATGGACTGCAAGGAACAATTTAATTTCATTTTTGCCGGTCCTCCCTATGCCCTCGGTAATATCGAAGACATACCCAAGATCATTTTTCAAAAAGAACTGCTTTTTGAAGAAGGCTGGTTTATTTTAGAACATACTCCGCGCAATGATTTTAAGGACCATCCCTATTTCAGGACAGAAAGAAAATACGGAACCACCATATTTTCAATCTTCATCAACCGGCCCACTGAAACAAAGGATTAATGAAAAAGTCTGAAGCCAGGAAATTCTTCAGCGCCAAACGCTTAGCCCTAACCCCTTTTGAGGCAAACACCAAACAGGACTTGATACTCATTCGTTTTCAAGAGCTTTCCCTTCCATATTTTAGCCTCGTTCACGCCTATCTTCCATTGTATGAGCGCAACGAACCAGATCCAATTCCATTGTTGGATTACATGCATTTTCGCTATCCAGGCATGCAAGTGACACATGCCAAAATAAAACCAAACGATTTCAGCATGCTGCATTTTTTGCAGGATGATGAAATGTTTTTTGAAAAAAACCAATACGGAATTCCCGAACCAATAGGTGGAGTAGCAGTCAACGAGATGGATATAGACATTGTTTTCATCCCATTGTTGGCATTTGATGAAATGGGCAACAGGGTAGGATATGGAAAAGGATATTATGACCGGTTCCTGTCAAAATGCAGAAAAGATGTGTTGAAAATTGGTCTTTCGTTCTTTCCACCTGTAGATTCAATTGAAGATGTCGATTTCTTCGATAAAAAGCTCGACTTTTGCATTACACCTGAATGTGTATATGCATTTTAAAAATATTTATTTACGGTCATTTCGGCTTTTTCTGTTTCCACTTGCCTACTTATATGGTCTCATCATTCATTTGCGCAACATTTTATACGATAGGGACATCATCGGCTCCGTAACATTTAACCTTCCCATCATATGTGTCGGTAATCTTTCTGTTGGTGGCACCGGAAAATCGCCAATGGTTGAATACCTGGCCAACCTGTTGAAAAAAGACTATTCTATCGCAACCCTCAGCAGGGGATACAAAAGAAGGACATCTGGCTATGTACTGGCCAATGAGCGCTCCACTGCAATTGAAATTGGTGATGAACCCATGCAGTTTCACCTTTCTCACCCAGACATTGCGGTTGCTGTAGGTGAGCAAAGGATTGAAGCCATCCCACAATTGCTTTATGATCGGCCTCAAACCCAACTCATCATTTTAGATGATGCTTTTCAACACCGCGAAATCAATCCAGGCTTTAATATCATCTTAACTGAATTCTCCAACCTCTATTCCAGGGATTTTTATCTGCCTACTGGAGACCTCAGAGACCAAAAGTCCAGTGCAAAAAGAGCCGATATCATCGTTGTGACAAAATGCCCTGCAGTTGTTTTAGAGCATGAACGTTTCATGATCATGAAGGAATTGAATCCTTTGCCAGGACAGGAGATTTTTTTTACCACAATCGAATACAATACGCCATATCATATTGTAACAAAAGAAAAGCGTAGCTTGTCTAAAGAAGAAGAGGTTTTACTGGTTTGTGGAATTGCCAATCCTGAACCCCTAACACAGTATATTCACGAGGCTACAAAAACATATGACGCCTTGTTTTACAGTGATCATCATATTTTCAGCATCGATGATCTGGGAGATATCAAGGAGCGATTGGATGGTATCCATGATGATCATAAAATCATCCTTACGACAGAAAAAGATGCAGTGCGGCTGATCAAATTCAGTGATAAAATCGAAGCTCTTCCATTTTTTGTATTGCCAATATCGATCAAATTTCTTTTCGGACAGGAACAGAAATTTGCCGATTTGATCAGGAACTATCCAAATGAATTTTATGGGAAGAAAGAACAGGAAGAAGGAATATAAGCGCGAAGTACCTATGTATAAAGGACAATTCGAGATCACAAGGTCTGGAATGGGTTTTGTTATCGTGTCTGGGCTTGAGAGAGACATCATCATTCGCCCCAATGATTTCAACAGGGCATTTCATGGTGATCACGTTAGGGTAGAGGTAACCAAAGGTGATTTAAGGGCAGGTCGTTTGCAGGGAAAAATCACCCAGGTCATTGAGAGAAAACAAAAACAATTTGTTGGCAGAATTGAAGTCAACCGAGACTTTGCCTTTTTTATTCCAGATACAGAGAAACCCATTCCTGATTTCTTTGTTCCACTCCAGTCATTGCATGGCGCCAAGGATGGCCAAAAAGTAATTGCTCAGATAGTTTCCTGGGAAAAAGATGACAAGCGGCCAAAAGGTGAGGTGATTGAGGTGATCACCAGAGAAATGGAAGGAGACCTTGCCATGAAAGAGATCCTCATTCAACAAGGGTTCTCCATTCAGTTTCCTGAGAATGTAATGGAAGAAACCGCCCGGATTCCATCTGCCATTACCAAAGATGATCTTGCTGTACGCAGAGACATGAGGGAAACACTTACGTTTACGATTGATCCAGAAGATGCAAAGGACTTTGATGACGCTCTGAGTTTTAGCAGGCTGGATGATGGTATCCTGGAATTGGGTGTTCATATTGCTGATGTCAGTCATTATATTGAAACCGATTCTGCTTTGGATGAAGAAGCTTTTGAAAGGGCGACTTCTGTTTATCTGCCAGACAGGGTAGTTCCGATGTTGCCGGAAAAAATATCCAATGAGCTCTGCTCTCTAAGACCACATGAAGACAAGCTTACTTATTCTTGTGTGTTCAAAATGACTACCAAAGGCGAGATCAAGGATATTTGGATTGGCAGAACGGTCATTCATTCCAATCATCGGTTCACCTATGAGGATGTGCAAAAAATCATAGAAACCAACACTGGCCTTTATGACAAGGAAGTATTGCTGCTCAATGAGCTGGCTAAAGGCATGCGCAAGAAAAGGATGAAAGAAGGTGCCATCAATTTTTCTTCCCAGGAAGTGCGGTTCAAGTTAGATGACATAGGCAGGCCCATTGGCATTGTCATCAAAGAGAGCAAGGAGTCTCATCAACTGATTGAAGAATTCATGTTGCTTGCCAACCGCACCATTGCAGAGAAAGTGGCGAACGTAAAAGTATCCAACAAACCATTGCCCTTTCCTTATAGGATCCATGACCAGCCAGACGAAGACAGGTTGATTCCTTTTGTTGAGTTTGCCAAAAAGTATGGCTATCATTTCCTGACCACAACTCCAGAATTGATTGCAAAATCATTCAATGAGATGTTGACCAAAGTAAAGGGATTGCCAGAGCAACGCGTATTAGAACAGATGGGCATCCGTACCATGGCCAAGGCCGTCTATACCACCAAGAACATTGGTCATTATGGTTTAGGCTTTGAGCATTATTGTCATTTTACATCACCTATCAGAAGGTATCCTGATGTACTGGTGCACCGGGTACTTACTGATGTATTGAATGGAGACCCCGAGCCAGACAAGAAAATGGAACAACGCTGCGTCCATTCCAGTGAGCGTGAGCGTGCTGCCATGGATGCCGAAAGAGCCGCCAACAAATACAAGCAGGTAGAATACATGCGCCAGTTCATAGGGGATGAATTTGAAGCTGTTATCTCCGGTGTTGCAAGTTTTGGTTTTTGGGCAGAAACCATTGACCACAAATGCGAGGGTTTGGTTTCCGCAACATCCCTCCTGGATTATGATGATTTTGTTTACCACGAAACTGAATATGCACTGATTGGACGAAGAAGCGGATGGGCTTTTCGCATTGGTGATCCCGTAAAGATTAAAGTTATTTCAGCCAACCTGACCAAGCGTCAGTTGGATTATGAATGGATGCTGGATGTTGACTTCAAGGTTACATCCCCAAAGAAAAAGAAAAAATAAGCAGAAGAACGCTTCATTTGCTATCTTAGAGCACCTTAACTAAGGCACTTTATGACAGGCATTGAAACATTACAACAATCATTCGAATCTTATTTTAACCATCGGCATTTTCCATCTTTTCCTGCTACATTATACGATCCGTTGGAAGAATTTCTTTCCAACTCAGGAAAAAGAATCAGGCCTGTTCTCTGTTTGATGGGAAATGAGTTGTTCGGGGAAATTAAACAGGATGCTTATCATCTTGCTGCAGCAGTAGAGCTCTTCCACAATTTTACCCTGGTTCATGACGATATCATGGACAAAGCACCACTGCGCCGGGGAAAACCAACCGTGCATGCAGTTCACGGAGAACCAACTGCATTACTTGGTGGAGATGTGATGATGGTGGTAGCCTATGATTACCTTAATAAAATAGACCCTTCCTTCCTCAAGAAAACATTGCATTTGTTCAATA
>Ga0063231_10000444_pt1 | contig 11586 bp, 21 predicted proteins | sample LauGreSu1BDMLBSD_2_FD_56231 | JGI IMG/M metagenome (GOLD analysis project Ga0063231, IMG submission 56231) | Freshwater lake microbial communities from Lake Michigan, USA - Su13.BD.MLB.SD v2 (version 2) | ecosystem: Environmental > Aquatic > Freshwater > Lake | place: Lake Michigan, USA...
CGTGTCAATGAAATAAAGCCGCGTTTTGGAAGGCGACGATACATTGGCATCTGTCCACCCTCAAATCCAACTTTATGAAATCCGCCAGAACGTGACTTTTGTCCCTTGTGTCCACGACCAGCAGTTTTACCAAGGCCAGAACCAATGCCACGGCCAACACGACGGCGTGGGCGCTTTGAACCAGCGGCAGGTTTAATAGTATTTAATTGCATCGATTTACCCAATCACTTTCACAAGGTAAGAGACTTTATTAATCATTCCCCGAACTGCAGGGCTGTCCTGCAACTCAGAAACGGAGTTAAGACGACCAAGCCCTAATCCACGAACAGTTGCACGATGACTCTCACGAGTACCGATTAAGCTGCGAACTAGTTGAACCTTGACCTTTGAATTCGATTGCGTATTTGCCATGATTTACTTTCTATTACTCATTAGCCCAAGATTTCTTCAACTGACTTGCCGCGCTTAGCAGCAATCTCTGCTGGCGTACTCATCTTGCTAAGACCATCTAGGGTTGCGCGAACCATGTTGTAGGGATTNGTAGAGCCAATCGATTTAGCAACCACATTGGTTACGCCCATCACATCAAAAATGGCACGCATCGGACCACCGGCGATAACACCCGTACCCTCTTTTGCTGGAGAGATCAAAACACGAGATGCGCCATGCTGACCAATTACAGTGTGTTGCAAAGTACCTTTGCGAAGCGAGACCTTAATCATTTTGCGACGAGCCTCATCCATTGCTTTTTGCACAGCCACAGGCACTTCTTTTGATTTGCCCTTACCCATGCCAATACGTCCATCGCCATCGCCAACAACCGTTAAAGCTGCGAAGCCGAGAATACGGCCACCCTTAACAACCTTAGTGACACGATTAACTGCAATCATCTTCTCGCGAAGACCATCATCGCGCTCTTCTGACTGTATTTTGGTTTGCATTTTTGCCATAATTTTTCCTAAACCGTTTTCTTAGAACTTCAAGCCGGCTTCACGCGCGGCTTCAGCAAGAGCTTTAATACGACCGTGATAACGATGGCCAGCACGATCGAAAGCAACACTTTCAATCCCGGCTTTCTTCGCACGCTCAGCAATTAACTTGCCAACTTTTTGTGCTGCATCGCTATTGCCGCCATTCTTTACAGAAGTGCGCAGATCTTTTTCCATGGTTGACGCTGCCGCTATCACTTTATTTCCACACGGGCTATANACCTGTGCAGAAATATGGCAATTGCTACGAATCACGGTTAGGCGATGNGCCAATAACTCAGCAATCTTGATGCGAGTCTGGCGAGCGCGTCTTTGTCTTGTTTCGTTTTTATTCATATCGAATCTCGGCTTTACTTAATTACTTCTTCTTGGTTTCTTTAAGGTGAACCACTTCATCCACATAACGCACGCCTTTGCCCTTGTATGGCTCTGGTGAACGATATGCTCGTACTTCAGCGGCAACCTGGCCAACTTGTTGCTTATTGGCGCCCTTAATAATGATTTCGGTTTGCGATGGGGTTTCTGCCTTTACTCCAGCTGGTAAGGCATGATTAATTTCATGTGAGAACCCTAATTGCAATTTCAAGGTATTGCCTTGAGCTTGAGCGCGATAACCTACGCCCACTAAACTTAATTTACGCTCAAATCCCTTGGTTACACCAACGACCATGTTATTAACTAGGGCGCGTGTTGTTCCAGAAAGAGCATCGGATTCTGGTGTGGTCTCTTTAATAGCAACCGTAATCACACCGTCTTTATGTTCAAGACCAATGCTGGGATGAAGGTTGTGAGTCAAAGTACCCAATGGCCCTTTGACAGTTAATAGTGCATTCACAATACTAATCTCAGCACCTTTTGGGACAGCAATGGGAGACTTACCAACTCGTGACATTGTTCTCTCCTTAGGCCACGTAGCAGATAACTTCGCCGCCAACGCCAGAAGCGCGTGCCTTACGATCGGTCATCAAACCTTGTGGTGTAGAAATAATTGCAACGCCCAAGCCATTCATCACTTCTGGAATGTCATGACGTCCCTTGTATATGCGTAAGCTAGGTGTTGAAACCCGCTCGATACGCTCAATCACAGGGCGGCCAGCGTAGTATTTAAGATCAATCTTTAATACTGGTTTGGCTGCTTCACCGGTAATTTCAAAACCATCGATATAGCCTTCTTCTTTCAAGACTTTGGCGATGGCTACTTTTAATTTGGATGACGGCATATTAACCAAGGTCTTCTGCACCGCTTGCGCGTTGCGAATTCTGGTCAACATGTCGGCGATTGGATCGCTAATACTCATGGATTCTCCTAAATACTTTCGCCGCTTACCAGCTGGCCTTGGTTAAACCGGGGATCTCGCCACGGAAGGCGATCTCACGAATCTTGCCGCGCGCTAAACCAAATTTGCGGAAGGTGCCACGTGGACGGCCAGTTAAAGAACAACGATTACGTTGACGAATTGGGCTGGCATTACGAGGAAGTGCTTGTAACTTCAAGCGAGCTTCATAGCGCTCTTCATCACTTCTTGAGCTATCGTCGATCACTGCTTTGAGTTCAGCGCGCTTAGCAGCGTACTTTGCAACCAATTTAGCGCGCTTCTTTTCGCGCTCAATTAAAGATAGTTTTGCCACGTTAGCCTCTTAATTGCGGAATGGAAATTTAAACGCTGCCAGCAATGCTTTTGCTTCTTCATCTGACTTTGCGGTTGTCGTAATACTGATATTGAGTCCGCGTAATGCATCAATCTTGTCGTACTCAATCTCAGGGAAAATAATTTGTTCTTTAACGCCAATGTTGTAATTACCGCGACCATCAAATGCTTTACCGGAAATACCGCGGAAGTCACGTACACGTGGCAAAGAAACTGTAATAAAGCGATCAAGGAACTCATACATGCGTGTTCCGCGCAATGTCACCATTGTGCCAATAGGATAGCCTTGACGGATCTTAAATCCTGCAATCGCTTTGCGCGCCTTCGTTACAACAGGCTTCTGTCCTGCAACCTTAGTTAAATCCCCTACAGCGTGCTCAATGACTTTTTTATCATTGACGGCCTCACCCAAACCCATATTGAGTGTAATTTTGGTAATACGGGGAACTTCCATCACAGATTTATAGCCAAACTGCTTCATTAAGTTGGCAACAACTGTATTTTTGTAATGCTCTTGTAAACGAGTGCTCATAATATCTCCGAACCTTAAGCGCTAAGGGTGGCGCCAGTGGTTTTTAAAAAACGCACCTTTTTGCCATCTACCAACTTGATACCTACACGCGATGGCTTGCCATTAGCATCGACCAAAGCAATGTTGGATGCATGGATCGGCATGGTTTTGTCAACCGTACCACCAGTAGTTCCCTCATTGGGGTTTGGTTTTACATTCTTTTTATAGATGTTGACACCTTCCACCACAAACTTGTTTTCCAATATTCCAGTGATGGTGCCTTTTTTACCTTTGTCACGTCCGGTGAGGACAATAACGGAATCGCCTTTACGAATCTTTTTCATAGTTGCCTCTTTAAATAACTTCGGGCGCGAGAGAAACAATCTTCATGAAACGCTCAGTACGCAACTCGCGAGTAACGGGTCCAAAAATACGGGTACCGATTGGCTCGAGTTTTGCATTTAGCAACACCGCGGCGTTTTCATCAAATTTGATTAAGGAGCCATCTGGACGACGAACGCCTTTGGCAGTTCGAACAACAACTGCGTTATAAATATCACCCTTTTTTACACGACCACGCGGAGCGGCAGCTTTAACGCTTACCTTAATAACATCACCAATATTGGCATAGCGACGCTTTGAGCCGCCCAATACCTTGATGCACAATACTTCGCTGGCGCCTGTGTTATCGGCGACCTGCAACCTGCTTTCAGTCTGAATCATTTTGTCTAATCCCCAACTTGCACGCTTTATGCGCCAGTCTTGGTTCCGTCTAAGAGTCCTTAACGTTACCGCAAAGGACTCGGATTTAATAAAAAATGCTTATAAATCAAATACTTAATTAACTTAATGCCATTGACTAAATCATTATTTTGATTGAGGCAAACTGCAGAAAGCCTATGATTCTACTACAAAAATCGTGGTTTTAACAAGCCTCTGATAAAACCGAGCTACTAAATACCTTTGGAAGCCTCTACTAGGCGAGTAACTACCCAAGCCTTGGTTTTAGCAATTGGCTTACCTTCCGTTATTTCCACGGTGTCGCCCATCTTGTACTGATTGCTTTCATCATGAGCATGGTATTTTTTGGACTTACCCACATACTTACCAATCACTGGATGCTTTACTTGACGCTCAACCTGAACAGTGACCGTCTTTTGCATTTTGTCACTTACCACACGACCAATGAGTGTGCGGCGAAGAGGTTTGGAGATTTCTGTCATATCTCTTTCCTATTTATTTCTGTGCAGTCTTTTGGGTGATAAAGGTTTTGACGCGAGCAATATCACGTTTTACCTGGCCCAATTGACTAGTGTTTTGAAGTTGCTGAGTAGCTTTTTGCATACGCAATTTAAAACGCGTCTTCAAGAGTTCTGATAACTCTTGATTAAGCCCACCCAAATCTTTAGCCTGCAATTCTTTTGTTTTCATTTTTGATTCCTAATTAAGCGCCAATTTGACGAATCACAAAGGTTGTTTGGATCGGCAATTTAGAGGCGGCTAAGCGGAAAGCCTCGCGTGCTAAAGCTTCATCAACGCCATCCATTTCATAAAGAACCTTGCCCGGCTGAATTTCAGCAACGTAGTACTCGGGATTACCTTTACCGTTACCCATACGTACTTCTGCGGGTTTTTGCGAGATTGGCTTATCTGGGAATATCCGAATCCAAATACGGCCGCCACGTTTAATATGACGGGTCATTGCACGACGAGCAGATTCAATTTGGCGGGCAGTGAGGCGACCGCGACCAACTGCTTTAAGACCAAAATCACCAAAAGACACAGAGCTACCACGAGTGGCTACTCCAGTATTACGGCCTTTTTGTTCTTTACGATATTTACGACGCTTTGGTTGCAGCATGCTTACTCTCCTGCCTTTTTCGTTTCTGCACTAGCAGCAACTTTACGAACCCGCTTTACTGCGGGCTTCACTGCTGGTTTATCTTCTGGTGCTTTTGCTACAGTATCTGCACTAGCGGCACGACGAACTGTCTTCGCTGGAGCACGACGTGGCTTCTTATCATCAGGAGCTGGGGCTTCGGTTGCAGAGTTTTGCGCTATCTGTACGTCCGCACCACGACCCAAGGTATCGCCTTTATAAACCCAAACTTTCACACCAATAATGCCGTATGTTGTCTCGGCCTCTGATGTGGCGTAATCAATATCAGCCTTCAAAGTGTGGAGAGGTACACGACCCTCGCGGTACCATTCACGACGTGCAATTTCAGCTCCATTCAAGCGACCGGAAGACATAATCTTAATGCCTTGGGCACCCAAACGCATTGCACTTTGCATCGCACGCTTCATTGCGCGACGGAACATAATGCGTTTTTCTAGCTGCTGTGTAATTGAATCTGCAATCAACTGTGCATCCACTTCTGGCTTGCGAATTTCTTCAATGTTGACATGCACCGGAACGCCCATTCGCTTCTGTAATTCTTTACGAAGAACTTCGATATCCTCACCCTTTTTACCAATTACCACGCCAGGGCGGGAACTAAAAATAGTAATACGGGCATTTTTTGCTGGACGCTCAATCAGAACCTTGCTTACAGAAGCATTTTTTAATTTCTTCTTGAGATAATTTCGTACCTCAACATCCTCTTTGAGCATGTTAGCGAAATCAGTATTATTTGCGTACCAACGTGAGGTCCAGTTACGGCTTACCGATAAGCGAAAACCGTTTGGATTAATTTTTTGGCCCATGTCTTTCCTTAATTGCTCAAGGTCACACTAATGTGACAGCTTTGTTTCTCAATACGATTGCCACGGCCTTTTGCGCGGGCAGTAAAGCGCTTTAATGATGTCGCTTTATCCACAATCACTGCAGATACTTTGAGCTCATCAATATCGGCCCCTTTGTTGTGTTCAGCATTTGCAATGGCTGACTCAACTACTTTTTTCATAATGAAGGCAGCTTTTTTAGGACTGAAATTCAGAATGTTCATTGCNCGTGAAATTGGCAACCCACGAATTTGGTCGGCGACCAATCGTGTCTTTTGCGCAGAAATTCTAGCGCCGCGGTGAATAGCTTTAACTTCCATCATCATCCCCTTACTTCTTCACTACTTTCTTATCGGCAGAGTGTCCTTTGAACGTACGTGTCAAAGCGAACTCACCAAGCTTATGACCGACCATGTTTTCAGAGACATAGACCGGGACATGTTGCTTTCCGTTATGAACAGCAATGGTTAATCCAATAAAGTCAGGAAGAATGGTCGAACGCCGTGACCAAGTCTTAATGGGCTTCTTATCTTTGTTGGCTTGTGCGGTCTCAACCTTTTTTACAAGGCTNGCATCACAAAATGGACCTTTTTTAGCAGAACGGGTCATCTATCTATTCCTTATCGATTAACGCTTCTGACGACGTTGAACAATCATGGTCGTCGTGCGNTTATTACGGCGTGTGCGATATCCCTTAGTTGGTGTGCCCCATGGAGAAACAGGGACACGACCTTCTCCGGTCTTTCCTTCACCGCCACCGTGTGGATGATCTACTGGGTTCATGGCAACGCCACGTACCGTTGGACGAATACCGCGCCAACGGGTTGCTCCTGCTTTACCAATCTGACGCAAGCTATGCTCTTCATTGCCAACTTCACCAATAGTGGCACGGCACTCAATCAATATGCGACGGACTTCCCCAGAACGTAAACGAACCTGCCCATAAACACCCTCACGAGCCAATAAAACTGCAGAGCTTCCAGCTGAGCGTGCAATTTGAGCGCCTTTACCAGGCAACATCTCTACGCAGTGAATCGTGCTTCCAATTGGAATATTACGGATGGGTAAATTATTGCCGGCCTTGATTGGGGCTTCCGCACCATTCATNACTTGTTGTCCGACANTCATGCCTTTGGATGCAATGATGTAACGACGCTCACCATCNGCATAAATTAAAAGTGCGATGTTGGCGCTACGATTTGGGTCGTACTCTAGGCGCTCTACTTTGGCAGCAATGCCATCTTTGTCATTACGCTTAAAGTCAACCATACGGTAGTGATGCTTATGTCCACCACCCTTATGACGGGTTGTTATATGGCCATTGTTATTACGCCCCGCTTTTTGGAACTGTGGCTCAACCAGAGCTGCAAAAGGTTTTCCTTTATGAAGATCGGGGTTAACCACTTTCACCATTGAACGGCGACCAGGTGAGGTCGGTTTTGTTTTCATGAGCGGCATAATTAATTTGCCTCCGCTTCAAAGTTAATTTCTTGGCCAGGTTTCANATTCACATAGGCCTTNTTNGTATGGTCACGACGCCCTTCAAAACGGCCAAAGCGCTTTGGCTTACCCTTTTGATTAACGATTTGCACAGAGTCAACTTGCACTTTGAAAAGCAACTCTACCGCTTGCTTCACGTCGAGTTTATTGGCGTCACGTGTAACTTGAAAAACAACTTGTTCATTCTTTTCTGCAACCATAGTAGCTTTTTCAGAAACTACAGGGCCTAGCAAAACTTGCATTAGGCGATGATCGTTTTTACGAGTTTGGCTCATTTCAGCAACTCCTCCATTTTGGCGATCGCTGATTTGCTCACCAATACTTTTTGAAACTGAACTAGGGATAAGGGATCAGCATGCTGCGGCTCTACAATCGAAATCTTATGAAGATTACGTGACGCTAAATACAAGTTCTCGCTTACCTCATCCAGAATAATTAGCACTGACTCTAAGCCCATGCCCTTTACTTTTTCAGCTAACAGCTTAGTTTTGGGAGCATCCAAGCTGAACTGATCAACTATATTGAGACGTCCTTCACGCGCTAACTGAGAAAGGATCGAACGCATACCGGCGCGATACATTTTCTTGTTTACTTTGTGGGTGAAGTTTTCTTCAGGCGAATTAGGAAATATACGACCACCTCCACGCCATAGTGGTGAAGAAGTCATACCGGCACGGGCACGGCCTGTGCCTTTTTGACGCCATGGCTTTTTGGTGCTGTGCTTTACTTGTTCACGATCTTTTTGTGCACGATTGCCGCTTCTGGCATTCGCCTGATAAGCAACAACCACTTGATGAACTAAGGCTTCGTTGTACTCGCGCTCAAATACTTCGGGAGATGCCTGAACACCTGCACCGAGTTGACCGTTATCTTGGAGAAGTTTAATTTCCATCATTCTTCTCCTTATTTAGTTGCCGCAGCTTTAACAGCTGGGGTAACTATTACTTTTCCACCAGGGGCGCCCGGAACTGCACCCTTGACCATAATTAGATTACGCTCAGCATCTACACGAGCAATTACCAAGTTTTGTACTGTGCGAGTGACATCGCCTAAATGACCTGTCATACGCTTACCAGGAAACACGCGACCTGGATCTTGGGCCATACCAATCGAACCTGGAACATTGTGTGAACGAGAATTACCATGGCTGGCGCGACCAGATGCAAAGTGATAGCGCTTAATGGTTCCAGCGTAACCTTTACCAATCGAAACACCTTGCACGTCAACCTTTTGCCCTGCTGTGAAAACATCAACGCCAACAACTTGGCCCGGTTTCATTTCAGCAAGTTTTTCAGAATCAATACGGAATTCATTTAAGGCATTACCAGCCATGACGCCTGCTTTTGCAAAGTGTCCGGCCATTGCCTTAGTTACGCGACTCGCGCGACGAGTGCCGTGAGCCAACTGAACAGCGTCATAGCCATCCGTTGCCTGGGTTTTTACTTGAGCAACCCGGTTATCGCTCACATCGATTACGGTGACAGGAATTGCTTCCCCTTCATCCGTAAATAGACGGGTCATGCCGACCTTACGGCCGATCAAGCCTAAGCTCATATTCTTACTCCAACGCCGACTTCGATTGGCCGGCAGAAATTTAATTTAAACTCGATTTAAATAAAAATTATCTATATAAATCAAGCACTTAATAATTAATTACGATAAAACTTACTGCTTAAAACTACGAAAAGCCTTCAATTCTAGCCTAAAAAAGCAAAACAAACAATCTGTAGGCTAAAACCTCTTACTGCAGCTTAATTTCAACATCAACGCCAGCTGGCAAATCCAACTTCATCAAGGCATCTACTGTTTTCTCAGTTGGATCAACAATATCCATCAAACGCAAATGAGTCCGAATCTCCATTTGGTCGCGCGAGGTCTTATTCACGTGNGGAGAACGCAATAGGTCNAAGCGCTCNATNCGAGTTGGCAAAGGAATAGGNCCCTTCACAACAGCTCCAGTNCGCTTGGCNGTATCGACAATCTCAGCAGCAGACTGATCAATTAAACGATAGTCAAATGCTTTTAAACGAATTCTAATTTTTTGATTTTGCATAATATTTCCAAAGAGCAGAGCGGTGCTGCCGCGTTAATCATTACATCTAAAGAACGAGGGAATGTCTGCAGCACAAACATTCCCGTTAGCAAAACTATTACGCCAAAATCTTCGCAACGACACCGGCACCTACTGTACGACCGCCTTCACGGATCGCAAAGCGCAGGCCTTCTTCCATCGCAATCGGTGCAATTAACTTCACGGTAATTGTGACGTTATCGCCTGGCATCACCATCTCTTTGTCTTTTGGCAACTCAATGGAGCCCGTGACATCGGTGGTGCGGAAGTAAAACTGAGGACGGTAGTTGTTAAAGAATGGGGTATGACGACCACCCTCATCTTTAGAGAGGACATACACCTCCGCTGTGAAGTGGGTGTGCGGAGTAATCGAACCGGGCTTGGCTAATACTTGACCACGCTCGACCTCTTCACGCTTTGTACCACGCAAGAGGATACCAACGTTATCGCCTGCTTGACCTTGGTCTAAGAGTTTACGGAACATCTCCACGCCGGTACAGGTAGTCTTGAGGGTGGGCTTAATACCTACGATCTCAATCTCTTCACCGACTTTTACAATACCGCGCTCAATACGACCGGTCACAACCGTGCCACGACCGGAGATCGAGAACACGTCTTCTACTGGCATTAAGAAAGCGCCATCAATGGCACGCTCTGGATTGGGGATATAGCTATCTAAGGCTTCGGCTAATTTGATAATCGCGCCTTCACCGAGTTCGCCCTTATCGCCTTCTAAGGCAAGCTTGGCAGACCCTTTTACGATCGGGGTATCGTCACCTGGGAAGTCATACTTGGAGAGGAGCTCGCGCACTTCCATCTCAACGAGTTCTAAAAGCTCGGCATCATCAACCATATCGCATTTGTTCATAAACACGATGATGTAAGGCACGCCTACTTGACGCGCTAAGAGGATGTGCTCGCGGGTTTGGGGCATTGGGCCGTCTGCTGCAGAGACCACCAGGATTGCGCCATCCATCTGCGCAGCACCAGTAATCATGTTCTTCACATAGTCAGCATGGCCTGGGCAATCGACGTGTGCGTAGTGACGATTCTTGGTCTCGTACTCAACGTGAGCTGTATTAATCGTAATACCACGCGCCTTCTCTTCAGGAGCTGCATCGATCTGATCGTATGCTTTGGCTTCACCACCAAAGAGCTTGGAGAGCACGGTGGTGATTGCTGCGGTGAGAGTCGTTTTGCCATGGTCGACGTGACCAATGGTGCCAACGTTAACGTGGGGTTTAGTCCGTTCAAATTTTTCTTTTGCCATTTTGGGTGCCTTCTATTTAGCTAATCAATGTTCAAAAAATTAAATTACTTTGCTTTTGCTGCCATTACTGCCTCGGCAACGTTTTTGGGTGCTTCTGAATAATGCTTAAATTCCATCGTGTAGGTTGCGCGTCCCTGCGTTAGTGAGCGCAGGCCAGTGGAGTATCCAAACATTTCTGCAAGCGGTACTTCTGCTCGCACAATCTTTCCACCGCCTGGAATATCGTCCATACCTTGCAAAATTCCACGTCGTGAGGATAAATCACCCATTACGTTACCCATAAAATCTTCAGGTGTCTCAACCTCAACCGCCATCATTGGCTCAAGCAAAACAGGGCTTGCTCTACGCATGCCCTCTTTAAATGCCATAGAACCGGCCATCTTAAATGCGTTCTCATTCGAGTCAACATCATGATAAGAGCCGAAGAATAAAGTTGCCTTAATGTCTACCACAGGGTATCCGGCGAGTACGCCAGATGTAAGTGTTTCAACAATCCCTTTTTCAACAGCTGGGATGTATTCACGAGGAACTACTCCGCCCTTGATTGCATCAACNAACTCAAAACCTTTTCCTGGTGCCTGTGGCTCCAGTTTTAGTACGACGTGTCCATATTGACCACGCCCACCAGACTGCTTCACAAATTTACCCTCAACCTCATCGCAATTTTTACGAATTGTTTCACGATAAGCAACCTGTGGCTTGCCTACAGTTGCCTCAACGCTAAACTCGCGCTTCATACGATCAACCAGGATCTCAAGATGCAACTCACCCATTCCAGAAATAATGGTTTGACCAGACTCTTCATCGGTCTTGACTCGGAATGATGGATCTTCTTGGGCTAAACGGTTCAGTGCCAAGCCCATTTTTTCTTG
>Ga0063231_10000446_pt1 | contig 11571 bp, 6 predicted proteins | sample LauGreSu1BDMLBSD_2_FD_56231 | JGI IMG/M metagenome (GOLD analysis project Ga0063231, IMG submission 56231) | Freshwater lake microbial communities from Lake Michigan, USA - Su13.BD.MLB.SD v2 (version 2) | ecosystem: Environmental > Aquatic > Freshwater > Lake | place: Lake Michigan, USA...
GACTGAAAGGGATGAGGTGTTTGAAGTAGGTGGTATTCCCTGCATTATTGATCCGGCCCATTCAATGTATTTGTTTGGTATGGAGATTGACTGGAAAAATGGTTTGGATGCCAGGGGCTTCATTTTCAACAATCCCAATGCATCTGCAACCTGTGGATGTGGAAGTTCATTTGCTGTTTAGGCTTTGAGGGATAAGGGATGAGTGGAACAGCCAGGACGGGTTTGCCAGCCGAAAGCTGGGGACATGGAGTTTTAAAAACGACAGCACCAGAAATTTAAGTGATACAAATAAAAAAGACCGGATTTTCATCCGGTCTTTTTTTATGAAGGTCTTTTTGGGAGTTTCACTCATCCCTCATACCTTGAATATTTACTTTTTAATTTTATCAGCCTCACCCAATGGCTTGTCTTTTGCCATGTCAACCAATACTGGTGCGGCAACAAAGATGGATGAATAGGTTCCGGTTACCACACCAATCAACATGGCGAAAGCAAATCCCCTTGTTACCTCACCACCAAAGATGAAGAGGATGAGGAGGGTCAGGAACACCGTGAGTGAAGTCATGATGGTTCTGCTCAGGGTATGGTTGATGGCCTTGTTGATGATGCTGCTCTTGGTTTCACCTTTGAGTTTATGGCTGTATTCCCTGATCCTGTCAAATACGATAACGGTATCGTTCATCGAGAATCCAATTACAGTAAGGACTGCAGCAATGAAATGCTGGTCAATCTCCAGTGGGAAAGGCACAACACCTTTCAGGAAGGAGAAAACTGCCAGGGTTACAAACACGTCATGGAGCAAGGCAATGATGGTTCCCATAGAATACCTCCAGTCGCGGAAGCGAAGGAAAATATACAGGAAGATGGCAATCATTGCGAAAATAGTAGCCTTTACTGCGCCTTTTTTCAGGTCATCAGATATTGAAGGCTGTACGGTTTGTGAACTTTGCTTGTAGCTTTTCTGGAAGTCGGCATAGGCCAATCCTTCGGGAAGGCTTTCTTTCAATCCGTTGAACAATGCAATCTCTACAGTAGAATCTGCACTCTTGCTAGGATTGTCGATCATGAAAGATGTAGTAATGTTTAGGGTTTTGTTGTCTCCAACTGTTTTCAATACTGGATGCTCCCCAAAAACAGCTTTCAAAGATTCCCTGATCTTTTCATTTTCAGTAGCCTTGTCAAATCTGACAGTATAGCTTCTTCCACCCTTGTACTCAACACCTTGATCAAAGCCATTGAAGAGCGCTGCAACACCTGCAATCAAAACAACTACTGAAATGATGTAGGCAACCTTTCTGTATTCGATGAATTTGAAGTTGGCATGCTTGAATACATTGCGGCTTGTAGCGGTGAAGTATTCAAAATGTCTGTTTTTCTTTGTCCAGAAGTCTGTGATCAACCTGGAAATCAGGATACCGCAGAAAAGGGAAAGCAGAATACCCAGGATCTGGGTAGTGGCAAATCCAAGTACTGGTCCCAGTCCAAAGTAGAAGAGGATGATGGCTGTCAAAAGGGTAGTGATGTGAGCATCAAGTACCGGCGCCATGGAGCGCTTGTATCCCTCTGCCACGGCCAATTGATAGCTCTTGCCAAAGTTCAATTCGTCTTTGATCCTTTCAAAGATGATAACGTTGGTATCAACCGCCATACCGATGGTCAACACGAGACCTGCAATACCAGGAGCGGTCAATGTTGCACCCAGTGCACTCAGAACACCTACAGTAAAAAGCAGGTTGAGGATAAGGGCGATATTGGCTACCCATCCGCCTGTGTTATAATACACAAGCATCAGGATGAAGATCACAATGAATGAAATGCCAAATGCCATTGTTCCACCTTCGATGGCAGATGCACCAAGGGTAGGTCCTACCACCTGCTCTTGAACAATCTTGGCAGGTGCTGGAAGTTTACCAGACTGCAATATGTTGGCAAGATCCTGTGCTTCTTCAATGGTGAAGTTGCCGCTGATCTCAGAATTACCAGTAGTGATCGGGTTGATTACATTGGGGGCAGAGTAAACATTGTTGTCGAGAACAATGGCAATAGGCTTGCCTACATTGTTGGTAGTAAGTTCACCCCAAATTCTTTCACCCTGTTTGGTCATGATCATTTTGATTGCAGCTCGACCACGGTCGTCATAATCCTGAGAAGCTTGCTGAACGCCATCGCCTTCAAGCCTGGCCTTATCTGAACCTTCAACAGTTTTAAGGGCATACAAAGCAACGATATCACTTTTTACACCCTTGTCATTTGTTTCTGGAATACCAAAAGCAAAACGAACGTTACCGGGGAACTGGCTTCTTACATTCTCCAATGCCATGTATTCATTGAATAACGCGGTGTCTCTTCCTGCAATATAACCCAGGTTTGGCGCGAAGCTCATCCTGCCTTGTTCATCCTGTTGAGGAGGGATAGGCTGGAAGATGGTGAAGAAAGATTTGCTGATGGTTTTGCTGCTGTCAGCTTTGGTAGGAGTCTTGGACTTCACCAGTTCACCAATAGTGGCAGACTTGGTAGTGTCGGCAGCCTTTGCTGCTTCAGGAGCAGCAGCTGCTGCAGTATCCTTTACAACTGGGGCACCTGCATAATAGTCTTTCAATGCTTTTTCAGCATCAGTGAAAGACTTGTCAAGTTCGCCTATGTTATACACCTCCCAAAATTGGAGGTTGGCAGTAGCTTGCAAGTATTTCCTTACACGCTCAGGATCATCCTTTACGCCAGGAAGTTCAACGGTGATGATTCCTTTGGTTTTGTCCAACTGAATATTGGGCTGGGCTACACCAAACTGGTCAATACGCTTTTGCAATACATTGAAAGTATTGCTGATGGCACCTTCTGCTGAAGCCTGTAATTTGGTGATGACAGTGTTGTCGTTGTCTTCAATTTTGACAGTCCTGCCGCCAGTTCCTGCAAATAAGGTGGCAAGACGGGCGTTTGGATTCTGTGTCTTGTAAGCATTGGCGAAGAGGGTGATGAAGTCTGCATCACTGCTTGACTTCTGGCGCATGGCCTCATTGATCGCATTATTGAGACCAGGATCTTTGGAATTGTTGGCAAGGGTTCTGATCAGGCCTTCCAATTCTACCTCTAATGTTACACTCATTCCACCCTGAAGGTCAAGACCAAGATTCAATTCTTGTTCTTTGGCTTTTTGGTAGCTGATGGCACCTGTAATGCCATACGTTACAGTGGTTTCCCTGGTNCTGTCAAGAAGCCTGCGGTACCTTTTGTTGAATTCAAGGTCCTTCAACTCAGTGTCAGCTGCGGGGAAATTGGCTTTTACAAAAGCCTGGGCTTTGGACTCTTGCTTTTTCTCATGGCTGCGAACAACCCATGTGAAATGCAGTTGGTACAGGGAGATCAGGATCAGTGCAATNGCAAAAAAACGAACCAAACCTTTCAGTTGCATGTTAATTCTAGTTTATGCTTAAAAATTGAAACCCCGATTTATCGGGGGTGGGCAAAGATAGGGAATTTGAGGTCAAAATTTGTTTTGGGCATTTGATTTTTACGGCTGGCTTCGGGGGCAATGTTACTAACTTTCAATACCATTTATTCAAGGACTTTTTTAACTTTGCCAAAATTTTACAGCATGAAACTTTCTTCTCGCCTCGATCTCTTTGCAGAACCGGAAACACTGAAAATGGCCAAACTGGGCAGGGAATTGAGGGCAAAAGGAATTGATGTGATCGATCTTTCCCTTGGAGAGCCTGATTTTGATACCCCAGACCATATCAAGTCTGCCCTTAAAAAGGCCGTTGATGATAATTACAGTCATTATACACCCGTAGCTGGTTATCCAGATCTCAGGGAGGCGGTTTGTACAAAATTAAAGCGCGACAACAACCTTGACTACAAGCCTGAAAATATTTTGGTGTCTACAGGCGCCAAGCAGAGCTTGGCCAACGTGGTGATGGCCATCGTCAACAAAGGGGACGATGTGGTTATTCCAACGCCATATTGGGTAACTTATTCAGAAATTGTCAAGCTTGCAGAAGGAAAAGTTACCCTTGTGCGTACTTCCATCGAAAATAAATACAAGCTTACAGCTGAAGAGCTGGAGTCAGCGCTTACCCCAACAACTTCACTTTTCATTTTTTCATCCCCTTGTAACCCCAGTGGTTCTGTTTATACGAAGGATGAACTGGCTGCTTTGGCTGAAGTTTTCAGAAAATACCCCAATGTTTTCATCATCTCTGATGAGATCTATGAATACATCAATTTTGTTGGAAAGCATGAGAGCATTGCCCAGTTTGACGACCTGAAAGACAGGATCATCATCATCAATGGACTCAGCAAGGGCTATGCCATGACCGGTTACAGGTTGGGATACATTGCTGCCCATCCTGATGTAATCAAGGCTTGTGAGAAGTTGCAAGGTCAATATACGAGTGGTACCAATGCAGTTACCCAGCGTGGTGCCATTGCTGCTTTGACTGGCGATTTGGCCCCAAGCATTGAAATGAACAAAGAATTTGGCCGCAGAAGAGAGCGCATGTTGGGTCTCTTAAAGGCTATTCCCGGCATTCAGATTGCTGAGCCTGATGGAGCATTTTATGTTTTCCCTGTTGTTACAGCCTATTTTGGCAAGAAAAATGGCGAGGAACTGATCAAGGATGCAGACGATTTGTGCATGTACCTTCTCAACACAGCTCACGTCTCTACCGTAACGGGTAGGGCTTTTGGTGAGCCAACCTGTATCAGGATTTCCTTTGCCAACAGCATGCAGAAAATTGAAGATGCCATGGCGAGAATCACAGCGGCTTTGGCCAATCTCAGTTAAGGTTTTTAACACAATTTATTGAGCACAAGTGCGTTAAATGTTTTTCCTTTGTGTATATGTCATATTTGACATATACGCAAAGTTTAACAGAATGTACTTGGAATGATGCTCAGAAGTTTTTTCTTCTTTCTTTTGTTGACCATGAATGTGGTTGTCCTTGGGCAGGGACAAACTGTGAAAATTATTCCTGGAGATACCGCAATTTGCAAGGGTCAATCCATACGGTACAGTGCTTATTTTTACAAGGGCAGTTTTCAGTTTATCGGTTCATTTGACGGCAAGGATTATTTTATGGACACCGTATCCAGAAGTTGGGCGGATGCAAGACTTGCTGCCCAAGCCAATGGAATGGATCTTTGGGTGATTGATAGCCTTCAGGAGAATGAGGCTGTTTATGGCATGATTCCCCTCAGAACTCAATCCAATACTTTTTTTTGGTTTGGTCTTTTTCAAGATCCGGTGCTGGAAGCCGCTGGCACTTCTGCCAGTGGTTGGAAATGGCTTGACGGTAGGTCTCTGGATACTACATTCAAATATTGGTACTACAACCCTCCTTTTGTTGAGCCGGATGATGTGTTTCAGTCTTCAACAGGGGCCAATCATGCTGCTTTGGGTTTGAATAATTCAGGCTCAAGGTGGAGTGATATCACCAATGCCTTTTCAGCCATTTTCAAAGGCCATGCAATTGCAGAAGTGAACAAAAGCCCTTTGATCCTTGAATGGTCTTCAGGAGAAACCAATACAGGATCCATCAACGTTACGCCACTATTAACCCAATCCTACTTTCTTGACATCACTTATGGTGGTAACAAAACAAGAAGCAATACTTCATTGATACAAGTAAATCCTGCATTGGCAACTGCCTCTTTCAATATATCGACTAATTCAGATACTTGCCTCATTACCAACAATGTTGTCTTTGACAACACATCTGTTACAACAGATCCNCAGAATACCAGGTATGANTGGAGTTTTGGCGATGGTAGCAAATCAACCCAGTATTCTCCCACATACCAATATGGCGGTTCACAAATCTACACGATAACACTTGCTGCAAGGGATATCAATGGCTGCGAAACATTCGCGTCAAGGACTCTAACGATCAAACCTTCACCTTTGATTCCTGTCATCACTTATCCTTCAGGAGGCAATATTTTTTGTGCAGGAGATTCAGTTGTTTTGAATTCTGTTGTGGTGCAGCCTGACCCTGCTGCTGCTTTTGTATGGTATCGAAATGCTGTTCTTGCTGGGAATGGAAGAAGCTTGGTGGCAAAAACCAGTGGGATCTATTTCTTGGAATGCACAAATGTAAACGGATGCTCAAACAAAACGTCCGTTAGTATAACAGTTAACCCACTACCTGCAAAACCTGTATTGACCATCGTGAGTGGATTTTCTAATGTGATTTGTCAGTTGGACAGCAGCTATCTTCAATCTTCAACGGCAATCAATCTCACCAAATTTAATTGGTACACTGGCAGCTCAAATGCACCAACACAATTGCCTAATGCCAGCCAGAATAATTTTTATGTAAAGGGTCCCACGTCGATGGGGAATAGTATCGTCTCTTCAAACTATTTTGTAAGATCAATTGACGTTAATGGATGTGTTTCTCCGCTTTCTGATGCTGTGACCATTTCATTCAAACCTTCTCCTGTTGTTGTTCTAAATGCACTTTCAGGTAAAACCATATTCTGTGAGGGCGATTCAACAAAATTGATTGCCAGCTCAAAGTCAATTGGTAACACCTATCAATGGAGGCGTGACTTGACAAATCTTGTTGCTTCAGATTCCATTTATGTGGCAAAAATAACTGGCACCTATGGCCTGATACTCACCAATTCTTTTGGATGCTCTGTTTCGTCTAACATGATAACAATATTGGCCAATAAATATCCTGTTGTTCCAGTAATTGTACCAGATGCAAACGCTGCAGAAGTCTTGCCTGATGGAACTGTGAATATTTGCACAGGATCGAACCTTAATTTACGGACAGCCAATATTGTAGGTGGAATATACCAATGGTTCAGAAATGGAGTAGCCATGTTTCCGCCAGGAATCAATTCAAGTATAATCGTCAATGCGGCAGCAAAATACCAAGTATTGGTTTCTGCAAACGGATGCACCTCTACTTCTGCAGAAACCCCGGTTGGATTATTGCCACTGCCAACCGGTACTTTAATTGCCCCACCAACCAATTCCATCTGCGAGGGTTACACTGTAGCATTGAATGCGTCTGGTGCATTTGGATACCAATGGTATTTCAACAATACCATGATTTCCGGTGCTGTTCAGTCTTCATACATTGCCAACGGCCCTGGCTTGTACAAGGTTGAATTTTCGTCAGACAAGGGGTGTAAAAAAATGAGCACTAATTTTGTTAATCTTGTTACCATCAAGAAGCCAAAAGTGAGTTTCACCAATGATTTGTATTGTGTCAATGTAGCGTCTAGTTTCACCAATAAATCTGAAACTTCCAACAGTGGTTCTGTGGGATATTCCTGGAGATTTCAAAACGGTACAGTTGACACCAATTTTAACGTTGTACATGTTTTTCCTCGTTCTGGCAACTACCGGGTTTCACTCACTGTGATACCCAAGGATTGTCCTCAGTTGTCAGATTCAAGCGTTGTGTTGGTAAAGGTTGATGCTCCTCCCAAAGGGATTTCTTATTTCCCCATCAATGCTATGGCTGGGAAGCCGATAAGCTTTGTTGCTCGTGCAATTGGCGATGTATACCAGTGGCGGCCATCAACAGGATTGAACAGCGCTTTCATCCGATTGCCCATATTGAATCCTACCACAGAGCAGCTCTATACGGTAAACATCACCAACCGTGCTGGATGTAATGTTGTTGATTCGCAATTGGTGAGAGTTTTTGATGAATCAGACATTTATGTGCCAGGAGGTTTTACTCCCAACAGGGATGGTAACAATGACAAGGTTTATCCCATTGCTGTTGGGGTTTCCGTTTTCTACTCTTTCAAAATATTCAATCGCTGGGGTAACCTGGTTTTTGAATCCAATTCACTCGATCCAGATTTGGGTTGGGATGGAACATTAAAAGGAAAAGATCAACCTGCGGATACCTATACATGGGTGGTATATGGAATTGGTCAAACAGGAAAACCCATCAGTAAATCAGGATCGGTGGTATTAATCAGGTAAAATGAAGTTGATCAAACACACCATATCGCTTGTTTTCATTGTTCTTCTTGCTCTTGCTTCAGCGGCACAGGATGCACACTATTCACAATATTTTAATGCGCCGCTTTCCCTGAACCCTGGATTCACAGGATACTATGATGGGAAGCATCGTTTGGCTACCAACTTTAGGAACCAGTGGATGGGTGCTGGTGATCCTTTTACTACAGCAACCGTGAGTTTTGATACCAGAGCAATGGCCAATCAATTGGACAAAAGCATCCTAGGCTTTGGACTTGTTTTAATGGGTGACAGAACGGCTACAGGAGCCTATAACAGCAATTATGCCAGCCTGTCTACTGCCTATCATCAGGCCTTGGATGAAGAGGGGTTTCAGCACCTGGCAGTAGGTTTTCAGGGAAATTTGGGATCAAGAATGCTCGATTACAACCGTATTTCTTTCAATAGCCAGTTTGCCAGCAGAGGTTTTGATTTATCACTTTCCAACAATGAAAATTTTGTAACAAGAAGAAGCAATTATGTTGATTTCAACATTGGATTGATGTACAACTACCTGAAAGACCGAACCAGGTTTTTTATCGGCACATCCTACTACCATCTCAATCAACCCAAGATGAGCTTTTTAGGCAATGATGAATACATGTTGCCTGCCCGAGCAACCGTGCATGCGGGTGCATCTTTTTTGGTTGGTTCACAGGGAGAACTCTTTCTTAGCGGGCAATTCATGAACCAGGCAGGGATGAACAACACTACAATTGGAGCTGCTTATGGTTACAGCCCCTATCAATCGGATGACAACAATGTTTTTTACGCCGGTCTTTTTTACAGGGAGAAAGATGCTGTTTATCCTTACCTGGGATATCTTTTTAACGATATTCAGATTGGCCTGAGTTATGACATCAATACAAGCGGTATTCAAACAGGCAGCTCCAGAAACAGGAGTTTTGAGCTTTCTGTCATTTACCATTTTTTTGATCCCAACGCTACAAGAAGGGTGATGCCTTGGTACTGAAAGGAATTACCAGGCAATGCCATAGTCTTCGCCATGGTTGCTTGATCCACCCCAAAGGCTTCCATGCTTCCAATCAAACCGAATTGCATTGATCGGGCCTGATGTCCGTTCTGTGAAACTCAATGTGTATCCCATCTTTTTCAAAGCAGATCTGACCGCTTCAGGTGTTTTATCTTGCAATAAGATGCTTCCTGGTCTTGGTTTTCTGTCTTCAGTTTTTGTTCCGCCCAATGACAACCACAGCTGGTTTGAATTGATGTTGGCGGCTTCTGAAGCCTGTTGAACGGTCATGCCAAATTCAACCACATTCAAGAAAAACTGCAAGAGGTTCTGGTCTTGTGTATCTCCACCTTGAACAGCAAATGCTAGAAATGGTTTGCCATCTTTCATGGCGAGGCTGGGCGTAAGTGTAACACGTGGGCGTTTGCCAGGGGCAACCACATTGAAAGGGTTAAGGGTAGAATCAAGCACAAAACTTTGCATCCTTTGGCTCATGCCAACGCCTGTTTTTCCTGCAATGCAGGCAGGAATCCAGCCGCCACTCGGGGTAATGGAAACCACCCATCCTTCGGCGTCTGCCGCTTCTACAGAAGTTGTGCCCCTCCATAGCCTGTCCTGATAATCCTGCTCAACCATGGCAATGGCTCCTGAATCGTGTGCAGGTACAAAATTTCTTTTGCTGCTGTCAAATCCTGCAAAACCTCTTTTGGCAAGCAGGCTGAGATAAGGATTCGTTCTACCTTCAAATGGGTAAGGATCTCCAGGACCAATGTTCGGGTCATTCTTTTCTGGATTGATCTGCGCCGCCCTCATTTTTGCATATTCCTTGCTGAGCAAACCTTTGATGGGTTGCTTAGGTCCAAAATAAGGATCGCCATAATAAAAGTCGCGGTCTGCAAATGCCATGCTCATTGACTGGTAAACAGTATGGATGTACTTTGTGCTGTTGTATCCCATTGATTTGAGATCAACATTTTCAAGGATGTTCAGGGCTTGCAACATGGATGGTCCCTGTGTCCAGGATTGCAATTTATAAACATCAATTCCTTTGTAATTTGTATGGGTTGTTTCTTCTTCTATCGGTTTCCAATTGGCCAGGTCCTGTTTGGTGATCAGTCCACCTTGCTCCTGACATCCCCTTACAAATTCAGTGGCAATATCACCCTTGTAAAACCTGTCATAAGCAGCCATGATGGCCGCTTTCCTTGACATGCCTTTTTTCAGGGCCAGTTGCTCGGCTTCCACCATTTTGGAAAGGGTGATAAAAAGATCTTCTTGTTTGAATATTTCACCAGCCTCAGGGGCTTCTCTTTTTTCTCCTGCATGAGGAAGAAATACTTTTTTGCTGTAGGGCCATTCCTTTATTCTTTCCTTGCCCCTTTCAATGCTGTTGGCGGTTTGTGCATCAATAGGGTAGCCTGATGCAAGTTGCATGGCAGGTGCCAATACTTGTTTCAGGCTCATCGTTCCATAGTTGGCCAGCATATGACAAATTCCTCCGGGCGTGCCAGGAGTGGTTGCGGCAAGCGCTCCAAATTCCGGGGGGAAATTATATCCTTTTGCTTTGAAAAATTCAGGGGTCGCACCAGTTGGGGCAACACCCATGGCATTCAGGGCAATCACTTTTTTGGTTTTGGGATTGTAAATGATGGCCTGGGTTTCGCCTCCCCAGCTCAATACATCCCACATGGTACAGGTTGCAGCAAGCATGGCACATGCAGCGTCAACGGCATTTCCACCCTTGTTGAAAATGGTGGCTCCGGCAGTTGCTGCTAGGGGCTTCCCTGTTATGGCCATCCAATGTTTTCCATGCAATGGGGGTTTCTGGGTTTGTTGTGCAAATGCAGGCCCCATGATTACCAGAGCAATAAAACCTGATACAATATGTTTTATCATAACCTTGGGCATGTTAATGGAATTTACCTTTTTCATGATCAAACCAGACTTTTGTAGCATTACAAGATATTGAAAATTGCAATGTCTTGCTTCCTTTGTTCAGTCCTGGCAGGGATTGTTGTTTCGGGAACGTTTTCGTAAAAAGATGCCATGAAAACCCAAGCACCACCTGTGTTTTTGTATATTTGAATCCTTAACTTCAACACATGGACATCAGGTTTGCTATCGGGAAAAATGAGACAAAGGCTTTGGATACGAACGGGTTGCGTGATAATTTTTTGGTCAGCGAACTTTTTCAGGCAGACAAACTGAAGCTTACTTACTCTCATTATGACAGAATGATCATTGGTGGAGTGTTGCCAGTAAAAAAAGCAATAGCCCTGTCCAATCCTTCCGAGTTGCGTGCGGAATATTTTTTGGAAAGAAGGGAATTGGGGATCATCAACATTGGCGGTAAAGGAGAAGTGGTGGTTGATGGAAAAAAACATGGCCTAAAAAAGCTTGAGTGTTTGTACGTGGGAAAGGGGGCTAAAAAAATAACCTTCAGCTCGGCGGATAAAAAAGACCCTGCCAAATATTATTTGCTTTCTGCCCCTGCGCACCATGCTTATCCTACAAAGAAATTTACCAAAGAGCAGGCTTCTCCAGTAGCATTGGGTGACGCTGCCACATCCAACAAAAGAACTGTTTACAAGTATATCCACAGGGATGGCAT
>Ga0063231_10000447_pt1 | contig 11542 bp, 14 predicted proteins | sample LauGreSu1BDMLBSD_2_FD_56231 | JGI IMG/M metagenome (GOLD analysis project Ga0063231, IMG submission 56231) | Freshwater lake microbial communities from Lake Michigan, USA - Su13.BD.MLB.SD v2 (version 2) | ecosystem: Environmental > Aquatic > Freshwater > Lake | place: Lake Michigan, USA...
GGCCTATCCATGTGTATAAGTACCCCTTAAAAGCCTTGATTTATAGGGATTTATCCCGATTTAGACTGCTTTTCTGAGTTGGGCAGAATGCTCCAGAACGGCTTTAGCCAAAACTGTAACGGCGTCTGGATTGGTAAATTGAGATATGCCGTGGCCCAAATTAAAGATATGGCCATCCAAGGGATGGAGCCCAGACTTTAGAGCCGGGGCTTTTGCCAACGAATCCAGTATGCCAATAGCCTCTTGAGTAATTTGTTCGGGTTTGGCAAAAAGCGCTATTGGGTCAAAGTTACCTTGAAGCGCTAGTGGCTTATTTTTAGAAACCAATAGGGTGCGCGCCTTGGCAATGGACATCGTCCAATCAAGCCCGATCACATCGGCACCCACGTCTGCCATGTCCTCCAGCCATAAACCGCCGCCCTTTGTAAAAATAATAATAGGGACTTTTTGCCCATTAACTTCCCGAGGTAATTGATCAATCACGCTACGCATGCTGGCCAAAGAAATTCTTTGATACCAACCATCTGGTAACAATCCCCCCCAGGTATCAAAAATCATAAGTGCTTGAGCCCCCGAGCGCAACTGCTCACCTAAATAAGCAGCTACCGATTGGGCATTGATATCCAATATATGTTTAAGCAAATCGGGGCGATTAAACATCATCGTTTTAGCATGACGAAAATCATCTGAACCTGAACCATCGATCATGTAACAGGCTAGAGTCCAAGGGCTTCCGGAGAACCCGATCAAGGGTACGCGTTGTTTGCCGTCTTGAATAAGCGCCTGTCGTATTTGTGCGACCGCATCAAAGACATACTGAAGTTGTTGCAGATCAGCTGGCCTCAGTTTTTTAACTTCGTCCTCACTGCGCAAGGGATGCTGAAAACTGGGGCCCTCGCCAGCAGCAAACTGCAGTCCCAAACCCATGGCATCGGGTATTGTCAAAATATCAGAAAACAAAATTGCCGCATCCAGCGGATAACGATCCAAGGGTTGCAATGTTACTTCTGTCGCATAGGCAGGATTTTTGGCTAAGCCTAAAAAACTACCCGCTTTTGCACGTGTTGCATTGTATTCGGGTAGGTAGCGCCCTGCCTGACGCATTAACCACAGAGGCGTGCGGTCTGTTTTTTCGCCTAAGCAAGCCTTTAAGAATCGATCGTTTGTTAACAATTGTTTAATTATTTTTTACGGCGTAGGCGCGATATTGCAGCCAACTGGGCTGCAGCCATCGCAAACTCTGATTGAGCGTGAGCAATATCAAAATCACCAGCACGATTTTGCATAGCCTCCTCGGCACGCTTTTTAGCCTCAACAGCTTTCGCCTCATCAAGGTCATGGCCCCGGATTGCAGTATCTGCCAACACAATCACACTGTCCGGTTGAACCTCTAGATAACCCCCGGCCACGAACACAAACTCTTCATCACCGTCTGCTTTTTCAATCCGGACTGCACCAGGCCTTATTCGCGTAATCAGCGGAGTATGCCCATGCAATATGCCAAGCTCGCCAGACTCTCCTGGCAAAGCAACAAATTTTGCCTCGCCACTAAAAATCGACCGCTCTGCACTTACAACATCAACGTGGATTGTTGCCATTACAGTTTTTTCGCCTTTTCAATTGCCTCATCAATCGAACCAACCATGTAAAAGGCCTGCTCTGGTAGATGATCTAGCTCTCCACTAATAATCATCTTGAACCCACGAATAGTTTCCTTTAGTGGTACATATTTACCAGGGGAGCCTGTAAATACCTCAGCAACGTGGAACGGTTGCGATAAGAAGCGCTGAATCTTACGAGCACGAGCTACCGCTAATTTGTCATCNGGTGAAAGCTCATCCATACCTAAAATTGCAATAATGTCGCGNANCTCTTTNTATTTTTGCAATGTAATCTGCACTCCGCGAGCAACCTCATAATGCTCGGTACCGACCACTTGTGGATCAAGCTGACGGCTTGTTGAGTCCAAAGGATCAACCGCTGGGTAAATACCCAACGCAGCAACATCACGCGATAAAACTACGGTGGAGTCTAAGTGAGCAAAGGTAGTTGCTGGTGAGGGGTCTGTTAAGTCGTCGGCCGGAACATAAACTGCCTGAATAGAAGTGATCGAGCCGGTCTTCGTCGAAGTAATACGCTCTTGAAGCTTTCCCATTTCTTCAGCCAAGGTTGGTTGATACCCAACGGATGAAGGCATACGGCCTAATAATGCAGACACTTCGGTGCCCGCAAGGGTATAACGATAAATGTTGTCGACGAAGAACAGAATGTCTCGGCCCTCATCGCGGAAAGCCTCAGCCATTGTTAAACCTGTCAAGGCAACGCGCAAACGGTTTCCAGGTGGCTCATTCATCTGGCCAAATACCATGGCTACTTTATCAACAACATTAGACTCTTTCATCTCATGATAAAAGTCATTGCCTTCACGGGTACGCTCTCCAACGCCTGCAAATACGGATAATCCAGAGTGCTGTTTAGCAATGTTATTGATGAGCTCCATCATATTGACTGTCTTGCCCACACCAGCGCCTCCGAACAGGCCAACCTTGCCGCCCTTAGCAAATGGGCAGACCAAATCGATCACCTTAATGCCTGTTTCTAGCAAATCAACCGACGGGGAAAGCTCATCAAATTTTGGGGCAAGCTGATGTATGGCTCGGCGATCTTGCGTTGCTATTGGGCCAGCATCGTCAATTGGTCGGCCAAGCACATCCATAATTCGACCCAAGGTCGCGGGGCCCACCGGGACCTTGATGCCGGCACCACTTGCTTTCACTTCCATGCCGCGTCGCAATCCGTCGCTTGAACCCATTGCAATCGCGCGAACTACGCCGTCTCCAATTTGCTGTTGGACCTCAAAGGTTAAGCCTTTTTCTGCAAATGAGGCTTCCTTGCTCTCTACTAGAGTCAAGGCATCATAAATGTTGGGCATTTCATTTCGAGGAAACTTAATATCCACCACTGCACCAATACATTGAACGATATTTCCGTTGCTCATTATGTTTCTCCGCTATTTAAACTTTAAATTTTTTACAATTAAACCGCTGCGGCTCCAGCCACAATCTCTGATAACTCTTTTGTAATCGCTGCTTGTCTAGTTTTGTTATAAATCAACTGTAGCTCACCAATCACGTTTTTGGCATTGTCCGAGGCGGCTTTCATTGCCACCATTCGAGCCGATTGCTCAGAAGCCATGTTCTCTGCCACAGCCTGATAAATAAGAGCTTCTACGTAACGTTTTAATAATCCATTCAAAACCGATTCGGCATCTGGCTCATAGATGTAATCCCAGCCATGGCCACCACCAGCCTCTTGATTTAATTCTGAGGACTCGAGCGGCAAGAGTTTTTCTAAAACAGGCTCTTGTTTCATCGTATTAATGAAGCGCGTATAAGCTAAATAGACCGCATCAACCTCACCACGCTCAAACGCAGTAGCTGGGCAGCGATCGCACCAATCAACACATCCATATGCGGGGTGTCGCCCAAATGCACCGACTGCGACAGAAGCTTAGCCTTTGCTCGATTCAAGAACTGTAAGCCTTTTGAACCTATCGCAGTAAATTCGATGGATACATTCTTATCCTTAAACTCACGAACCTGATTCGTAATTAAACGCAAAATGTTGGTATTTAAGCCGCCACACAATCCCTTATCAGTGCTAACTAAAATGACGCCAGCCTTTTTCAGCTCACGCACCACCATATAGGCAGGCCGATACTCTGGATTAGCTTTTGCTAAATGCGACGCAATTGCTTTAATTTTTTCTGAGTAGGGTCTAGCAGAGCGCATACGTTCTTGCGCACGACGCATCTTCGATGCGGCCACCATTTCCATCGCTTTCGTGATCTTGCGCGTATTTTGAACGCTCTTGATCTTGCTGCGTATTTCTTTTGTACCTGCCATGATCGCCTAAATTAGAAAGAGCCCGAACGTTTAAAGTCTTCGATTGCTGCGCGCAAGGCGGTTTCGTCATCTTTGCTTAGGTCCTTCGTATCTTCAATGCGCCCAACTAAATCTGCAAACTTTGATTTAAGGTGCTCATGTAGGCCTTTTTCAAAGGGCAGAATTTGCTTGATTTCCAAATCATCAAAGAAGCCGTTGTTCACTGCATACAGTGAGGCAGCTAATTGCCACACTTGCATCGGAATATATTGTGGCTGCTTCAAAAGTTCAGTAACGCGCTTACCACGCTCTAACTGCTTACGTGTTGCCTCATCCAGGTCAGACGCAAACTGTGCAAATGCTGCAAGTTCACGATACTGGGCAAGGTCGGTACGAATACCGCCCGAAAGCTTCTTAATAACCTTTGTTTGTGCCGCACCGCCCACACGTGATACGGAGATGCCGGCATTAATCGCTGGACGAACGCCTGCATTAAATAAGTCGGTTTCCAGAAAGATCTGTCCGTCAGTAATCGAAATTACGTTTGTGGGTACGAATGCGGATACGTCTCCCGCCTGCGTCTCGATCACAGGCAAGGCGGTTAATGATCCGGTCTTGCCCTTCACTGCACCATTCGTAAATTTCTCAACGTAATCTGTGTTGACTCGCGCAGCACGCTCAAGAAGGCGTGAGTGCAAATAAAACACGTCGCCCGGATATGCCTCGCGACCTGGTGGGCGACGCAACAACAAGGAGATTTGACGATAAGCAACCGCCTGCTTTGTTAAATCATCATAAATAATCAAGGCATCTTCACCGCGATCGCGGAAGTATTCGCCCATGGTGCAGCCCGCATAAGCAGACAGATACTGCATCGCCGCCGATTCCGATGCGCTAGCAGCAACCACAATGTGTATTCCATTGCGCCAAGCTCGGTTAGCTTACGGACCACGTTAGCAATGGTGGAAGCCTTTTGACCGATCGCTACATAAATACAGTAAACACCCTTACCCTTTTGATTGATGATGGCATCAACGGCTACTGCAGTCTTGCCGGTTTGACGATCGCCAATAATTAATTCGCGCTGGCCGCGTCCAATAGGAACCATTGAGTCAATCGCTTTAAGTCCAGTTTGCACAGGCTGGCTAACAGACTGGCGCGCAATAACACCCGGCGCAACTTTTTCAATAAAGTCAGTAAGCTTGCTGTTGATTGGACCTTTGCCATCAATCGGTTGTCCGAGAGCATCAACAACCCGGCCTAACAGTTCGGGGCCTACAGGAACCTCCAAAATACGTCCAGTACATTTAACTGGATCGCCTTCTTTAATGTGGGTGTACTCACCGAGCACCACGGCACCAACAGAGTCTCGCTCCAAGTTCAGAGCAAGCCCAATGGTATTGCCTGGGAACTCCAACATCTCGCCCTGCATGACGCCCGATAAACCGTAAACACGGCAAATACCATCGGTCACCGAAATAACAGTGCCCTCATTACGAATTTTTGAATCAACGCCTAATTCGTTAATTCGACTTTTGATCAGCTCGCTGATCTCGGAAGGGTTCAGTTGCATCAATTACTCCTAGATATAAATCGTATGTTCTTAATTAATCGTTACGCGCTTAAATTGATTTGCATTTGTACTAAACGGGTTTTAATCGAGCTGTCCAAAACCTCGTCGCCTACTTGTACGCGAACACCGCCAATCAGCTCTGGGTCAACCACAACCGTCGGGCGCAGCTCTTTTCCACCAAATCGTTTTTTTAAACTTGCTAATAATTCAGTTAAAGCCCCGCCCTCCATCGGAAATGCGGATGTAATGATTGCCTCTGCTGCTCCCTCGCTCTGATTTTTCATAGCAATAAATTGCTTTGCAATTTCAGGTAATGCCACTAAGCGGTGGTTATTGGCTAACAAATTTAAGAAGCTGGCGAGGCCTTGATCTGGCTTCGACTTAAGAAGGCCTTCAATTAATTTGAATAGGTCATTTGAGCTTAATTTTGGGTTATTGGCCAACGCAATCAATTCAGCATTCTCAAACAACGCCGCTAAGTCTTCTAATTGATTTGCCCAAGCACTCAGATCAGCAGGCTTAGCGCTTGCAAATAAAGCCTCAGCATAAGGCCGAGCAATTGTGGCAATGTCGGCCATTTATAGCTCTGCCTTTAATTGGTCCAATAGCGCGGCATGAGCTTTGGGATCAACCTCGCGGCGCAAGATTTGCTCTGCGCCTTTGACTGCTAGGCCTGCAACTTGATTGCGCAACTCATCTCGCGCCTTACCAACCTGTTGCTCTGCATCGGCTTTTGCTTGGGCAATAATGCGTGCGGCTTCGGCCTGAGCATTTGCCTTAATTTCCTCAGCAGCCATTTGCGCTCTTTTTTCAGCCTCTGCTACACGCTGAACACCCTCTTGCCGCGCAGACGCCATTGCCAATTCTGCTTTTTTGGTTGCATTCTCGAGATCCATCTTGCCACGCTCGGCGGCTGCCAAGCCATCGGCAACTTTAGCAGAGCGCTCATCTAGCGCTTTCACCAAAGGGGGCCATACAAAACGCGCAACGACCCACCATAAGATGAAGAAAACGATCATTTGCGCGAATAAGGTCGCGTTTAGATTCACGATGTTCCTTTCAAAACATTTNGCTGTTGTGGGCCACTAATGTGGCCCGAAACAAAATTACTTAATAACGGCAAGAAGTGGGTTCGCAAANGCGAACAACATTGCAACNCCAACGCCGATCAAGAACGCAGCATCAATCAANCCGGCCAACAAGAACATCTTGGTTTGTAATTCGTTCATCAATTCTGGCTGACGTGCAGCNCCNTCAATGAATTTTCCACCCATTAGGCCGATTCCCAAGCAGGCGCCAAGGGCTCCGAGGCCAATAATGAGACCAATACCAATTGCGGTGAGGCCTTGAATGTTTGCTAAAAATGCTTGCATGTTGACTCCTAAGTAATAAAGGTGGTGTTAAAAATAAAAACGGCTAGTTAATGATGGCTATGTGCCTGACCAATGTAGACCAAGGTCAACATCATAAAAATAAATGCTTGCAACAAAATAACAAGAATGTGAAATATCGCCCATGCCGACCCTGCGATCACATGTCCAACCAGTCCGAGCACGCTTAGATCAAGACTAAAGGTCCAAATNCTTCCCANCAGGGCAATCAACAAGAAAATTAATTCTCCCGCATACATGTTGCCAAATAGTCGCATTCCTAATGAAACGCCCTTTGCAACATATTCAATAATATTCAACACTAAATTAAACGGCGCCAAGTACCATTTCGCACCAAATGGGGCGGATAAAAGTTCATGGGCAAATCCGCCGACGCCTTTTGCCTTGAAGCTATAGAAAAACACTAAGAGCAGAACTGCAAATGACATTCCTAGTGTTGCATTTAAGTCGGTCGTCGGAACTATTTTGTGGTGAGGAACATGTAAGCCAAAATTTTCTAAGAAATGATTTACCCCCACAACCCAATCAACCGGAACGAGGTCGAGCGTGTTTAACAAAATAATCCAACAAAATACAAATAGGGCTAGTGGGGCAATATAGCTACGATCACCGTGCACAATACTTTTTGATTGCGTATCAACCATCTCTACCAACATCTCTACTAGGGCCTGAAAGCGCCCTGGTACACCAGACGTCGCTCGTCTTGCGGCAACCAACAAAAAGCCAACGGCGATAAGACCCATTAAGAGGGTCCAAAAAAGGGTATCTAGATTAATAACGCTGAAATCAATAATGGAGGTCTGCGCACCACCAATATTGTTAAGGTTTTGCAAATGCTCTGCAATGTAGGCTGTGGGTGTTAAAGGCTCGCTAGGAGCTCCGTGTGCTGCACTTGCCATTTTTAAGCAATTCCCTTGTTACACAAAATTAACACTGCTCACCGCCAAAACCACGCAAGCCAATAACACTTGAGCGTGACAAAGTAAGTGACCAGCAACGGTATCCACTGCAGATCTGGGTAACTAAACGCTACCCACACAAACATTGCAATCGTTACGGCAATTTTTATAAATTCGCCAGAAACAATCGCCGCTAACAAGCTCCCAGGATTCTGGTTTTTCATTCGCTTGGCGGCGCTGAGTCGTAAAGCAAACAGCGATGCCGGAAAAAACCCGATAAATCCACCCAAAAGAGCTGAGTAAGTATAAAGGCTCAGACCTTTTGGAATTCCAACAATCGACCAAGCGAGCGCACTCAATAAGGTCACGACCAACTGAAGGCCGATAACCGCCCAGGGAGAAAGGGTAAAAAATGCTCTGCTTTTATTCTGCCGCAGGGCATCCATCTCTTTCTTGCTATAGGTCCGATAAGCCAACTGCTGCTCATCGACCTCGTCCCAAGCGTGCGCTGAATGATCTTTTTTGGGAATCAATTTAGCAACAACATTCTATTATTTGCCCCGATCAAGGTCAATTGTTTTAGGTACTTTTATTACTTAATTTGATTCAATACCCAGTTTTTTCATAAGGGCATCTAGCTCATCAAATTGACTGAAGTAAAACCGCAGCTCTCCTCCCTTGCCCTTATTTTTAAACTCGACCTCTAAGCCCACAATATCGGCCATATTCTGCGCCAATCGTTTTAGGTCTTGATCGGCCTGGCTCGACTTCCCCGCAGAGCCTTTTAATGGTTTTTTCTTTGCCAAGTCTCCTGAAATTAAGGTGGCCGAAGCTGCCAATCGCTCTGTCTCCCGAACTGAAAGGCCCTGGGCCACAATTTTTTGAGCCAGCGCAACCTGACTAGACCCAGGCAAAGAAAGTAGGGCCCTTGCATGCCCCATATCCAGCTCGCCAGCTATTAGCATTGCTTGCACGGCTTTTGCCAGCTGGGATAGGCGCAACAAATTACTAATTGCACTTCTCGACTTTCCAACCGACTTGGCGGCCTGTTCATGAGTAAAGCCAAACTCCTCAATAAGACGTGCAAGGCCCCGTGATTCCTCAAGGGGATTGAGATCTTCGCGCTGCATGTTCTCAATCAATGCCATAGCCGCTGCCGCCTGATCGTCCGCGTCCACAATGCGCACCGGCACCTCTTTAAGCCCAGCAATGCTGGCAGCCCTAAAGCGTCGCTCGCCCGCAATAATCTCGTATCGACCTGTTCCTAACCCTCGTACTAATAAAGGCTGTATCACACCCCGCTCACGAATACTGTCGGCCAACTCCTTTAAAGGAGTCTCGTCCATTNTTTGTCTTGGCTGATATTTGCCTGCCTGCAACAAATTAANNGGCAAGGCGCTAGGGTTGTCGCCACCAAATTCACTCGCCATATTTTTATTGGAGGCCCCAAGCAAGGCATCCAAGCCTCTTCCCAGTCCTTTTTTCTTATTTACACTCATTTTTTACCTACATTGTTTTAATGCGCTCAACCATTTCTCCGCCGAATTCAATATAGGCTTGTGCTCCACGCGCTGATTTATCAAAAATAACCCCAGGCAAACCGAATGATGGCGCCTCTGCTAAACGAACATTTCTAGGAATAATTGTCTTAAACACCTTGTTCCCAAAATGGGTCATAAGCTGCTCTGATACCTGTTGTTGCAATGTAACGCGAGCATCAAACATGACCCGCAATAATCCAATTATTTTTAAATTGGGATTTAAATTTGCGTGCACCTGTTTAATCGTATTCACCAAATCCGATAACCCTTCAAGGGCAAAATACTCGCATTGCATTGGCACCACAACGCCATCGGCAGCACACAGGCCATTAAGCGTTAGTAAAGATAATGCTGGCGGACAGTCGATCAAGATAAAGTCAAATTGATCCTCTATCTCCGCTAGGGCTAGCTTCAATCGCATCTCACGATTTTCTAAATCAACCAGCTCTACTTCTGCTCCGGCCAAATCACGGTTTGCAGGCATCACGCTGTAGCCAGCAGTGGGCGCGTACAGAACGGTCTGTGCCGCGGTGGCCATGCCGATTAGGACTTGATAAACGCTGTTTTCTAAATTTGCTTTGTCAACTCCAGANCCCATTGTTGCGTTGCCTTGGGGGTCAAGGTCTATCAAAAGAACTCTTTGTTTTTGGGCCACGAGGCCCGCAGCCAAATTAACGGCGGTTGTTGTTTTACCAACGCCGCCCTTTTGGTTTGCAATACAAAATGTTTTGGCCATTTTTTATTTTTCTTTTTTACTTAATTTGAAATACTAATAATCGACGGTCTACTTTTTGCCCAGGCAATGCCAGCGCACACTCCTCTAAAAGCGTCCACTCTGCTTTAGAAACCTCTGCAATTTCTTCTTCGCTGCGCTGGCTCTTCATTGCAAACACCAAGCCCGAAGGTTTTAGTAGGGGCCTTGCCAACTCCAATAGCTTTTTTAATCGAGTAAATGCGCGCGCAGTAACTGCATCGAACTCCCCCGCCATCTTATGTGCAACCTGCTCAACGCGCATTGCCATTACGCTCATATTCTTTAATTGCAAGCCGCCACGCACATGCTGTAAGAAAGCTGCCTTCTTTTTGCTTGCCTCGATCAAATAAAGGCTCCATTGGGCTTGCAAAATAGCAAGCGGGATCCCCGGGAGGCCGCCTCCGGAGCCCATGTCAGCAAGCTGAAGTTTCTGTGTTTTGTCTCTCGCAGCACTTCCCAAATAGCGCATTAGTATTGGAAAAATTACAATGGAATCAATAAGATGTAAATTTATAGCAGAATCTGTATCCTCAATTGCTGTTAAATTGTGCACCCGATTCCATCGCAATAGCTCATTTAAAAAATAATCCATCGCTTTAATTTGCTCAATATTCAAGCCCAGATCGGCAAGGCTGCCCTCTAAAGTCAGGCCATTCATAGCAGTACCTGTGTTTTACCAATGCCTTTCTTTAGATGAACCAGCAGTAATGAGATGGCTGCCGGCGTAAGCCCAGAAATTCTGGAGGCCTGCCCCAAAGTCTCAGGCTGATGCATATTGAGCTTTTGCCAAACCTCTACAGACAGGCCTTTCACTAAGGAATAGTCTAAATCTGGGGGCAAGCGAAGGCTTTCATAGTGCTCATGTCGCTCTATCTCAGTTTTTTGTCGTTCAATATAACCCTGATACTTGATCGATATCTCAACTTGATCAACGATCTGTTTGTGCAATTGCAAGTCTGATATTGCTGGGGCGCCCTCAGCAAGCTGAGGGTCGGCCTGCATAAGATCCCGATAAGATGCTTCGGGTCGTCGCAAGATCTCTGCCAGGGTGGATTCGTGCGACAAGGCCTGGCCTAGGAAGGCTGCCAGTGCTGGGGCTGCTTTATGGCGGGGGCCGACCCGAAATGTGGCGAGACGAGATGTTTCACGTGAAACATGCTCCTGCTTTTTCTGAAAAAACTCCCATTGCCGGTCTGATAACAGGCCCATTGAGCGCCCTCTCTCTGAAAGACGGGCATCGGCGTTGTCCTCTCTAAGACTCAGTCGATACTCTGCTCGGCTAGTAAACATTCGGTAAGGCTCTTGCACCCCACGGGTAATTAGGTCGTCTACTAAAACCCCTAAGTATGACTCGCTTCGCTTCGGGACCCATGGATCGCGTTCTTTAACTGCAAGTGCCGCATTAATTCCGGCCAAGAGGCCTTGGGCAGCGGCCTCCTCATATCCCGTGGTGCCATTAATCTGGCCCGCAAAATAGAGTCCAGACAACGCCCTAGTCTC